>ENA-OYZV01000246-OYZV01000246.1-human-gut-metagenome-genome-assembly--contig:-NODE-246-length-16096-cov-4.522598_pt1 | contig 16096 bp, 5 predicted proteins | sample MGYA00244203_ERZ653490 | MGnify/ENA primary metagenome ERZ653490 (study PRJEB26926, sample SAMN06165086) | human gut metagenome | biome: ENVO:00009003; feature: ENVO:2100002; material: ENVO:00002003...
GTACAGCGCGGTCTGGGATGTATCGACTCGTTCGGATCGCTGCCGCGTCCCGAGTACCGGATTCCGGCCGACGCCTACACCTTCGAGTTCGTCATTTCACCCCTCTACCGATAATACGATGACCATCATGAAGCGAATGATTCCGGCTTTGGCCGCACTGCTTCTCGCAACGGCGGCACACGGCGCCCAGCCGCAGGAACGGCTGCTCTCCCCGGACGGGAGGCTGCAGATGACCTTCACGCTCTCGCCGACCGCAACGCCCCGCTATGCACTCGACTACGACGGCCGGCAGGTGATCCTGCCCAGCGACCTGGGATTCGAACTGCGCGGCGATCTGAACGTCTCGAAGATCGAGATCGAACAGGGCGTCATCCGCAAACGCGACGAACACCCCAGCGTCTCGCTGCACGACGATTTCGAACTGACCGACAACCGCCGCAGCTCTCTGGACGAGACCTGGCAGCCCGTATGGGGCGAGGAGGCCGAGATCCGCAACCATTACAACGAACTGGTGGTCGACCTGCGGCAGCGGGGCACCGGGCGTCCGATGTCGGTCCGCTTCCGGCTCTACGACGACGGACTGGGATTCCGCTACGAATTCCCGGCCATGCGCGGATTCGAATATTTCATCATCAAGGAGGAGCTCACGCAGTTCGCCATGGCGGGCGACCACAAGGCCTTCTGGATTCCGGGCGACTACGACACCCAGGAGTACGAATACACCGAATCGCGTCTGTCCGAAATTCCCGCGCTGCTGCCGTCGGCTCTGACCTCGAATCCCTACCACACGCCCTACAGCGTCAACGCGGTGCAGACCTCGTTGCAGATGCGTACCGACGACGGGCTCTACATCAACATCCACGAAGCGGCGCTGGTCGACTACCCGTGCATGCACCTGGAGATCGACCCCGAACGGCTGGTCTTCACCGCCTCGCTCACACCCGACGCCTCGGGATGGAAGGGCACGATGCAGACGCCGCGCCACACCCCCTGGCGGACGATCCAGGTGGCGGACGACGCCTGCGGCATCCTCGCCTCGCGCTTGGTACTGAACCTCAACGATCCGTGCGCCTACGAGGACACGTCGTGGATCCATCCGGTGAAGTACGTCGGCGTCTGGTGGGAGATGATCAGCGGCAAGGGATCGTGGGCCTACACCGAGGACGTTACGTCCGTACGTCCGGGCAAAACCGACTACACGGCCTGCCGTCCCTCGCCCCGCCACTCGGCCAACACGGCCAACGTGCGCCGCTACATCGACTTCGCAGCCGAGCACGGATTCGACGAAGTACTGGTCGAGGGCTGGAACATCGGCTGGGAGGATTGGGAGCTCTTCAACAAGGAGGAGGTTTTCGACTTCGTGATTCCCTATCCCGATTTCGACCTTCCGGCACTGAGCGAATACGCCCGCTCGAAGGGCGTGAGGCTGATGATGCACCACGAAACCTCGTCGGCCGTACGCAACTACGAACGGCAGATGGACCGGGCCTACGACCTGATGGAGCGCCACGGCTACGACGCCGTCAAGAGCGGCTACGTCGGCAGCATCTTCCCCCGCGGCGAGCACCACTACGGACAGTGGATGAACAACCACTACCTCTACGCCATCCGCAAGGCGGCCGAGCATAAGATCATGGTCAACGCCCACGAGGCGGTGCGCCCGACGGGCCTCTGCCGCACCTACCCCAACCTGATCGGCAACGAGTCGGCACGCGGCACGGAGTACCAGGCGTTCGGCGGCTCGAAGCCCCACCATGTGACGATCCTGCCCTTCACGCGCCTGCAGGGCGGCCCGATGGACTACACGCCCGGCATCTTCGTGATGGACGTCGCGGAGGTCAACCCCGGCAACCACTCGCACGTCAACGCGACGCTCGCCAACCAGCTGGCGTTGTACGTGACGATGTACTCGCCGCTGCAGATGGCGGCAGACCTGCCCGAGCACTATGAGAAATACATGGATGCGTTCCGTTTCATCGAGGACGTCGCACTGGACTGGGAAGAGAGCCGCTACCTGCTGGCCGAACCGGGCGACTACATCGTCGTGGCGCGCAAGGCCAAAGACACGGGCGAGTGGTTCGTGGGCGGCGTGACGGACGAGAACCGACGTACGGTGACGCTCCCGTTCGACTACCTCGATCCCGGTAAGGAGTACGTGGCGACGCTCTACGCCGATGCCCCCGATGCCGATTACCAGACCAATCCGCAGGCATATGTCATCCGCACCGGGAAGGTCAGACAACGCACGGAACTCGACGTGGAGATGGCGCGCGGCGGAGGCTTTGCAATCTCCATACGCGAGGCAACCGACGCAGACCGCAAACTCTGCAAGCTGAAATAACGGGCGATGCCTGCGGACGGCAATCATGCCGGGGCCCACACAGCCCCCTCAAAAAATCCTTTGCCCCTCGTTCTTTTCAAGAACAGGGGCTTTTTTATGCGTATTTTTAAAACGCAAAAGTTCGCCCCTATATTATTGACTCCAAACCATTTACGCCCACAAATCCAAGATTAACACAACTGCTTGATTTTCAAAACAACATGGAGGTGGTCAATCAAAATTAACGAATCATTATAGCGGGGAAAATAAATTATTTTCCCCGCAACTGTGCTGCATCATCAAGTAGCTTTTTCGCTTTGCGCTCTTTGCTTGCAGCCCGCTCTAGTTGTTCTGCCCGCCGCCTTACGGCTTCTTTGTACCGTTCAACTTGGTTTCGGACGGTATCGCGTATGGCCGTGTGCTGCTCATCCCTGAATATCGTTTCCAACTCCATAAGCTCCTTTTCTTTGATCTCACCACGCATTTTCACGTAGCGGTATTTCAGGTCGTTCGCAGCTAACAGCCGATTATTTATAATCCGCAAAACGAAGCGTTGCGATTTTCCAGAACGAAGCGTTCGCTTCTGTAAAACGAAATGTATCTTGGGGAGCACCCCTACCCTACTCTTGATTTCCCAAAATCGACCGGCTTACGCCGGAAATGTGAAACGGCGTTTGAACACCATTCAAACGCCGTTCGCTTTACGCTTTGTCGCTTCGCTCCCGCCTATGCTTTCTCGATGAGCGATTTGAACGCAGCCACGCTTTCCGCCATCACGATTTTGCCGCGGAAGGCAAGCCGCGACCCGACATTCGTGTTCGCATTCGAGGCATCGTTATCCGCATTCGCGTACGACACACCGCCATTCGGGTACGCGTAGCTGTGGCCACGATAAACCACACGGCTTGCTGCAGTACTTATGTAGTACATGTCGGCATAGTAAGTGGAGGACGAACCGTTCAAACTCCCGACAGGAACCATGTCCATATACTTGCCATGCGCCACTGCCGTGATATACCAGCCACTGTTGGTCATGCCTTTCACCATTCTTGTAGTGCCGTCAGGCATCCAAATACGCCACTTGCCGGCATTCCCGCTGTCGTTGGGCAGGTCTACACCATCCATCATGTCGTACTTGTTACCATAAATGTCCTCATAGCCCAGACAGCAGATGTTATTCACCTGCGTAACCTTCACTTTGCCGTACTCGTCCTGCCCGCGATACCAAGCGTACTGGTGGACAAGCCCGTCGATGAGCGAATTCGTTACATTAGGGTCGATGGAATGGGCTTCCTCGAAACCGATGGTGTCCTGCATACCGTAGCCCATCGTGCCACCTGTAACTCGAGCGCTGCTGTGATAGCCTGCCCCACACTGCTCCTGGCTGTCCCTTCGCCCGTAACGGGCATAAAAAAGGTTGGCGATGCGGGAGTGCATCAGCGCATCGATCTGCTGCATGCCACGCTGCTGGCTGTAGTAGTGGAAGTCGCTCCACGTCATACTTGCCACCGTACTGTTCCCGGTGATACAAGCTCGAAGTTTACTACCAACGACACTGCTACCCACTACGGCACACAGGTGTTCATCGTTGGGCACCCAATCCGGCTCCATGTCCTCAATACGGTCGCTGTTCGACAGCACCACCTTGTCGAACTCCGCGGTGTTTAGGATAGAGAAATATAACCGTGTCGCCCCCTGCGGAACATCAGCAATAAGGTACATACCGGGTTCGAAGCGGCTGCCCAGGGTCGATACGACAACAGTTCCGAGGATATGCCCCTCTTCGTCCGTGAAAATAGAACCTACAAGGTTGGTACCTGGAACACTTGGGAAACGCACACGCTTGTAGCCCTCAACGGAGATCATGCAGACGGAGTAGTTGCTATCTGTGCTGTATGATGTTTCGAGCGACGTCTTACCGCTCATAATCTTCTTCCCTTTCTGGTAACCACCAAGCGTACCCTTGAGGTCTTCGAGCGTCAGTACCGTAGCCTCCGGGATTGAAGGCATGCGGTCTTTAGGATTGGAACTGTAACAACTGTAATGCTTTCCTCCAAGGTAGTCGTTCACCCCCTTGCTCCAGAAGAACGGCTCATACATCATCAAGTCGCCCTCCTGGCCGTTCAGCTTGGCAACGCTGCAGGAGCTGATGTCCTGAGCGTCGGCGTAGTAGTTCGAGTTGGCATCATGTAGTGGGTAGCAGGTCATCTCCCCGTCCGGATTGTTCACCTCCACATCCTGTCCCGCCATATTCACTTGACGCTTGGTGGGCAATTTCGTAACTTTGGCAAGTACGCGCTGGCGCTGGCGGAAGATGGCCGACACGTGCGCGCTCATCTCGTAGTCATTGCCGTACTTGTACCCGGTCTTGTTGTCGAGGTTGCTGATATTGGCATCATCCGATACCGTATCATCGAACTCAAGCATCGTGTACTCCGGCTGCCGGATGTTCAGTTCATCAAAGTACGCAACATATTTCGCGTAGGTTTCCTCTTCCAGATACTTGGTCAGACTGTAGGTGCCGATAAGCTTGCAGCGCCCGTTCACAGGATTGCCCTGCGCATCGAAGCCACCCAGTCCAGCATCGTACCATGCCTTCAAATCACTGCCGTCCCCTTCCATGTCAATACCTGTGATACGAACATACTTCAGGGCCCCTTTCAGGTTAAACAATTCATCAAACGCCTGCTTGCCGTCGATAAGGGCACAATTCTCCACCCATAGGCCCGTCAAGTTCTTCTTCCCATCGAAGACGATGTTTTCCCAATCCAGATAACGCATGGACCGCAGAGTAAGCGTCTGATAGTTCTCTGGCAGGTGTAATTTGTTCAGCGTGGCACCCTCGGCAAAGGTGATAGTCGCCAGTTTCAAGCAACCAGAAGCGTCCACCTCCTCCAGACGATTACAGCCAGACACATCGAGCGTCGGGAGGTTGACATAGTTCACGACCTCCAGCCGACGCATCATTGGAAGTTTCGTACCGAGGACAAGTTCGGTCAGGGCGTAGGTGTTCTCCCTGCTCCCCAGCACCAATTCCTCAAGCACGGGAAGGGTTGGCAGGCTCATGTCCGTGAAGCCGCCCCAGCCGCTAAGATTGAGCTTCTTCATCCACGCCCCGCCGTACAAATGGAAGATAGTGCCGATATTTGCCATCTGGTCATAGGTGTAGCTCCACTCCTCGTCCTTCGTTACGGCATCGTGCGCCATCGTCGTACCCTCTCTACGGAATTCGAAATAGAAGTCCCGCGCCGGAGTAGCTTTCACCGTCGCACCAGCGGCCGAGTTGCCCTTGAAACTGATATCTGTGCCCGTGTATTGACCCGTGCTGTACCTCGCGTCCAGAAGTCCCATGCGATTGGTAACCCACCAGTGCCGGTGTGCCTTACGGCTGCCCTGCATGGCTTCCAGGTAGGAGTACTTCACCTTGCTCACCTCCCCGTCTCGGTTCACCTCCACTCCGAGGGTCTTCGGCTCCACATATTTGTTCTGTGCGTCGAGGTTGTAGATGCGCTCGCAGAATTTTGCGCTTTGCTCCGTATCGAACATGTTGAAGACGGTGCTGTTGGTCATCCGTTCCCTGATACGGCGGTAGGCTGCCTGCAGCTCATCGGGGAACTGCTCCCTCAGGTTCTTCCACAACACGCTGTCATGCCCTGCATAGGCGTACACAATTTTCCCGTCCGTGCTCAGCTCCGGGTCAGTTGTCTCCTCGTCAATGTCCCAGCCATATTTCAGACGGCCGTCGTTCCTGACACCGAGGATGGTGTCACAGTCGTAGAAGATCATATAGGCGAGCACCTTGTCCCTGTCTGGGTCGTACCAAAAGCCCATCATCATGTTCTTCACACGCTGGTCCACGCAACCCATAATCTCGGTGAACATGTAGTAGTCGCATAGGTAGTCAACGTCGAACCAGTCCGCCAGCTCAGCTCTGAACTTCGCCCCGTCGTCCTTCGTACTCTTCACCCACTTTACCAGGGGTTCGAGGTATTTGGGTTTCCTCGTCCCCGCCTCATACTCCGCATTGATGTCATCATCATCCGGGAACCGTGCCTCGAACACCTTCAGCCAGTTCGGGCTTCCATCGTCGCCCTTCGTGTCGAAGTCATCGTCGAGAAACATGCCCATCGGGTAGTCATTGTTCAGGAATTCCCAGCACTCCGTCGGGTTCTCCCCGTCGAACTTCTCCGTCATCCATGCTTGGTCATGGTAGCCGGGAATATCCAGGAAGCCGAACACTGACTCCGTCGACTTGTCATTGTTGAAGTTGAACTTGCCCAGGAACTGCGGGGTCTCCTCCAAAGTGCCACGGTAGAACAGGTAGCAGGGCTCGCCGTCTATGGTGGTGCGCACATCGTATGCGTAGCTCTCTGCGCAGTGCTTCTGCGCCGGGGTGAGTTCCCCGGCCTCCGTCAGCACGTTCTGCACGAGTTTCGCCATACCCGTGTTGTGGGAGCTGGACGACTCGGCATAGTCTGCCTTCAGGCAGAAGCAGTCCACCGGGGCGGCGGCTTTCCGCTGTCCCGAGGCCTGGCGGAAGGAGTATTTCACCGTGCTCTGGAGCTCACCGCCCACACCCTGTTCGTTACAGCCAAGATACAGCTCGCCCGCCACCTTGGAGGCGTTCTTCAGGTAGATGCGATAGTTCTTTATCGGGTACGCGAGCGAGCTGGTGCCCTGCAGGCGGATACAGCCACCTACGAGCCGGAAGTTCAGTTCCGGCCGCCCCTTGACCACACAAAGCATCTCGTCCACGTCGTACTTTGGGTCCTTATCGTTGTTCACCGCCGCCTGCAGCACCGTTGGAACGCCGTTGTCCTCCCGTCCCGTGATAATTAGGTAACGCATTCCTTCCGGAACGCAGTCCACCGTCACGTTGCCATTCTCATCTATCACCCGGTTACTCTCGTACAGTTCCAGCATGGCGTCGGCCGTGTCCTGGTCGAGCATGTAGCAGTCCAGAACCTGCGCATCACTCAGGTAGGTATCCCAGGCGCGGAGCAGGTACACGTCGGTCGTGGCTCCCTCAGCACCCAGCTCTATCCGAGCCGGGGCATTTTGGTACACGCTGTCGGCGGTACCGCGCTGCACCGACCCAGACATGATGCCGTTAATATACAGGTACACCATCTCCGTGTTCAGTTTCTCGTAGTCCGACGAGCCGTCCGTGCTCTGGGGATGCGACACGAAGGCGACCTCGTAGGTCTCGCCAGCCGCCATCTTCATCGACAGCGTGCTGTGACCCCGGGTCGTTAACCTCGCCTCCTGCGCCGTGATAACAAAGCCCGTGCCGTCAGCATCCACGCATCGAATGACCTCGGCATCATCGTCCACGACCTCTGTCACCCTATACTTAACCACAAAGGCGAAGGCGTTGGAGACGTTCTGATCGGGCTGCTGCAGGGGGCGGTAGTCCACGGTGGCACGTGCCTGGTCCCGGAGGCGGAGGGCGTTGTCCATCCAGCCGTCCCCGCCCCACTTGAAGTTATCGAACGTTGTTCTTATTCCGTTATAACTCCATTCGTCGCGGTTCACGTCGCTGTTGCTCCTGCCCTGGGCCGAGAGTTTCAGCTTCAGTCCGTCTGCTGGTTCGCTGATGTCAAGGTCGCTCTTCTCTGCAACGAGTCGGAATGGATAGACCGCCGTACCACAAGTCAGCGAGCAGGATTCCTCCCCGTAGTTCTCCGCACGGAGGTTCAGAATCTGCGTCCCGAACGCCACCATCGACGAGGCGGCGAGTCGTCCGCCGACCGTCACGTCCACTTTCGTGGGGGTCTCCAGCGGATTGTAGGCGGCATAGGTGACCTTGTAGCTGTCGAACTGCCTGGTCTGGATATACGGAGTATCGCCAGCGCCGATGACCGCCCCGTCGGCATAGTCGAAACGGGTGGAGAAGACCGGGGTGCTGTTGCCCGTTTCCCGAACCCCAATGCCGAAGTAGATGCTGTTGCTCTTGATGGTCGTGCCGTCCGGAAGCTCCAGCTCGACGACGATCTGCACGCCGTGCGTACCGTGCGCCATGCCGGAGGTGGCCACACTGAGCGAGCCGTTGGCCGTCGAGGCGGTGATGGTGCGGTCTTCCGTGTCCACTCCGTCCACGTAGCAACGCAGAGTCTTGTTACCGGCTCCCGTAAGGGCATAAGGTATGCTTACCACCTGTCCCCTGTTTACCGCCGTGGCGATGTTGAAGGAGCTGGTAAGCACCAGCTGCACGACATTGATGCTCCAGGTCGCCTGGCTCACCTGCATCTCTGCCCCCTCGCCTACCTCGACACGCAGGCGAACGGTGTTCGTGCCGATGCCCATGTACGGGGTCACATCGACGGTGTTCGTACTGCCGGCCGAAGCGATGGAAGTCAACGTGCTGCTGTTCGCGCCCTGCGTGATGGTCACCGTGACATGCGCAGGGTTGCCGGTGCTCTCGCCGGTCGTGGTGTCTACCTGGTCGTATTTGTACGACAGCTTCACCTCGTCACCCTTCTTCACGGTCTTGTTGGCGGTCAGGCGGGTCAGCACGATCTTCGTGGTGGAGACTGAGCCTCCACCGCCGCCCGTGAACTGGTCGCTGGTACTGATGACCTCGCCCTGCTCGTTCAGCAGGCTCAATGAGTAGGCCTTATCGTCGCCCTCCCCGATTTCGTTCAGCTGCAGGGCCGCACCGTAGCTGCCGCCGAACTTCTTCAGCTCCGCAGCGACACCCTTGCCGCTGACGGGGTTCGTGGAGTTCTCGTTCACGTTCTGGTCCACCTCCACCACCGGGATGTCAAGCGAGACTCCGCCCTGCTCGTCGGCATTCAGGGTATCGCTCGTCGTGCCTTTCGTCACATGGATGGTCTTGATGGCGTCCCCGCCGCCAAAGCGCTTCCATGCCGCGGGTTCCGTCCAGCTGTCCGTACCCGTGCCCTCGTAGCGATAGTCCTCCCATCGCCCAGCTGCCGCCTCGAAGGTGATGATCGTACCAGGTTTGTCGGCATCCTCAATCTCCGCGGAGGACATCACAGCCACGGCGGTATCCTTGGTGTAGTAGCCGCTCCCAAGGGGGTGACGCAGGGTCACGTTGTAGAAACCACTCCCGCTGCCTCCGCCACTGCTCTTCACCAGCGAACCTTTCGCGCCGTCCCAGACATACAGTGCATCCCCGCACAGGTACGCCTTGTCCTTAAGCAGTTCCGTGCGCGTTGCGTTCATGAACAGGTCGGCAGGAGATACGTCTTGCACATTCCAGTTGCCATAATAAGTCCCGCCCGCGAAATAGGCGAAACGGCACAAGGAGCGTACATACACGACCTCTCCACCTGTCTGAGAGGTGCTTTCTTCAGTTATCGTGGCGGTGTCCACCATGCGCGAGAACCGCGCGGTAGCTCCGCGGAGTGCCGCACCGGAGGTGTCTTCCACCAGTTGGGCGGCATTCTGAGCCGCCTCGGCCGCCGTATTGGCTTCCTCTGTGGCCGTTTCGGCTTTGCTTGCAGCTTCGTTCGCCCTGTTTCCCGCATCTCCGAGTTCCTTGACGGCTTCGTCCGCACGATTGGCTGCAGCATTGGCCAAAGCCGCCGCGTCCTTGGCCGGCTTCTGGAAGATGTCCAGGGGCACGTTCACCAACTCATCGCCCCGTTGTGCCGGGAGCGATTTCACGCCATCGAGCGAGGTCACGCTTTCCAGGTCCTCGATGCTGCTCGACGACTCCTGTACCCGCGCAAGAACCTCCTGCACGAGCTGTTCCGTTGTCATTTCTTCTGCCATACTCATTACTCCTTATCGGTTTTCAAGTTCTTGTTCAACATATCGTCCAATCCGTCTATCACACCGGGAAGGCATTTTGCTTCTACAACACGTCTGATTAACATTAGCTCTTCGGTCGTGAACTCCGTCTCGCCTTCACTCTGGTAAATTTTCAATGCAAGGGCATGAGAACGGATACCATTCACGCTCGTATAAATCAAATCGGCAAAAGCCTCACGAATATCAATCTCCCTTTGGGTTCTTTTACTTACCCCCGTGTAAACAGGAAATGATTTGAAATTCAATTTTACCATAACACCCTATTATATATACATTCCCGAAGTATTGATTATAAGAAACTGAAATCCCCCGTCATTCGGGGAAGAATCATCTCCCGTATAAACATCAAAATAGTTTGTTGTCTGTTCCATTACAGAAGCATACCTACCAACACCTGCGGCATATCCTGTAAGGAAAACGGCATAGTTATTTGCATCAGAGAATGGAACCCCAAACGTTATTCTATATCGACCTTCACTTATTCTCGAAAATGATATATCCTCGTCGTTGTATTTTTTGAGTTTTACCATCTTGTTGTCCCGGACAATACCATGAAACATCAAACGCAGGGAGTATCCATTATGATTATCTTTCCGATATATCCTATTCACAATCATCCACCCCTTAAAATCGTTCCCCTCCCCGAATCCAATCATTTCAACTCCGCTGTGGGGAGGAATGGAAAGTGTTGTTTTCTGCACACCGTCTTCGAAATAATATTTGCCATCTGGAGCCGTATGTTGCAACACCCCGACAGCCTTACCGCTTCCCCAGTCGTCATTCATCAGAACAGCTCTGAACCCATTATACTCTGGGGTAAATGGAATGACGATTGCAGTAATCCAACTTGTGTTCGTTTCAGGAATTACCACATTGTTATTGTTCTGCAATCCGAGAGTGGATAAAGATGTTCCTCCATCGTCTGACAAAGAATAATAACCGTCACGGAAAGGGGTTCTGATAGCTCCGTTTATTCGCACATTCGTTAGTTCTGAATTCAGAATAGTAGCTTTATGCGTCTCTATACTGCCATCCTCCAATATTTTGAAATTGCCATTAGCAGTAATCGCCCCCTCGAGAATTATATCTTCCGCCGTCAGTTTTATTTTACTCCGGGTATTTCCGTATTCATCCTCTTCCTCCACGCTCACACCAATAAGGGCGACCTTACCGTTGGCATCCTGGGCGTATAAGCCAGCTCCCTCTGGCTTGACCACAAGCCCTGTCTCCTGCAACATATTCTCGTCCCGGTCGAACACCGCCGCTGAGATTTTCACTAAACGCTCACTCTGCTCGAAGAGTGTCCGGTACTTGTAGGTAAGCGCATCCGCCTTGTTAGTCGAGAACACCAACAGTGAGATATAGATGATGCCCGTGAACGAGAGCTTGAAGTCCCCTGTACCGTTCCACAACCCGTCGAGGTTGAACAGTTTCCAGCCGTTCGTGGCTTCCAGCTCTTCCTCGTGGTAGAACATGTTGAAGTTCTCGAAGCCGCTCTTGTCCGAATTCACAAACTCGATGCGCAACGTCCCCGCCTTCTCCACTCGGTACATAAACGAGAGGTACACCACTCCGGGAACGCGCAGTCCCTCGCTGTTGGTCTGCCGATATTCCGGCACGAGGCGGAAGTCTTCCAACTTCTGCATGATGTACCCACCACGGATATAGGCATAGGGGTTCGTACCGTCATGGCGTATCTCAGCATAGCCTTCTGGTCTGGAGGAGAACACGGAACTGTTCACCCAAATCCATTTGCCGCCGAAAGTCAGGAAAGTGGCGTTCGTGCCAGTGTTCCACTTCTCTCTGCCCTCGGCGAAGGAGGTGTTATCGAAGTAGCTCTGCTCCTCGCGCAGTTCCTGGCGAAGCCCATCCACCGCCGCGAATATCTTGCCATCGGTAATCTCGAAACGGGTCAGGATATCCTCACCCGTCATCAGTACAAAAGTGCCGTGCAGGAACACGTTGTCGCCATAGAGACCGTACCCCTTCGGCTGCTTGTCCGCCGGGAAGTAGCTATCCTTGATGCCGTCCAGACAGCCGAAGCGGCAACGCAGACATCCCTCGAAGTTCTTATCATGCACGCCGTCCAACACATCGACCCTCGGTTGCCCATCCCCGGTGGCAGAAATAGATATGAGGTTGCGGCGCAGCCTGTCCTGGGTGTTGCCCATCAGCACGCAGTCGTCACCGGGTTCCGGGACGACACCGTTGAACTCGCTCACGGGGATAGTCACGCCCGTAGCGTCTGCCTGTGCGACCTCCACCCAGTAGGCTTTCTGTCTGCCACCAGAGAAGGTGGCACAGCGCATCAGGTCGTGGGCGGCAAAGGTGCATTCCTGCTCAAAGAAGATACGGTAGCTGTCGCCCTGCTGGATGACGTCCCGTATCTTGCCGCTTGCGGCGGAGACGATGAGCTGCCCGCCCACGCTCCGCACCTTCTCGATGAGCAGTTCCAACGCCACCAGCGACTGCCGGACGGTAACCTTGTCGATGGTCAGGTTCGTCAGCCCCGTCAGTTGGTCCATCCACACCTGCCATCCTTCCCCGGTCATGCCGTCCACAAACTTGGCGGAGCGGAGCAGTTCCCGGATAACGAGGGTAAGCAACTCGGCATTACCCAGCCCATCCACGCCGCAACCCCCTTCCCCGAAGGTCACACCACGAAGAAACCCGATGGGCTGCGTGGCGGTGTCTGCCCTGTGCTTGTTCAGGAACTCTTTCTGGCTTCGCCGTGCGGAGAAGAGGTTATTGTCCGTGGGCAGGGTCTCGTCCCAACTCCGGATGATGTCGGGCAAGGCAGTCCCTTCAGTCCGGCTCTTCGTGTAGTTCTTGAGCTCGCCGATGCTGTCGTTCACCCGCTCCAGAGCCCCGCTCTGCAGGGCGTCGCTAATCTCAAGGTCCATCTGTCCGGGCAGGTTCACCTTGCGGGTGATCTTCGTGATGCGGCTCTGGCGGTAGCCCGTCTCCGGGAAGTACTTTTCGCTCTCCAACCGCACACGCCGTCCGACATACAGGTCGGCCTCATGTTCCTCCACCCACACGTGGTCGGTGGGAGCCTTGTACACGGAGATGTCCCGCCAGTGCTCCTCATTGTATTTCTCCACAGCCTCGGCAAGTTCCGCCTCAGCTGCCGGGTAGTACTCGTCCGGCATGCGAATGTTCCATAGGATATAGTGGTCGCCCACCTTCGGTACGACCTTGCCGCCCGGCACCTGCGTGTCATCATCATACGGCCATATCGTGATGATCTCGAACTCCTTGTTCTTGCTGTCGTAGTTCACTTCGAAGAAGTGGTCGTCGCCCTGCCCCATGCCGGCAAGGTCACCATCCTGGAACGACACCCGCTTGGTCTCCCCGGGCAGCTCGTAGCTGTTCGGGTCGAAGTCGAGCGCCGTGTCCTTGAAGTAGTATATAGTGAAGGCGTTACCGTCCTTGTCTTTGGTGTTCTCACTGCGCACGCTGCTCACCGTGCCTGTACGGCGGGGATAGATGTCGCTGAAGGCCTCCTTCTCGTAGTGGTCGTAGATGCCGTACTCCGCCGTGCGGGTCTCCACATACTGCTTTCCGCCAGGGAGCATCAGGCGGCGATGCCCGTACCGCTCGGGATCGATGTTCCGGGTGCTGCCAATCGGGAACAGACGGGTGTAGAACTTCGCCGTGTTGCCAGTATCCCGTTCAAGCTCCGTGAGTCCCTTGCCGTATCCCAAGGCAATTTCTTCGCCATGTTCGCAACGGCACACGTTTACGGTCTGCCCTTCTACCCACCATTCGGCTCCACCGCCCGCTTTCTCGGCGATCTCCTTCAGGGCTTCGTCGCAGTATTTCCCCTCGTAGTCAATGACGATGAGCTCCGTGCCATCCACCTGTCCGACCTTCCAGTCGGTGGTGTGGGCCATACCGTCATTGATGCACCTGACAACCATCGCCACATGCTCCCTCGGGGTGGCGGTCAGCGTGAACTCAGGCTCGGCGTTCCCGTCCGTAGTCTCCAGAACAAGGAACCTTTTAATCAGGCTCTCGATGCCGTAGAGTTTCAGGTCGTACTCCCACTGTCCTTCGCTCTTCTGCTTCGGGGTGTAACGCTCCGTCAACCAGTAGCGTTCGCCCCTATAGTCCGTGTAGTCGTTCACGTCGAGCGGGATATGGGCGTAATGCGTGAAGGAGAGCGTCAGTATGTTGTCGCCCTGCACCTCCTTCACCTGCGTGCTGCTGTCGCCAGGAGCGACCTCCACTTTCCTACCTCCCGTGCTGTCGTATAGGATTATCATTTGAATGCTGTTCTAATAGCGTTATAATTCGTTCATATCACCGGAACCGGCTCCCGAAACTTTACCTTGAACTTTCCGGCATGCACACCCTCCTTCCACAAGTAGGTCAGCGGCTTAAACTTTGGGCTGTCTGAGTATTTCACCCGCAGCGTCAAGTCGAGCTGCGGGAACGAGAGGTTGAGCCACCCGTCCTCCCCCTTCTTCAGGAAGTTTATGAACGCAAAGTAGCTCTTCAGCCACCCCTCACGGCTCTTACTGTACAGGGCGAAGTGGAGTGTCACGTCCCTCGCCTCGTTCCTCGGGGTGAGCACAGCGGAGTATTTCTCGCCGTTATCCTCCCGGATATTCACCGCCGTGTCTGCCTTGGTTTTGCTCGGCGTGAGGATAGCCGTCAGATTGTCCATGCCCTGGGGAGTGTCCTCCACGAGAAACACGCCGTATGCCTGCCAGATATCCGTGCCGTTCACCAATACCAGTCCAGCCAATATCTTGTCCATGTCATTTGCATTTAAGTCCGTCACGTATGATTTTCCGTATCTCTTCTTTGATTTCGCTGAGGTGCGATGCGCTCGCCTTGGTGTTCTCCTCAATGCGAGCAAGATGCCCTTCGGCGGTGTTCATCTTGTCCACCACACTCTCCATCTTTTCGTCCATACTACTCCAGTGCTGCAGCCCACTCGTGAACATACCCTCGAGCTTCGTGCCCTGGTCTTGCGTCATTGTGGTGAACCCGCCCGCCTTCGCACTCTGTTCCGTGCCTTCCGTCGGGTCGATGTCCAAGGTTTCCAGGAGAGCGTTCCGCTCCTCCAGGGCATCCTCCACGATGCTGTTGTACCCCGCACGCAGGGCTTCCGCCTCCTTATCGGTCATAGTGCCGTCCTTCATTGCCTCGGCGAAAGCCTTGTACCACTCGCGTAGGCGCTCAGTGTACTCCCCGCTCATCATACCTTCTATCACGGCGTCGAGCATGGTCTTATTCAGGTCCTCGGCAAAGGTCTCCGCATCGGAACTCATATCCAGGAGCGTGTTCTTGAAACTGTCACGCAGGCTGTCGAACGGCACACCAGTCAGCTTCTCGTAGTACGCCTCCTGCAGCTCCTCCAACTGCTTATAGTAGCTAATATACTCGTCCATGTACTGTGCGGCGTTCTTGTAGCCGTCATCGGCATGGCTCTTGATTTTCGAGTACAGGTCGGTAGCCTCATCCGCCACCTTCGCCATCTCCTCGCTACTCAGCCCCCAGAAGTCGCTGGCGCTGCCAATACGACGGCCCACAATCGCACTGATGCGATCCCAGTCCGCATCACTCATCGCATCATTGATTTTCTTGTTAGATGAGTGCGACCCGCCTATGCCGAGGAAGCCGTTGCTGTAAGCCGCAGCAGAACGGCGCATCATCTCCTGTGTGTTGGCCATCGACTGCTCCAATTTGCGCTTCTGGTCTTCATACACCCCGGAGGCATCTTGTAGCGCCACGTCTTCCATCTTCTCGGCGAGGTTGTCGATGCTCTGCTTCAGGTCCTCGTTTGAGGCTGTCAGGTACTCGATGTCCTCCTCCAAGGTCTTGTCACTGTCCCCGCTACCAAACCAGCTGGAGAAGCCACCGAAGGTCAACGCATCAAAGATTTTGCCCACTCCTTTCAGTAGGCTCTCACCGATGGTCTTGAACAAATCACCGGACAGAACGTCGTCGATGATGCCACTTACAGCGTTAAACACAGCATCAAGT
>ENA-OYZV01000266-OYZV01000266.1-human-gut-metagenome-genome-assembly--contig:-NODE-266-length-15429-cov-8.821712_pt1 | contig 15429 bp, 15 predicted proteins | sample MGYA00244203_ERZ653490 | MGnify/ENA primary metagenome ERZ653490 (study PRJEB26926, sample SAMN06165086) | human gut metagenome | biome: ENVO:00009003; feature: ENVO:2100002; material: ENVO:00002003...
CCGAGGCCGCTGCACGCGAGCGTCACCAGCAGCCCGCACGAGAGCGAGAGCCAGTGCTCGCGGCGGAAGCGCTCGCGCTCGTCCGCACCATAGAGCTGGGCGAAGATGACGGAAATGCCCGTGCACACGCCTGTGATCATAAAGAGGAAAAGGTTCATCACCGAGCCCGCAACGCCGACAGCGGCGAACTCCAAATCGCCCGCAAAGCGCCCGAGGATAAAGGCATCCACCGTGTTGTAGAGCTGCTGCAAGATACTGCCCATGATGAGCGGTGCGGCCAGGCGCAGCAGATGCTGCGGGATGCTGCCGCTCGTTAGATCGTAAGAGCGTGCCATAGTTTCCCCCATTTCCAAGGATTTGACAACAGCATACACCCGCGCTATACTTTGCGTAAACCGATGATCCATCAAACCATCTTTGACAATTTTGCAAAGGAGAACGCCATGGAACTCGATCGCTACCGCGCGCTCGTCTGCGCCATTGAGACCGGAAGTCTGTCCGCCGCCGCGGAGGCGCTGCAATACACGCCCTCCGGCGTGAGCCGCATGGTCGCGGCGCTTGAGGATGAGACGGGCGTTCCGCTCCTGCTGCGCGAGCACAGCGGCGTTCGCCCGACAAAGGAGTGCGAAAAGCTGTTGCCCGCCATCCGCGACCTACTGCACGCGGGCGAGAGCTGCGCCCAGCTCTCCGCGCAGCTGCGCGGGCTGGATGTCGGCACGGTTACCGTCGGCACGGCATACAGCGCGTTTTATTCGCCGCTCGCGCGCATCATATCGGATTTCCACGCGCGCTACGGCGGCATTCAGGTGCAGCTGCGCGGTGGGTACAGCACAGAGCTGATCACACAGCTCAACGCGCACCAACTCGATCTGTGCTTCATCTCCGCGCGCGAGGGTGGGCATGACTGGCTCCCCATCGGCTACGATGAGCTGACGGCCTGGGTTCCCGTTGCGCATCCGATGGCATGGCTGCCCGCGCTGCCGGTCGCGGCGTTCGCCAAAGAGCCGTACATCGAGACCTATCCCGACAAGGACATCGACAACGCGCGCAGACCGCCGCTTCGGTTATGCGGCCATTCCGCTCGCCGTGCTGCTCGCCTTCTCTCGTCTTTATTTATATGTGCACTTTCCGAGCGACGTGTTCGCCGGCGCGGTGCTGGGGCTTGTGATCGGTGAGCTCGTCTCCCGTTATGCTTCAAAGCTTTTTCAAAAGCGTGGATAATGGTGCAACCCCCTTCGCACAGGGCAAACTTCTTATTATTTCCAGATAAAATTAGGGTTCTTTTAAGGTGCTGTTCATACTGTATTCATATTCCCTGTGTAGTCTAAGCGCCGGTACAACAGAAAGGGTGATAATTTGAACAAAACATTTGGCAAAAAGGCCTGGGTGCAGATTCTTTTTCTGCTGCTTGGCCTCGCATTTCTCGTCTGCGGTGTGATGCGCGGCGAGGCGGACACGGTGCTGAACAAGGCGATCAAACTATGTCTGGAGTGTGTGGGCATTGGATAAGAAAAAACCATTTTCCTTTCTGCTCGCCCGCTGGCGTGGACTGGTCCAGGCCTGCGCGGCTCTGCTGACGAATCTGCACCTGCCGAACTTCCTCACGGGTACGCTCTATCGCGGCGCGGGCAAGACCGTCTGCGTGCCGGGGCTGAACTGCTACTCCTGCCCGGGTGCGGCGGGCGCGTGTCCCATCGGCGCGTTTCAGGCTGTCGTCGGCTCGTCCAAATTCCAGTTGATATTTCACATATTTTAGGAAATTTAATAACTGTTATATTTGATTATCAAATTCTTCGCAAACCCTTGAAAATACTAAGTTTGTAGCAAGTGTACTTCCCCTTACTCTTTCCCTTGTGTTACATTCTCCCATTAGCTTTCATGAACCTTAATATGGGAAAAATTAAGGGAAAGAAAATTTCATAACACAGTATAACATATAACAATAACGACATGGTGAACTGATTGAAATGTTTTCGATATTTAACTCTATAACTGATTATCAAAAGAAAATGGAGATAAGATACGATGAGAACAATTTATGCAGAATACAACATAAATCACGATAGTATTGATGTTTACACAAGTGCTGGATATATGCTTCGCATTGACTGCTGGGAAGCTGAAAAAGATTTAAAAACCACATATGGATCAGAATGTGCACTTACTTCATTAGCTGTGGATGAGCCTTTGGAATATGCAAGATTATATCTTGAGGGCAATTTACAGATGTGGGTGGATGCAGAAGATTCATTAGAACTTTATTAAGTGAAAGAGGGATAGTGTTCATTAAGAGTGCTATCCCTCTTTAAAGAATGTGCGAAATGCAATAATTACATATTTTCTATGGATTAACAGAGCGCCTAAAAATAATCCATGTACTTATGAAGTAACAAATCAATAAAATTACCAAAATCCCCATTGTTGCCCCTATTTGTAACATCAATGTACTAAACCCAATATAGGCTGAAATTTCTGCTGATATGGTTTGGATAAAGTAAGCTATTACAACAGCAGCTACAATGATTGCTGTGATAATTGGAAGCCCAAACCAAACACTTAATTGTTGCAAGATAAGTTTTCCGATATGCTTTTCTTCCGCCCCCAATTTTCGGAGTACAGAGAAGCGATATTTATATTGTCCTGCGTCTAAGAGTTGTTGCAAAGAAAGTACGGTAAGACATATAACCATCAGTACGACAGCACCATAAATCATTGCAGTCTGTAAAATAAAGTTATTTGCTATGGAACTATTGATTTGCAGTGTGCTAAAACGCACGCCATAAATAGCCCCGGTTTCTGCCTGCTCGGGATATTTCTCTGTAAAAAGTTTTTCCAGTTTCCTTGCATTTTCATAGGAGATATTTTCCGTTGTTGTAATATATCGGTTTTTTATTACTGGCAACAGCTTTTCACAAATATTGTCTGGAAGTACATACAATACATTTGTATAGGAATTGTACGCTGTTTCTCCAATCGGATCCTCATAATAGGACTGCCCGGAAAGAGTCAATTCTCCTGCGTCTGTCATAATGCTGGTGTGTTCTTTCAAAAAGCTATCCCGTTCTTCCTCGGTGGCGATTGCTTTCCATTGTGTTGTAAATTCATCTTCCTCCAGAGAAATCTGTTCGTAACCCAGCATTTCCCGTATAGTGTTATAATCACTCAAAGAAATTGCTACAATCGGAAAATCATATTTCTGTCTGTTGTGAAAATCGTCTTTCTCTGGCAGATATAGATTGAACGTGCAATCATAAACTGTATCTATTTTGTGTTCTGTCAGAAACTCAGTAATGATTTCATAACTGTCTTGCGGCAGATTTTCTTCTTCATATACGTCATTATATCTTGAATATACCTGCACATCATACATAGAGCGCATATCCAAATAACCTGAAGCCCAGCCCGTCAAAATAGGGGCGGCAATAAACATGAAGATTGCAAGGACAAGGGTTATACAAATCAGCGTCATTGTTTTGCTGGTTGTATTTAGTTTTGATATAATTTGCCCGAAAAAGAACAGGTTTTCTCCCTTGTATCTATGTTCCGGCGATTTTACTTTCCATGCTACAATCAAGCTGCTGGCAAGATAAATCAATGCACAAATAAAGAAGAGCAAATCAATCAATACAAATACCAGATATTGATTCAGTATTCCACCATGTAAAGGCAAATAGTATTGATTGGTAAGAGCAGGTACGCTTGCTGCTAAAAAGGCGTGCAATACAGAACAAATAAGCAGCCCATCAATCAACTTTTGAAAAGCAATTTTTTTCTTTTTCAACATCCATAATGCCGCCCAGCCTAATGTAACAACAGGGAGCAAAATATTTCCCCAATACATGATTTTCACCGGGAAAACAAAGCGGGAGTCATAATAAAATCGGACATTTTGTATTCCTGAAAACAATTCCCATAAAGTAAACATTAAAAACAGAATTACTACGACAGGAATGAATCGGCTCTTTTTCAATTCTGGCTCATTTTCTTTCTCTGCGGAAAGCATATCAATAATTTTTGTTTTTTTGATTGTGCGTGTATTGAAAACTCCTACCACAAAAAAACTTACCACAAAAAATATCACTGTCAGCAAAACGGTGTCCGGGAACAATGTCCATGAGATTTCATAAGGCTCTCCATAAGCAGTAAGGAGCATTGCGGTAATGAATTGAGAGCAAAATACACCGCAAAAAATACCAATCAAAATGGAAAACATACCCATAATCAGTGTTTCTGCAAAGAAAATCCTGCCAATAGTTTTTTGTTCCATTCCCATAATGGACTGGACAGCAAACTCTTTTTGCTTTCGTCTTAGCATATAATGATTGACGAACCGTATCAAAAATAACAACAGCAATGTTATCATGCAGATTGCAATTTTCATTCCGTCACTTAACAGAGTAAAATCATACTCGCTGCCTATATCCGGGCTATAATAACTACTGGAAATAGACAAGAACGCATAAAACAAGGTAACACAGATTGTCATTGTGACAATGTAGACCAGATAGTCTTTTACAGACCGTTTTGCATTTCTGAAAACAAGTTTAGCATACATGGCTTTGTCCCCCTCCGATCATGGTAAGGACATTCAGAATTTTATCAAAAAAAGCACTTCTGCTGTCGTTGCCCTTGCGCAGTTCCATAAAGATTTCTCCGTCTTTCAAAAAAAGAATACGGTTGGCATAGCTGGCGGTAAAAGCGTCATGAGTTACCATAAGAATTGTCGCCCTAAGCTGTTCATTGATACTTTGAATGGTAGACAGCAACATTTGTGAGGAATGGCTGTCTAATGCCCCTGTCGGCTCATCTGCCAGTAAGAGCTTCGGGTTGTTGATAATTGCTCTTGCACAAGCACAACGCTGTTTTTGTCCGCCGGATACCTGATAAGGATATTTGTTTAGAATATCGCTGATATTCAGCTTTCCGGCTATATCCAAAATGCGGGATTCTACGCTCCCGGCAGGGACTTTGTTGATTGCTAATGCCAGTGCAATATTTTCTGAAATCGTCAATGTGTCCAGCAAATTGAAGTCTTGAAATATAAACCCTAAATTCTCCCTGCGAAAACGGGCAAGGGATTTTGGTTTGATTTCCGTTATATCTGTTCCATCTAAAAAAATATGCCCTGCACTTACGGTATCAATCGTAGAAATACAGTTGAGCAGCGTTGTCTTTCCAGAACCGGACGCACCCATAATTCCGAGAAATTCCCCAGCTTCCACAGAAAAGCTAATGTCTTTAATGGCTTTGGTAATATTCCCTTCATTGCCATAATATTTCTGGATATGTTCCAGTTTCAAAATCGTATTCATCTGATAAACCTCCTTAACTGTTCCATATCTTTATTGTAAATGGAGTATCTCATTTTTTGTATCAAGTTTTCTTACACAGTTCTTACAAAAATGTAAGAAGTGCAGAACCTGTCAGCCCTGCACTCCGATAATAAAATCATTCATTTGAAAGATAAGTGAAATCGTTGTTCCTCTGTTTTCGGAATAAGCAGTAAGCCCTATTCCCAGTTTATCACATAGACGCTTGCAAAGATATAAGCCAATTCCAGTAGAATTTTTCCCGGTTCGCCCATTCTGACCTGTAAATCCTTTTTCAAAAATACGGGGTAAATCACTTTTAGGAATACCTATCCCATTATCGCTGATAGATAGCACAATCTTGTCATTCGTTTTTGTTGCCCCAAAGTGCAAAATAGGCTGCTCTGCATGGTATTTGATTGCATTACCGATAATCTGATTTAAGATGAACCGCACCCATTTTTCATCGGTATAAACTTTTGTTTCTATATCGTCTATCTGAATTGACATATTGCTTTGACGCAAAAGATACTTATTATCTGCGATTGCACTATGCACAACATCGCATAAATTGACTTCACGGACAGAATAGTCTTTTTCAGCGTGTTCACTCCGGGCATAGTAAAGTGCCTGTTCTGTATATTGGTTGATATTCTCTAACTCTGCCAATACCTCTCTGGAAAAGGGAGAACGGTTATTCTCACACAGCAGCTTCATCGCTGTAATTGGTGTTTTTACTTCGTGTATCCATTGTTCAATGTATTCTTTATATTCCCTGCGTTCCCTCTGTACTTCGCCAATCCGTTCCAACATAGATTTTTCAGCCATTTTCATAATCTGGTAAAAAACCTGTTCATCAGCCCTTTCCGGCACTTGCATGATTTCCGGCAATAAATATCGTTCTTCTAATTGCTCCGTCATATTGAGCAATTTATTCAGATATTTTTTTCGTGAGAAATAAAATGCCAGCAAAGATAAAACAAGGACAATCGACCAGACTGCAAAAATAAACAGGACTGTTTGGATAGGATTATCGCTTGCAATCAGGAACAAAGCAAGGACAAGCATACCCAGCAGATTGATTAAAATAACGGGGAGTTGATTTTTCAAATATTGTTTTCCACTCATAATGTATATCCTTGCCTGTGTTTTGTTTTAATGAAATCTACAAGTCCGATTGCTGCCAGTTTGTCGCGAATACGGGTAATATTGACACTTAGGGCGTTATCATCAACATAAAGCTGATTGTCCCAAAGAAAATCCACAATATCATTTCTGGAACAGATTTTTCCGGAGTTCTTAAAAAGGTAGTAGAGGATTTTCAATTCATTCTTTGTCAATTCTGCTTTCTGTCCTTTGTACTCTATCATGCTACTCTCCAAATGCAGGGTAGCTTCTCTCCACATATAAATTTCTGTTTGAGGGGAACGGTAGGCTTTCTTTAACAATGCAGCAATTTTAGCAAGAAGAATAGCGGGATTATAAGGCTTTGTGATAAACGCATCTCCACCCAGCATAATGCTGTTCAGTTCGTCCATATCTGTATTGCTGCTTGTTACAAATACAATCGGAATATCTGAAAAGGTGCGAATCCCCGAGCATATTTCAAAACCGTTATTCCCCGGAAGTTTTATATCCAGAATAACCAGATGTGGCGCAGCTTCTTTTAACTGCTCTATTGTTTTGGAAAAATCCGTAACTGCAAATACTTCATATCCATTCCCAGACAAAAGAGTTTTAAGCTGTGTTTGTATCGTAAAATCATCTTCAATGATTAGTATTTTTTCCTTCATAGAGATACCTCCCTGACACTTTATTATACTGTATCAGAGAGGTTTTCTCAATCGTATTATTGAATGGGAATTTTAGAATGATTTTGTACATAGCTTTGTAAAAAATGCTTAATAGTTTCTTTTCTCAAGGTACGATTCTAAATAACACCTAAGTCCAACATATGCGCCCTGCAAAAGTACAAAAAGCAATAGAAGATTTACTGACAGTGCTTTTTTGATTGCTTCTCCAAAATAAATGATGACAGCAGCACTTGTCAGTATCATCAGTAGAGTAATGACATCCCAACACTTTTCCCTATATAATTCTATAACCTTTATTTCTATCAGTATCGCCAGTATCCCTGTTCCTGCCACACATATTCCTACAATCAATATTAGCAATATCCAATATACCATTCCGGCTATAAAAGGATTTGGAATTTTTGTGCTAATCTGTGCCACAGATTGCCCGACCTCAATCGTCCAACCGATAAAAGTTTGTATGAATGACGCTGCATCATGGAAGAATGATTTGCAATCGGAAAGGAGCACATCTGACTGTACTGCCTGAAAAAGAGTGGTTGTCAGCGAATACCATGCAAGAAGGAACAAGGTTGTTTGGAACATTACCGTTTTTGCTTTATATTGTCCTGCAAGTTGCTCTTTTTGTGTTTCGTATCTTGCTTTTGCATTCTGATAGGCTGTCCGGTCACAGGCTTCGCATTTTTTATAGAGTACCGGCTTTTCTACCGGTATCTCTACGATTTTCTGATGTGTCCGGGCATAATCCCGTTGTTGTGTTAAGCATCGTATTTTATCTTGACATTCCTCTATCGTGACGTTTGCGCTTCGCAGCTTCTCTTTCTCGCTCCGCAATGCTCTGTCTGCCAGCTTCAAGTCGTTCTTTAATGCTTGAATATTCCCGGCTCTGTTCTCTTTGTTTAATTTCTCGTTCAAGGTCAGAGATTCGTTGAGCTGCGTCTTCAGTTCCACGATAAGCTGGTCTTTCTGTTCCAACTCTTCTTGTATCTCCTCGGTCAAGAGCAGAAGTTCTTCCAACTGTTCGGCGTTCTTTAATTCTCTGGATTCGTTCATCTATATCACGTCCTTTCTCTATCTGCTGTTCCAGTTCAGCAATTCGGTGTTCTGTTTCAGTAATAAACTGTTTTCGCTGTTCAGCTTCTGTGCCAATATCTGCCATTGCTGATTTTCGTTTTCCAAAAGTTCTATCTTCGTTTTCTGTTCTTCCATCTTGGAAAGCAGTTCCTCGGTATTTGGCAAAATGTTGAGCAGCTCGGATAACTCGCTGTTTAATTTTTGCAATTTCTGATTCTGTTCCTGCATAAGAGAGAGTTGGGTGTCCCGGTTCTGCATTTCCAGAAGCATTTCTGCCATTAAGGTCTGCTGTTCTTCGATTTGCCCAATCATGGATTCCATTAAGGGTATAATTTCCCGGCTTTCTTCTAATGTCATTTAATCGCTCCTTCCATAATGATAATGCACCTGATACTTTCCCAAAGGTGTCCAGTATCTTTTGCAATAACGTGTTTTGTTGTTTTATGATTTGATTTTCCGCTACTTTCCACGAACCTTTTATTTCCTGCCCGGCAAGAAACTTTTGTTCAATCTTTCTTGCGTCAGCACCTTCATGGATGGTAGGAATCTGGAGTTTTCCCTGCTTTTCGTAAGAACGGTGATCGACCTGATTATGCAAAGGCAGATGTTCATTACACACCTTTGCCCACTCGCTCCGCCACAGTTCACAGTTTTTTGGATTGTTCCATCCCGTAGCATCGGTCAGTACCCGTTTCCATTGCAGGCGGTTTCTTGCACCAATCTTCTGGATTCCGTTTTCATCTAATACAGGGATACGGATTCCATGACGGTCAGGGTTTTTCTTATCCTGCCACCAGTTCGGATGGGATTCATCAATCACGATATTTCCGCTTTTATCTCTGACAAAATCCCAATCTTTGACTTCTTTCTTCCCCCAAGAATGATCCGGGTTAAAAGGGCGCATTGTCAGAAGCAGATGGACATGAGGATTGCCATCCCCTTTGTCGTGGATACTCCAATCAGCACACATTCCCTTATCCACAAATGTTTTTTTGATATAGTCGGCTGTATATTGAATCTGTTCCTGTCTGCTCCATTCTTTGGGGAGGGCAAATTCAAATGACCTGCCAAGTTGGGCATCTGCACTTTTTTCAATCTTCAATACCTCATTCCATAACCGTTGTTTCTGAAATGTGATTTTAAATTTTTCTAAAGCAGCTTCTTTATCTTCTGACCTTTTGTATCGGACAGATTTTTGAAAGCGTTTTATATTTTCTTCTGGTACTATCTGCCATTCAGGAGGTGCGTTTTCACACATCATCAGCCGAGTGTAGACCACTTCTTTTTTAGAAGTGTAATAACTGATTCTCCCGGTTTCCTCGTTTTTCATCACATCCCCATTGAGATATGCGGAAGCGGAGATAACAGATTTCCCTTTACTTCGTCCGACTATTTTGATTGTGTAATGAAAAATCGCCATGTCTGGATTCCTCCTTTCTGCACATCCGGCATAGATTTCCGGCAACATTGCTTTCAGTTTTAGAAAAAGCAGCATTGCCGGAACGCCCTCTGCGTAAGAGTGCCCTGCGCATAGCAGCCTGCATGGAATGCGCCCCTCTGGCGAAGAGTGCCTCCTGCGGCATGAGCAGGTCTGGCTGAAAGCCCCGCCGACGGAACGAGCCCGGCAAGCGTGAGCGAAGACCGGTTGCCACTTGTGGCAAACTTATTGGGACGACCTCTGGTTGTCCATAAGTGCGCCCTTCATGAAAAAGCAATGAAGGGAATGAAAAACTCATCCCCTCCGCCATTACACTTCCTCCATATCGGTATTGACTTCTTTCTGCATTGCCTTTGAGAAAAATTTCCCGTTGGCTTCCTGCCTTTTCAGAAAACCAATCAGCTTTGGGATGTCTTCTTCCTCAATAGGCGCACCGAGAACGGATTCCACCGCACCGCCAATCTGACAGAGCCTATGGGTTCGTTTTTTACTTTCTTCGGCTTTCTTTCGCTTCAGAAGTTCTTTCTTCTGTGCCGCATATCGTTTCGCCTTTTCAAGGCTTTCCTGCTCTTTCTTTTCCATTTCAAGCATTCGTGCTTCATAACTTTTTGTTGATTTTGCCATTCTTACATTCTCCTTTCCTTCACAAACATAAGTTCTTGGTTGCGTATCAGAAGAAGCACATGGTATAATCTTCTTGCGTGTAGGTATATCATGGCTTCGGTCTGATAGAACCTTTGGCGGTTTCTTGGGAAGCCGCCTTTTTAATTTGCCGCAGTTCTTGTTACGGCTTTTACATTTCCTCTATCCCTCAAATCACGACCTTCATTCGCTTCCATAAACATTTCCAGAATATCGGTTTTAATCAGGACTTTGCGACCAACCTTTAATACTGGAAGTTTCTTCCATTCTACAAGCTGTCTTAAGGTGTTTCTGCCGATTCCCGTATAGTCAGCAGCTTCTTCGATGGATAATGCAATTTTTCTTTGCGTCATATAATCACCTCCTTATAAATTGCATTATGCAATTCTTGTGATGTAAGTATATCCTTTTCACATCTTTTTGTCAAGCGTTACGAAATGTTAAAAATAAATATTGCATTGCATATTGCAATTTCGGAAAAACAATGCTATAATTCATACATACCGAAAAAGGAGGCAGTCAGCATGAAAGATAAAGAACTACGCAAGCTGATAGGCAGCAGAGTAAAACAGCGCCGTCTGGAATTGAATCTGACACAGCCTTATGTCGCAGAAAAGATGGGTGTTACCGCTTCTACAATCCTGCGTTATGAGAATGGTTCGATTGACAATACGAAAAAAATGGTGCTGGAAGGTCTTTCGGAAGCACTCCATGTATCTGTGGAATGGCTCAAAGGGGAAACAGATGAATATGAAACCGACATTACGGATAAGAGAGAATTACAGATTCGTGATGCGATGGGAGATATTCTGGAACAGTTACCGCTTGCCCTTACCAAAGAAGAAGATGCTTTTTCAAAAGATTTATTACTGCTGATGTTAAAACAATATGGTCTGTTTTTGGATTCCTTCCAGTTCGCCTGCAAAAACTTCAAGGGAAATGCTGGTCAGACGGATATTGCCAAAACAATAGGGTTTGAATCGAATGAGGAATATAATGAGATTATGTTCTTAAGGGAAATCACTCATACCATCAATGCTTTTAATGAGATGGCAGACATTGTAAGGCTCTATTCCAAGAAACCAAAAACAGCAGAACAAAGGCTTGCAAATCTTTTATCAGAAGTCTTATACGAAGATTCCGAATCGGTATAGTAAGACAACCGGAGTTATGATATACTTACACGCACGAAGCATTTCATCAGTTCCGATTGTCTAATATCGAAAGGAGACATACGATTATGGCAAAAGGATCTGTAAGAAAAAAAGGAAAGAAATGGTACTACCGCTTCTATGTAGAGGACGCAAGCGGCAATCTTGTTCAGAAAGAATGCGTTGGAACAGAAAGCAAAAGTGAAACTGAAAAGCTGCTCCGTCAGGCAATGGATGATTATGAGAAAAAGAAATTTGTTGCCAAAGCGGAAAATCTCACAGTCGGACAGCTTTTGGATGTGTGGGCAGAGGAGGAATTAAAAACAGGTACGCTCAGCAATGGTACGGTGGAGAATTACCTCGGAACAATCCGAAATATTAAGAAACACCCATTGGCAGAACGGAAACTGAAAAATGTAACCTCTGAACATTTGCAATCCTTCTTCGATTTGCTTTCCTTCGGGGGAGTTCATCCCGATGGAAAAGAGAGAAAGGGTTACAGCAAAGATTACATCCATTCTTTTTCCGCAGTCATGCAGCAATCATTCCGCTTTGCAGTATTTCCAAAGCAGTATATTACGTTCAATCCTATGCAGTATATTAAACTGCGGTATCAGACGGATGAAGTGGATTTGTTTTCTGATGAGGATATGGACGGAAATGTCCAACCAATTTCACGAGAAGATTATGAAAGATTGCTTGCTTATCTGCAAAAAAAGAACCCAGCCGCAATACTTCCAATCCAGATAGCCTATTATGCCGGGCTTCGTATTGGAGAAGCCTGCGGTTTGGCATGGCAGGACGTAAATCTGGAAGAACAATGCCTTACCATAAGACGCAGCATCCGATATGATGGCTCAAAGCGCAAATATATCATCGGACCAACCAAGCGGAAAAAAGTAAGGGTTGTTGATTTTGGAGATACACTGGTAGAGATTTTCCGTAATGCCCGGAAAGAGCAGTTAAAAAATCGAATGCAGTACGGAGAACTTTATCACACGAACTACTACAAAGAGGTCAAAGAGAAAAACAGAGTGTACTACGAATATTATTGCTTAGACAGAACGCAGGAAGTCCCGGCAGATTATAAAGAAATTTCTTTTGTCTGCTTAAGACCGGATGGTTGTCTGGAACTTCCGACTACTTTGGGGACGGTATGCAGAAAGGTGGCAAAAGCATTAGAGGGATTTGAAGGCTTTCATTTCCACCAGTTACGTCACACCTATACAAGCAACCTTTTAGCAAATGGAGCAGCCCCAAAAGATGTACAGGAATTGTTGGGACACTCAGATGTCAGTACCACAATGAACGTCTATGCTCACTCCACAAGAGATGCGAAACGAAAATCGGTTCGGCTTCTTGATAAAGTGGTAGGCAATGACTAAAAAATTTCCCTTATTTCCCTTGTGATTATCTCATAAGGGCAAAAATAAGGGAAACTACATATCATTTCACTAATGAACAGGCGGGAAAGCCTGTAAAATAGGGAAAGTTAGAGGAATAATTATATAAATTCCAGTTTTCCTATTACATCACCGGCATCCTCATCCTGCTCGGCGTGCTGCTGGGCCGCTTCATCTGCGGTTTCCTCTGCCCGTTCGGCTGGTTTCAGGAGCTGCTGCACAAGATCCCGACCAAAAAGCTCTCCACCAAGCGCCTAAAGCCGCTGACCTACCTCAAATACGTCATCTTGGTGGTGATGGTCTTCCTGCTTCCGGTGCTCGTGGTGAACGAAGCTGGCATGGGCGACCCGTTCTTCTGCAAATATCTCTGCCCGCAGGGCGTGCTCGAAGGCGCTATCCCGCTCTCGCTTGTCAACAGCAGCATCCGTGCCGCGCTCGGCAAGCTCTTTTCGTGGAAGCTCTGCGTGCTCATCACGGTCGTCGTGCTGAGCGTCATCTTCTACCGCCCGTTCTGCAAGTGGCTCTGCCCGCTCGGCGCGTTCTACGCGCTCTTCAACCGCGTGTCGCTGCTGTCGATGCACGTTGACGAGAGCAAATGCGTCTCCTGCGGCAAGTGCGCAAGGACCTGTCCCATGGACGTGGATGTGACCAAAACGCCGAACCACAGCGAATGTATCCGCTGCGGCAAATGCGTGACCGCCTGCCCGACGGAGGCCGTCCGCTTCCGCTACGCCTTCGGCAGCGGCGGAGCATGTTCCAAATTGTCTCAAAAACCGATCATTGAAGAAAACAAAGGAGAATAAACCATGAATTTTAAGAAGATCATTACGCTGCTGCTCGCCTTTACGCTGACGCTTTCCCTCGCCGCCTGCGGCAGCAAGGGCGACGGCAAGGGCGATGGCGATGCGCAGGGCGCGACCGCCGAGGAGATCTACGCCCAGATCCAGGAGCTCGCCGACAAGGAAAACGCCATCATGGAAGAGAACCTTGAGCTGTGGCAGAAGCTCTTCGCCGCCATGAACGAAAAGCGCGACGAGATCCCCGATGAATCGAACTACGGCGCTTACCTGCTTGCCGCCCTCGACCTTGTGAAGGATCAGTTCACCGAGGACGAACTCAAGACGCTGACCGAAGGCTCCGAGCAGATCCGCGACCTTGAAGACCAGATCCAGCCCCTGCAGGAGCGGTACGCCGCACTTCAGCCCGCAGGCGACGGTGAAAACGGCGACATGAGCGCCGCCGTTCCGACCTTCCCCACCTTCACCGGCAAGGACCTTGACGGCAACGACGTGGACAGCAGCATCTTCTCCCAGAACGCTGTGACGGTCGTGAACTTCTGGTTCAGCGGCTGCAAGCCCTGCGTGGCGGAGCTTGGCGATTTGAACGCCCTCAACGAGACGCTCAAGAAGCAGGGCGGCGCGCTCATCGGCATCAACGTCGATACCCTCGATGGCAACGCCGATGCGATCAGCACGGCCAAGAGTCTGCTTGAATCCAAGGGTGCAAGCTACCAGAACATCTACTTCCCCTCCGACAGCGCAGCCGGCGACTTTGCGGGCGACATCATGGCCTTCCCGACCACCTATGTCATCGACCGCAGCGGCGCCATCGTTGGTGAGGCGATGCTCGGCGGCATCGACAATGAGGACAACATGGCAGCGCTCCAGAAGCTGATCGACCAGGCCCTCGCAAACGACAGCGCAAAGTAAGCTTTCCATCACAGCAAAAATACGCCCCGCGGATCATCCGCGGGGCGCGTTTTGTTTCTCTCTATCTTTTTACCCGAGCGATACCTCGCGGTAGAACGCGGCGTATGCCGCCTCCTGATAGGGACGCAGCGCAAGGTTGCCAAGGCCGAACGTCAGCGAGCTGAGGAGCATCCAGCCGATGAAACTGAATTGCAGGCAGAACAGCCGCCAGCGGTTGCCCTCCATCATCGCCTTCGAGCCCTTCATCACCTCGCCCGGCGCCATGTCCGGGTGCTCGGCCAAAATGTAGTCCGTCATCGCGTAGGTGTAGCCCATAATCAGTCCCGGAATGACGAGCAGGATCGTCCCCAGCAGAATATAGAGGCCCTTCCAAAGCCGCGTCAGCGTCGTCGTCTTCCAGTTCGGAAGATAGGCGAACAGCGCCTCAAAGCCCGGCTCCGTGCGGTCGACAAGGCCGAGGTTATATTTGGCATACCCCACGCCCACGATGCTGCCGAGGATGAAGTACGCCGCCGCCAACACGAGCGCGATCACAATGAGATAGACCGCACCGCCGACGAGCAGTCCGCTCCACTTCGAGTCCAAACCGTAGTCTGTGGAGTAAATCGTCTGTCCGCCGTAGCCAAACGTCGTCGACACGCCCGAGGACACATCGTAATTGAATTTGACCTCCGGACCGCCGCTCCCTGCGCCGCCGAGCAGCACCGCCACAAGGCCGATCAGAATGGCGATGGGCCACTTGCCGCGCAGCGCCTCGCGCGCCGCCTGCCGAAAATCCGCCGCAAGCTTCATAAATTCTCCTCTCCGCCCTCCGCATGGGAGGGTCTCTCTCAAATCTTCTTGCTTCTGCTTATTTAGACGCATTCCGCGCCCGTTTTGTTTCACCGGG
>ENA-OYZV01000275-OYZV01000275.1-human-gut-metagenome-genome-assembly--contig:-NODE-275-length-14988-cov-6.393089_pt1 | contig 14988 bp, 16 predicted proteins | sample MGYA00244203_ERZ653490 | MGnify/ENA primary metagenome ERZ653490 (study PRJEB26926, sample SAMN06165086) | human gut metagenome | biome: ENVO:00009003; feature: ENVO:2100002; material: ENVO:00002003...
GGCGTAATGGATGCGGGCGGCGCTGCGGAGGTGATCCTGGAGGAAAGCGACCGCATGACGGAGCTGGTGGACGAGCTTTTGGACATCTCGAAAATCGATATGGGGCGGCAGCAGCTTGCCCTTTCCGAGATGGATGTTCGGGAGCTGCTATACGACAGCATACGCGCCGTGGAGCCGACAGCCGCCGCCGGCGGCATCGCCATCGTGCCGGATTTCCCCGAGGAGCCCGTTATGGTCAGCTGCGATGATACCCGGCTGCGCAGAGCGGTCACCAATATCCTGTCCAACGGCGTGCGCTATGCCCGCAGCGAGCTGCGCCTGACCTGCCGCGCGGACAAGCGGCATGTGACGATACGGATACAGGACGACGGGGACGGCATCGCCGAGGAAGATCTTCCCCACATCTTCGACCGCTTTTACATGGGCAAAAGCGGAAAATCCGGCATCGGCCTTGCCCTGACGAAGGAGATCATTCACCTGCATAAAGGGACGATCCGCGCCTACAACGGGGATGGCGGCGCCGTGTTTGAGATCACGCTCCCGATGGGCAGATAAATCAGAGCGTTTCGGGGAAGACAGAGAAATGTAAAAGCATTTTGACAGAGAAATTTAGCCTTGTAAAAGCGTTTTGATAGACAGCGCTTTTCGCATAGGGCATAATCCAGATGAAGTTCATGTTGGGAGGGCAAGCGTGTGGATATTGGAGGCAAGATAAAAAAGTCAAGAACGGATGCGAAGATCACACAGGAACAAGCGGCACAGGCTCTTGGCATCAGCAGACAGACAATATCGAATTGGGAGAATGAGAGATCCTACCCTGATATTGTAAGTGTGCTTAAAATGAGTGATTTGTATAGTGTCAGCCTTGACTACCTCTTGAAAGGAGAAGGCCCTATGAAAGACTATCTGGATTATATTGAAGAAAGCACAAATGCAGTAAAGGGCAAGACAAGGTTATCAAAGCTGCTGTTGGTTTTGTCCTATCTGGTAATATGGGCGTTTAATATTATGGCGTCATGGCGCTTTTCTGCCGGAAGTATTACGGAAGCACAGGCAGGCGGAGTCCAGTGGCTTGTGCTCCCGGCCGTCACGATCATTCTGTCTCTTTTGATCGGGAAAAACAATTATTGGGGAAAGCACAAATGGCTGGTGCCGATTGGTTTTGGCCTTATGCTCATGCTTTCCGTCTATGCGAGCTATGGCATGAGAGAAAGCTTGATCTTTAATCGGGTTGATTTGCAAACGCTCAGCTTTTTCTTTATCGGAACGATTGCTTCGATGATAGGGATGGTGCTTGGCCATGCGCTTTTCGCAGACGAAAAAAGCAAAGAAAAGAGCAAATAATATATGCTTGCCGATACATGAACTTTAATGGGCTGTTTTTGCAACAGCCCATTTTCAACGTTTGAGAATGGGTTTTCGCGCAGAACCCGGAAGCATTTAGAATAGTAAGGTCGTGCATCAGAAGAAGGGGCTTTCAGGCATGTGCCTTGACGAAGGAGATCATCCATGTGCACAAGGGTACGATCCGCGCCTACAACGGGGATGGCGGCGCCGTGTTTGAGATTACGCTCCCTCCCGGTGGGCAGATAAACGCAGATGTCGTCCACCAAGTACAAGGCCTTAAACGCCACAGTTTCTTTCGCGAAGCTCATCGCTCTGCGACGATTCGCTATCGGTGCAGTTCCTCTGCACGGTGGCAGGCAACAAGGCGGCCAGCGACAGGGCGCAGCTGCGGCACTTCGCGGCGGCAGCGCTCTGTGGCGTAAGGGCAGCGCGTGTGAAAACGGCAGCCGGGCGGTGGGTCAGTGGGACTTGGCAGCTCCCCTGTCAGAAGCGGCTTTTCCTCAAAGCGTGTGGCTGGGTCAGCCTTGGGGATGGCGTTGATGAGAAAACGTGTATATGGGTGTAGCGGTGCGGAATAAACCTCTGCCGTGTGCCCGATTTCACATAACCGTCCGAGAAATATTACGCATATCCTGTCGGAGATGAAGCGTACAACGGACAGATCATGGCTGATGAACAGATAGCTCAGCCCGCGCTCATGCTGGAGCTGACGAAGAAGGTTGAGTATCTGATTCTGCACCGAAACATCGAGTGCGGAGACCGGCTCATCGCAGACAATGAGTGCCGGGTCGAGGGCGATGGCGCGTGCAATGCCTATCCTCTGGCGTTGCCCGCCGGAGAACTGGTGGGGGTAGCGGAAGAGGAACTCCTCCGGGATGCCGACATCGCGCAGAAGCGAGAGCACGCGTTCGGTCATTTCCTCCTTTGTGTGGCAGAGTTTGTGCGTTTTCAGCGGTTCCGCCACAATGTCACGCACGGTCATGCGCGGATCAAGGGAGGCGTAGGGATCCTGAAATATGAGCTGCATACGGCGACGGTATGGGCTGAAGTCCTTCTCGCGGAGTGAGGTGATATCCACTCCGCCGAATGTTATCTCGCCGGAAGTTGCCTTTATGAGCCGGATAAGCGTTCGTCCAAGTGTTGATTTGCCACAGCCGGACTCACCCACAAGGGCAAGCGTTTCACCCTTGAATATCTCAAGTGACACGTCGGAAACGGCGTGTACTTTTTTCCTGTTTTTCAGAGTGAACTCCTTTGTCAGCCCCTTGGCCTCAAGCAGAATTTCGTTCATAGGCGCACCTCCGGTATGTTGATACAGCGCACAAGATGACCGGAAGACACCTCCCTTAGCTCCGGCACGACATCGCCGCAGTGCGTACCGCACTTGGCGCAGCGCGGAGAAAAGCTGCACCCCACTGGCAGATGCAGTAGATTAGGAACAGTGCCGGGGATGATCTCCAGCGCACCATTGCCGCGTGCAAGCGAGGAGACGGCAGCCATGAGACCTGCGGTATAGGGGTGCATGGGGTGGGCGAATAGATCAAACGTATCCGCCTGCTCCACAACGCGGCCGGCGTACATCACATAAACGTAGTCGCACAGCTGTGCTATGACACCGAGATTGTGTGAGATGATGACAATACCGGAGCTGGTTTCATCGCGCAGCGTACGCATGAGTTGGAGTATCTGTGCCTCGACGGTCACGTCCAATGCCGTGGTTGGCTCATCGGCGATGACGAGCTTGGGACGGCATATCATTGCCATCGCGATCATCACTCTCTGGCGCAGCCCGCCGGATAGCTCATGCGGATAACAGTTATACCGCCGTTCCGGTTCGGATATGCCGACCTTGCGGAATATGCGCAGAACCTCTGCCTTTGCCTCCTGCGGCGATATCTTACGATGCAGCAGCAACGTTTCACGCACTTGAAGTCCAACACGCATCACAGGGTTAAGGCTCGTCATAGGCTCCTGAAAAATCATACCTATCTCCTCGCCGCGTACAGCGGACATCTCATGCTCAGAGAGCTCCAGCAGCTCCGTGCCTGCGAGCTTTATACTGCCGCTGACGATTCTGCCCGGGTAGTGCAGAAGCCGCATGATGGAGCGCGCCGTCATGCTCTTCCCGCAGCCAGACTCGCCAACAATGCCGACTATTCTTCCGCGCGGGACGGATATGGACACATCATTAACGGCTTTGATCTCGCCATTTTGTGTGAAGAAGCTGGTACATAGATGCTCAACACACAGCACGGTCGCGTTGTCCATTATTCTTCCTCCTTACTGGTTTTTAAGATGCGGGTCGAGTACGTCGCGCAGGCCGTCACCAAGAAAATTGAACGCCAGTACGACAACCATAATGGCGACGCTCGGCGATAGACTAAGCCAGGGTTGGCTATAAAGAAACTGCCGCCCGGCGTTTACCATCAGCCCCCATGAGGCCTGCGGAGGTTTTATACCGATACTCAGAAAGCTTAGCGAGCTCTCTGAAAGGATAGCGGAGGGAATATTGAGCGTAAAGAGTACGATAAGTGAAGGTGCGCAATTTGGAAAAATATGCCGGAGCATGATCACCAGCTTCCCCACGCCGATGGAGCGTGCCGCCTCTACAAATTCCGTCTCCTTGAGCTTAAGCGTTTCCGCACGCACGATGCGCGCAACGCTTGCCCAGTTGACGAGTGCTAAGGCAAGGAAAATATTGATCATCCCATCACCGAGAGTATACATTATCGCCATTGCGAGGAACATCGACGGGAACGCCAGCATGACGTCCGCAATGCGCATGATCACGGCGTCCGTCCGTCCGCCGCTGTACCCGGCGATTATGCCAAGTATCGCTCCGGCAAGCATGGAAATCACAGTCGGTACTATGCCGACCAGCAGCGACACCCGTGAACCGTACAGCATCCGTGTCAGAACATCCCGCCCGGCCTCGTCCGTACCGAGCAGATGCGCACGCGACGGTGGGGCAAGGCGGTTGTGCAGGTCCATGCTGTCAAAGGTGTAGGGTGTGAGTACCGGCGCAAGAATTGCAGCGAGGATAAACAGCAGTATCACAATGGCGGAAGCTGCGGCAAGCTTGTTTTCCCACCACAGGCGTTTTACGGCAGAGGCAAAGGTCTCCGCCTCGCCAAGCTGTGCGCACAGTTCGTTTGGAAGTTCGGGAGATTTTCTCATGTTCACACCTCCTTACTTATGCGTGGGTCAAGTGCGGCATACAGGCAGTCGGCCACAAGGTTGCCGAGGATGACAAGAAGCGTTGAGAAGAGTATTGTCCCCTGCAGGAGCGGAATATCGCGCCCTTCAATTGCCTGCACAAGTAGACGGCCTATGCCGTTGACAGAGAACACCGTTTCGCATATCACAGCACCTGAGAGAAGAGAGGAAAGCTGTACTGCCATCATTGTTATCACCGGCAGCAGTGCGTTTCTCAGCGCATGCACGATGATAACACCGATCTGACGGTGACCCTTGGCCCGTGCGGTGTCGATATAATCCTCCTGCATGACCTCCAGCAGAGTAGAGCGTGTGAGGCGTGCAATACTGCCTGCACTATTCCAACCGAGGGCGATGGCGGGGAGAATGTATCCGGTCCAGCTATCCACGCCGGAGATGGGGAGCCAGTTAAGCCTATACGCCAGAAAGTATTGCAGCACCATTGCCACCATGAAAACTGGTACAGATACACCAAGCAGAGACATGCCCATGAAGAGCCGGTCGAGTATCCCATTTTTTTTCACAGCGGCGATTATACCGCAGGCTATACCAGTCACCCACGCGATGAGTGCTGCAGCAAGCGCGAGGTGAACGGTGTTGGGAAACGCCACACCGATAAGCTCCGTCACACTGCGGTTGAGGGAGTAGCTCGTGCCGAAGTCACCGCGCACAGCATCGGATATGTAACGCCAAAACTGTACGTATATCGGCTGATCCAGCCCGAGCTCGCGTGTCATGCGCTCGATCGTCTCTAACTTTGCGTGCTCACCCATCATCGTGACAATGGCGTTGCCCGGTACGATGCGAAGCATTATGAAGATAAGCAGCGCCACGCCAAGCATTACTATCGCGGCTTGAATGACGCGGTTGAGTATGTTTCTTGCCAAAAACTCAGCCTCCTGAATACACAGCGCGGACACCCGAAATATCGGGTGTCCTGCCGCACATTGATATGTATTTTTAATTACTTGAGCGTTACGTCATTAACGTAGAAGTTGCTGAACCCTGCCCAGTAGGGGATAAAGCTCTCAACGCGATCGCCAATCGCAAATAGGTGGGTGCTGCCCAGAAGCGGAACCCAGGCGGCATCATCGACGACGATCTTCTTTTCAAGCGCCTGATACTCTGCCATGCGCTTGGCGTCATCCGTGATGCCGGAGGCTGCGGCAACACGCGCCATGACCTCGGTGTCAGAGTAGTTCAAGCTGCGGATGCGCGTCTTGGCGGCACTGCCGAAGAAGGTGTACATAATGTTGGCGGGATCGTTATAGTCCATCGTCCATGTGGCGATGAAGGAGTCCATCTCGCCGGACTTGCGCAGGTCGAGCCAGGATGACTCGTCATAGCTTTTTATCCCAGCATTGATACCGATCGCCTGTAGGTTCTGCTGCACGACCTGATAGACGAGCTGAAGATTGCTGGAGGCGGAGGAGTCCATGGAAAGTTCGAAACTTATCTCACCGTCGGCGTAGCCTGCATCGGCAAGCAGTGCCTTTGCACCTTCGGGATCGTAAGCGGAACGTGTGAGATCTTTGTTAAAGCCCCAGACGCCCTTAGGAATAATGCCGTTTTCGACCATAGCGTTCCCGGCGTAGATGGAGGAAACGATAGTGTCGGCATCAACTGCCATCTGCAGTGCCTTGCGTACGTTGACATCGGAGAGGTACTGATTGTTCTCGTTGAGTGCAAAGTACGTAAGTCCTACCCGAGAGCTGACAACAAGCTTGTCGGCGTACTGCGCTTTATAGGTGGCCTCGACAATGCTGGAATCAAGAGCCTCAAGGTCAATGATGTCCAATTCGCCATTCTGATACATGAGGTTCTGGGTGGAAGGGTCGGGAATGATGGAAACGATCGCTTTCTTTACGGAAGGTACTTCTCCCCAGTATTTGTCATTGTATTCAAGAGTGAAATGGTCGTTTACGACCCATTCCGTTACCTTATAGGGGCCGGTACCGACGGTATCCTCGCAGCTTAAACCAAAATTGGCGACGCTCTCTACGGTTTCCTTATCCACAATGGACATAGCAGGAGAGGTGAGTTCTGCGAGGAAACCTGCGTTCGCGGTGTTGAGCGTGATGGAAAAATGTGTATCGTCGATTACGGCAAAGCCCTCAAGTGTGTCGGCCTCGCCGTTTTGCAGAGCCTCAGCACCGACGACCTCAAGAGGAATATCGTCGTTCACACCGCCGGCAGTCAGAAGCCGCTCAAAGGTGTACTGCACATCGTCGGCAGTCAATGCATTGCCGTTGGAGAAGACGATTCCGTCTTTCAGCGTGAAGGTGTAGGTCAGACCGTCGTCAGAAGCCAAATAGCTCTCGCAGAGGCTGGAAACGATGGCGGTGCTGCCGTCAGATTGAACCTCAGACTCAAACAGGCGGTCAAATACGTTCATAGGCACCATATAGTCGTCTGTTGTCTGCGAAACATCCATGGTGCTGATGTCATAGAGCGCTGCAACACGCAGCACACCGCTCTCAATGGTTGTAGCCGTATTTCCCGGGGAGGGTGTGGTTGCTGGGGTGGAGCCGCAGGCTGTCATCGCGAGAATGCTTGCGCAGATAAGCGAAACAAAAACAAATCTTCTCAAGTTGATCCTCCATTCAAAATAGATGTTGTGGTGTCAAAACTATCTTACGAGGTCATTATACAGAGAAAAGTTTGCAATTAAAATCGTTAAAAGTGGGTGAAAAGCTGCAAAAAGTGCTATTTACCGCTTCCCGTTACGCTGAAGCGTGCGGCAACAGCTTCAGAAAGCGTTTGCTTGTCTTCCGGAAAGGAGGAACACTTCCGCCCCTGCAAGGCTCAGCTACACCCAAATCCGTCAGACAACAACGATATGAAAATGGTTAAACGGGATCCTTGTTCGAGATGACCCTTTAGAGGTTTGGAAAACTTAACATGAATCTTATTTTCGGTATGGTAAAATAAATTAGCGACAGCTTATGCCGCCCGGGGGCGGCTGCGAAGCACCACCAACCCTGCGGATACAGAATTACTTACAACGGAGAAAGCGTATGACATTTGAAATTCACAGCGGCATCACGAATCGTTCTATGACCGTAGCCGCCCGCGCGATGCGCAGGGTGCTGCGGCGAAAGAGAAGCATTATGTGGGTCATCTTCGGATGGACCGTCTTTTTCATCAACGCTCTGCTGCTGATCCCATTTGACGGAGAGCCTTTTGCGCTTGATGTCAGCACGGTGATTTCCCTGCTGGTAGAGGTGATGCTGCTGTCCGTTCTGCTGTTTCAGGATCGGTTCAACGGCATGATCGCCTGCAAAAACACGCTGGCAGGCACAAAGGCCTATCATTTCGTGTTCGGCGAAGATTCCTATACCATCATTACGGAGGTAGTCACATCCACGTTCCACTACGAGCTGATCGACGCACTGGCTGAGTCGCAGGACTACATCATCTTTCTGATGAAAAAACGCTATGCGCAGCCTCTGGACAAGCGTACTCTTACCGGCGGGACGGTGGAGGAATTCAAACGATTTCTTGAGGAGAAGACCGGAAAGACGTTCCGGCGTGTGAAATGAACGAATTTTCTATAACGCCCTTTCGCGGGCCGCATTTGCTTCTGCTTTTGCTTACGGCAGCGGCGGTGCTGCTCATATTCTTGCTGCTGCGCGGAAAACCGGAAGCACGGCGCTCCCGGTATCTGATCGGCGTTTGCCTTTTTAATCTTGCGCTGTTTACCGTCTACAAGTTCTCACTGTCCATGGACGCAGCGTATGTCCGTGCCTACTATCCCAATGGCTTCAACATTTTCAATGAGCTGCCGCTGCACCTGTGCAACATCAATCTGTTCCTGATCCCGCTGGGCGTGTGGAAGAGAAACCGCTCGATCATGGGCTTTTCCTTCTTTGTAGCGCCCCTCGGCGCACTGATGGCGCTGCTCTTCCCGGAGCCTCTGTTCTCCGGCTTTTCGCTGTTAATGCCGCGAATTTTCGGCTACTATGTGACCCACGCAATCCTTGTTGTCTGCGGCCTGAGTCTGGCGACGCTGGGCTTTTACCGCCCCGACCCCAAGGATATCCCGCGGATCCTCAAGACCTTTGGTTTGCTTGCCGTAGGCGCGCACCTTATCAATCTCCTGTTGCGCCTCACGCTCTGCCCGGAGGCAAACTACTTCTTCACCTACGGCGCGGAGATCGGTGTGCTCAAGCTGTTTTGGCGTATCATCCCGGCGCCGCTGCTTTACGGACTGCCGGCACCGCTGATCCTTGCAGGCTATATGTACGCGGTCTGTGCGTTGTCCCGCCTGACGCAAAGGGCGGAAGAAGTGTCTTTTTCATAGATTGGATAAGTTCCGCAGCAAAAAACAGGAGGATAAGACTTTGCTGGATAGAAATGTAAGAGGAATCGGAATCGCTCTGTGCTTATTGACTCTCTTTATCTTCCTGTCCGGGTGCGGCTCATTGAAGGATGACACGCTTCTGACCGTCAATGCAGTGATCACGGAAGTTGATACAGGAAAGCAAACCATAACGGTAAAAGACGATGCCGATGAAAGTACTTTAGGCGAAGAATGTCTGATCGACTGTTCGACCGTTCCTATGGTCTATTGCGACTTTGCCACGCAGAAGGTTACAAGGATTTCTTTTGAGGAATTGCAGGTCAATGATAAGGTTATTATGTGTATCAGAAGCTCGGAAATAGAGAGCTTCCGAAGCGGCGGCAACGAGGAGAATACGCTCAAGGTCGAACAATTGCAGCTGTATACACAAAGACCTGCCGAATGAGCCTCGGCTGTCCAACGCTGCATCGAGGCTTCGAGATCGAGCCGGAGAGCATGAAGTGGATCATCCAGCACACCAACGCTAACATGGTCGAAACGGGCTTCTTCGAGACCTGCAGCACCTCTTATGCCAATAGCATGGCACTGTGGATAATCTTGTGAGGATACGCATATGAGCAATCAAAATAAACAGCTGTACATCGTAATCAGCCAGACCGGAACACTTCTGTCCCGGATCCTTAAACAAATCACCGGCGCAGAATATAACCACGCCTCCATCAGCCTGTCCAGAGATTTAGAGAGGATGTACTCTTTTGGACGCAGGCATCCCTATAATCCGTTTTGGGGCGGCTTCGTGATAGAGTCGCCCCGTACTGGTACCTTCAAGCGTTTTTCCGAAACCAAGGTGTTGGTTCTGAGCGTGAGTGTCACAGAAGAACAACACGCAGAACTCAAAGAAATGCTCGATGTGATGTGGAAGCGGAGGAGGAAGTACAGTTACAACTATATTGGCTTATGTCTGGCATACTTCCATGTTGTCTGGAAGCAGGAGGGCTGCTATTATTGCTCAGAGTTTGTCGGAGAGCTTCTCACAAAAAGTCGGGTTGACGGCACGGAACAGTTACGTTCCTCTATCATACAGCCGATGCAGTTCCTTAGAGTGCCGCACACACTGCTCTACTGCGGAAAACTTCGCGAATATGTGAGCAACACCTGTTCCGAGGGCATATGTGAAGATGCAACGAACCGCACAGTGCATAGGCGACTGCCATAACAGCAGACAAGGAGCGCGTGGTCGAGTATCTGCAAAGGTGTGGTTTTGATCCGCCGACGTGGCTTCTGCTTTTTGCCGTCATAATGGAAATTCGTCCTGGATATGTTGACCACAGGGGTTGTGTTCCTCATACGCATGCCCTGCGGTCATTGGATATCTCTGGAGGCTTGGGGACGGTCATTTCGACCGTGTGTACCCGCTTCCTTGGCCGGCAACCATGGAGATGGACCAGATTCCTGTGGAAATACCTGGTCAGATAAGATGGGCTGCCGCGACTTTGGCGTTGCTTACTGTGCCCCGGTCCCTTTTTCCGCGCTGCTTCTATTACGAAGAAAGCAAAAAACAGCGGCACAGAGAGTTTGCTCTGTGCCGCTGTATGCTTTATACATTGTATAAAAGCCTTACATGCTATCCGCTCTTTTGCCCTGCCGGAGCGAGCGGCAGACGACATACCCTGCTGGAGCGATCATGATCAGAATAAAAATGCTGATCAGTTCATTCACTTCGGATGGCGCAAAGCCCTGCAGCATAGTAATGAGGTTGTTTGCGAAATGCACGAGGATGGGAAACAGCAGGTTCCTTTTCTTCTCGTAAAGGATTCCTGCGGCAATGCCCATAAGGGTGGCATAGGCAGCCTGCACGATATTCAGGTGATAAACGCCGAAGAGTACAGACGACATTAGAATCGCGGCCCAAGCGGGGCTGAATTTCCGCATGGAGCGAAGCACAATGCCGCGGAATAGAATTTCTTCTACAACAGGTGCAGCAATCACCGCAATCATAAATGTTCCAAATGCATTTCCGCCGGCAATATTTTCAGCACCGGCGTTCATTGCCTCAACGCTTTTTTGAAGCGAGGGAAGCTGTTCTGCCAGCATGATCCAAAGACCGGAGATTCCGCAAATGCCAAATCCCACGACCAGACTGCCGAGCACATCTTTGAAATTTGTCGCTGTGCGCGGTTCACTTATCTCTTTCCTCCAAAGCAGTTTATAGAGCGTGAAGAATACGAGGATAAGAACAGCGTAGATCAAAATCTCGCCCCAATATGAGTAGTTCATAAATTGCTGCGGGGAGATATGAAAAACATCCAAAACGAGCCTTTCCACAAGGAAATACAACAGATTGGACAGCAAAAAATGCAGTGCGATTGCAAGAATGGGAATAGCGAAATATCTTTTTTTCATCATACGGTCAATTTTTTCTCCTGTCTATATTTTTGAGGGGACTGCAGCAGTATAACAGATTTAACTTAAAGTCTTCGTTAAGGAGTGAAGCCGCAATCTTTCGGAAGCGGCATCGCAAAAGGATACTGTTCATCTTCCCTGCCGAATCATTTGAGTTTTGACCTTTCTCTAAAGGATGTTTTCCTCGTAGTTGGTGACATACTGAATTTGGCATTAGGCTCCTTGAGTTCTGCAAAGCTTTTGAAGTTCAAACAGAAAATACCCACAGCCAAAGCGACTGTGGGTATGATCAAATCAGATTGTACGAGCTGACGCTACCTTGTCAATCTCTGCAGGTTCGTAGTTGCGCTCTCCTTCTGTAAAAGCCCAACATTCTGCCCGGTGTATCCGCACTTTCCAATACGCCCAAAGGGGGCTTGTAGGGGAGATTCTTAACGCGCAGAAGGAGAAAGACCGTCCGTCTCTGGCGCCTTGAGAAGAAAGTGGCTTTTATGAAAGTCAAGCAGGCCCTCATCCCGCATTTTTCCAAGCTCCAGCGACAGTCCACTGCGCTCCACGCCGAGATAATCCGCAAGCTGCTGGCGGGAGAACGGAATGTCGAATTCATAGCCGCCCCGGCGCTGCGCCTCGGCGGAAAAATAGGACATCAGCTTTGCCCGGGTGGTGCGCTGGCCCATGTGGGTGAGCTTTTCGTTGAGCCGCAGGTTCTTCTCTGCCAGTTCGCCCAGCAGGTTGCGGATGATCCGGCTATGGTGGGAGCAGGCGGAGGGGCACACGCTCAAAACGCGCCTTATGTGCAGAAACATCACCGTCACCGCGCTCTCCGCCTCCACGCTCACGTTCAGCACCGCTCCCGGCGCGCAGGCGAACACCTCCGCGAAGGTCTGCCCCGGCCCGGCCTTGGAGAGGATGCTGCGGTTTCCCCAGATATCCTCCTGCACGATGAGGGCGCTGCCCGCCAACACAAGGCCCACCTCCTCCACCGCCTCTCCGGCGCGGAGCAGGCGGGAGCCTTTTGGAAAGGTGCCGATCCTCGCCCCAAGGCAGGAGAGCATGGTGGAAAGCTCGTCGTCGGAAATGCCGGAGAAAAGCGCCGCGGTGTGGAGTACTGGGAAAAATTCTTTCATAAAAAGCCCTCTTTCGTTGAAAATTCAACCGACTTGTTGCTTTTAGTATAGTACAATGAGCACACAAAAGCAACAGGAGGACCGAACATGAAACGACGGATCATTGAAATCGATCAGGATAAATGCAACGGCTGCGGTGCCTGCGCCGCCGCCTGTCACGAGGGCGCCATCGCCATGGTGGACGGCAAGGCCCGGCTCATGCGGGACGACTACTGCGACGGTTTGGGCGACTGCCTGCCCACCTGCCCCACCGGGGCCATCACCTTTGTGGAGCGGGAGGCGGCGGCCTATGACGAGCAGGCCGTCATGGAAAATAAGCAGCGGAAAATGCGGAAAGAGGGCATGACCCTGCCCTGCGGCTGCCCCGGCAGCCAGTCCCGGAATATTCAGCGTCAGGAGGCGCCCGCCGTGGAAACGCCGCAAGCCCAGCAGACGAGCCGCCTTTCCCAGTGGCCGGTGCAGATCAAGCTGGTGCCGGTGAATGCGCCCTATTTCGACGGGGCGCGGCTGCTGATTGCCGCCGACTGCACCGCCTACGCCTACGCCGCTTTTCACGAGAGGTTCATCAAGGGACACATCACGCTGGTGGGCTGCCCCAAGCTGGACGGCGTGGACTATTCCGAAAAGCTGACGGAGATCATCCGGAATAACGACATCAAGAGCGTCACCATCGTGCGGATGGAGGTGCCCTGCTGCGGCGGGCTGGAACTGGCGGCGAAAAAGGCACTCCAGCAGAGCGGGAAGTTCATCCCGTGGCAGGTGGTCACCGTGACGGTGGACGGCCGGTTGGTGGAAGAATAACAAAATCATTAGAAAAAGAAAGGAAGAAGCACAATGAAGTATGTATGCAGTCTTTGCGGTTGGGAATACGACGAGAGCGCAGGTTACCCGGAGGGCGGCATCGCCCCCGGTACACCCTGGAGCGAGGTGCCGGAGGATTTTGAGTGCCCCCTGTGCGGCGTGGGTAAGGATTCCTTCGAAGAGGCGTGAGCTTTCTGCAAGAGAGGCAAAGACTATGAGTTATGAAAACTGGAAGGACAAAATCGGCACATTCGAAGTGATGGACGTGCGGGGCAAAAAGATGGACTTCTTCCCCGCATTGAAGGCAAAGGCTGCCGCGCTGAAAAACGGCGAAGGACTGCATATCATCCAGACCTTCGAGCCTGTCCCCCTGTACCCGGTGCTGGCCCTTATGGGCTTTGAGCATCACACGGAGAAGGTGAGCGGCAGCGAATATCACATCTGGTTTTATCGAGTGAGGAAAGGAGAATAACCGCATGAGCTACGAAAACTGGAAGGATAAGGCGCAGGGGTTTCAGACCGTGGATGTGCGCCATATACAGGGCAGCTTCTTTGAAGGGCTGAAGAAAAGAGCCGAGGCGTTGGAGGTGGGCGAAGGATTACACATCATCCAGACCTTTGAGCCGCATCCACTGTACGCTGTCATGGAGGGCTTGGGCTACGAGCACCACACCGAGCAGCGGGGTGAGGCGGAGTTCCATGTCTGGTTCTGCCGTGTGGAGAAGAAGGAAGGCGACAGCTCCGCTCCCTTCAAGCCGCTGGCTCTTTTGAACTATCCCATGATCGATGAAAAGCTGGGGCAGATCGCCGTGGATTTTTGGGAGACCACATGGCAGAGCGAGAAGCGCGTACTGCCCTACGAAACGCGGCTGCTGCTGTCCCTGACCAACGCTGTCGGTGCGGGCCGGATGAGGCAGGCGGCGCGGGAGCTGGTAAAGGCATATATCCACGGTGTGGAGAGCGCCGCGCTGGACGATGTGTTCGAGCTGCTGGCATGGAATCAGGGCATCGGCTTTTTCAGCAGCGAGATCGGCCCCTCGGCACTGTTTCAGGCGTACAAGCTCATTAAAAACGGTGAGAAGCAGGGCAAGTCCCGGGAGGATATCTGCAGTGTGCTGCGCGAGAAATTTGGGGAGAAGAACCCAGAGATGCAGGTTCTGAACTAAAAAGCAGAAGGAGACGAACGACAATGGATAACAGGATGTTTTGTTTTCAGTGTGAGCAGACGGCGCTCTGCGCCGGTTGTACCGGAAAAGCCGGCGTCTGCGGCAAAACCGCTGAGGTGGCGGAGCTTCAGGATCAGCTGACTGGCGCTCTGATTGGACTGTCCCGTGCGGTAGATAATGCCCCGGATGCGAATGAGGGGACTTGGCGGCTGATGGTCGAGGGACTGTTCACCACCGTCACCAATGTGAGCTTCAACGAAAAGACCATTCGGGAGCTGATCGATCGGGTACACGAGGAAAAGGCCCGCCTTGTTCCAGGCTGCTCCGGCTGCGGCTCCCGCTGCGGGCGAAACGATGATTATGATATGAACTTGCTCTGGAACGCGCAGGAGGATATTCGCAGCCTCAAATCCCTGATCCTCTTCGGCGTGCGCGGCATGGCGGCTTACGCCCATCACGCTATGATGCTGGGTTATGCCGACGAGGAAGTGAACCGCTTTTTCGCCAAGGCTCTTTTTGCCGTGGGCGAGGACTGGGATATGGACGCGCTGCTGCCCATCGTGATGGAAGTGGGCGAGAAAAACCTCCAGTGCATGGCGCTTCTGGATAAGGCCAACACCGAAAG
>ENA-OYZV01000283-OYZV01000283.1-human-gut-metagenome-genome-assembly--contig:-NODE-283-length-14722-cov-4.853958_pt1 | contig 14722 bp, 8 predicted proteins | sample MGYA00244203_ERZ653490 | MGnify/ENA primary metagenome ERZ653490 (study PRJEB26926, sample SAMN06165086) | human gut metagenome | biome: ENVO:00009003; feature: ENVO:2100002; material: ENVO:00002003...
GGCTTACATGGAGGGGAAGTTGGGGTTTGAGAAGGATGCCGCTTCCGGCCTGGTGCTGCTGGAGAAGGCCGCCAACGGGGGGAATACGCCTTCGTCCGTCTATCTGGGGAACATTTATGCAAAGGGGCAGGGGGTGGAGCGGGATATGGAGCGTGCCATGAAGTGGTATGAACAGGCGGCTTCAGCCGGAGACGCCCATTCCCAGTATATTGTGGGACTGGCCTGTCTGGAAGGTTCCGGCGTGCCTGTGGATGAGGGCAAGGCGTTCAGCTGGCTCCGGCTGGCCGCCGGGCAGGACCACGTCAACGCCATGCTGATGCTTTCCGTCTGCTACAGCACAGGAAAAGGGACCCCTCAGGATGCGGATATGGCGGAAGTCTGGAAAAAGAAGGCGCTTCAACTGAATGCGGAACGCGAGGGAAGCCCTGCGCCGCAAACGCAAAAACGTTAACTTTCCCGAATTTCCCTGTTCAGAAAATCCAAAGCTTTCCTCCGTTCCAGAATAATGTTTCCCCGGGTGTCCGGAATAACCAACAGGCCGTCCCGGTGTTCCAGTATGGCGTGAATCATGGCGAATACATGGCCCAGGGCATATTCGTCTTCCAGAATGAAGCGCAGCATTTTGGTGCGGTTCCCTATCTGCCGGAGAGCCACGCCGTCCTTTTTGAAAGCCTGGCGCGCGTCGTCCGTTTCCATGACCCAGAATACGTCCAGCTGGGATTCTCCCTCTTCATCCAGATATTCTCCTTCCATCACATGGTCCGGAGCGTTTTCCGGTTCACCGGAAAGGTTCAGCCGGAAACAGCCGTCCAGGCGGAACATGTTCTTCTGCAATTCCTCGGCGGAGGGCAGAGGGGCATCCTGAATGAAAAGCCAGAATTCCTGTTCATCCGGGGCTGGGGAGGCGTGCGTCATGGGATGATTGTGGCATTCCCTCCTTGTTTTCCCACCCGGATTTGTGACATTGAGGCGGCACATGCGGATTTTGGGATGTTCAAGGGCTTCCTTCCCGATTAAAAACAAGGCCATGAGTATTCCCGTAATGATGACGATTGCCGGTTCCGACTGCTCCGCGGGGGCCGGGCTCCAGGCTGACCTGAAAGCAGCCCATGCCATGGGGGCGTTTGCGCTTACGGCCGTCACCTGCGTCGTGTCCGAGGCGCCGGGGACAGTGCGCGGCATTCAGGAGGTGGACCCTGCGCTGGTGGCCGATCAGGTGCGCATCAATCTGGAACATTTTCCCGTGCTCGCCGTGAAGACGGGGATGCTGTATTCACCGGCTATCGTCCGTGCGGTGCATGGGGTGCTGGACGGGGCGGATATTCCCGTCGTGGTGGACCCGGTCATGATCGCCACGGCGGGCGACCGCCTGATGCGGGAAGAAGCGGTGGCTGTTTATGAAGAGCTTCTGCTGCCGGGTGCGGCATTGCTTACTCCCAATCTGGATGAGGCTGCCGTATTGCTCCGCTCTTCCGTTAATCCGGGAAGGGATGAACTGCCGGAAGCCGCCGCGCGCCTCGCTGTCAGGTACGGATGCCCCGTTCTTCTGAAGGGCGGGCATCTGGAAGGGGACTGCCGGGACGTGCTGTCCGGCCCGGACGGCTGCCTGCTGGGGCAATGGGAGCGCCCGCGCGTACAGGATGTGAGTACTCACGGAACGGGCTGTTCCCTGTCCGCCGCCGTCGCGGCACGGCTGGCTGCCGGGGATGGACTGGTTGCGGCGGTGGAGCGCGGCCTGGAATTCATCGCTTCCGCAATCCGGAACCATCTGCGCTGGGAACAGCCGGTCCGGGTGGATGCGCTGAAATTGTGGTAAAGCCTCCTTCATCCACGTTGTTTTCCTCTTCCGCGCGGGTTGGGGTAACCGGGGACTGCCTCCGCCTTTCTGTGCCTTAATAACGCTTTGTGCTTGCGTAAGGGAGGTGGGGTTGGTAGTTGTATCCACGCCCATGTGCCACATGGAGCTCGTAAGAATTAGTAAATATCATAGCAATTATCACTATGGGACAGCAAATCCGCAAAGTCACCAAGCGCCGCAGACGTATTGAATACCTCAAGCGTAAGAAGGAACAGTCCAAGTTGAATTCCAATGCGCCTATCCGTCTGGCCGTTCCCGTTGCCAAGGATGCCAAGCCTGCCGCCAAGGAAGCTCCCGCCAAGAAGACTGCGGCCAAGGCCCCGGCCAAAAAGACTGAAACCAAGGCTGCCGCCGCCAAGAAGGCCCCCGCTAAAAAGCCGGCTGCCAAGAAGGCCGCTGAATCCGCCGCCGAATAATTGCCCGGGCGGAGGCTGCCCCCTCCGCGCGCCAATCAAACAGTTGTTACAAGCCGCCGTGCGATTGCATGGCGGTTTTTTGCGTGTATGGGCTTCCTGAATTTTTCAGGAGCAGGAGGAAGTGGCGCTGCTTTTCCGGTAATGCGCGCCGTGCGTATCCTCAAGCCGGTGCGCTGGTCCGTGTTTCCCTGTTTCCGGGAAAGGCCTTTTCCGGGATTTTTATGGAAAAGCATTGACACTGTTTTTCTGATGCGTACAAAGAAAATAGCGTCATTTATCTTTGCTTTATGCGCCACCGTACTACAGACACTCCCAAAGGGCACCGCAATTACATCATCATTGCATGTGACGTGCTTCTTTTCCTGGCTATGCTCAAGTGGCTTCCCGTAGAGCCGGAGGTGGCCAGGGGTCTTGCTGTTCTTACCTTTATCGGCATCCTGTGGCTGACGGAAGCCCTGCACGTAACCGTAACCTCCCTGCTGGTGCCGGTGCTTGCCATGTTGATGGGGATTCTGCCGGGTGCGAAGGCCCTGTCCGGTTTTGCGGATCCTACCATTTTTCTGTTTTTCGGGGGTTTTGCCCTGGCCGGGGCTCTCCACGAACAGAAAATTGATACCTGGCTGGCGGGAAAAATCCTCCTAATGGCCCGCGGGAGTCTGGGGATGGCTCTGATTCTGATTTTCCTGGCTACGGCGTTTCTTTCCATGTGGATGTCCAATACGGCCACGGCGGCGATGATGCTTCCTCTGGTGATCGGCCTTCTGGACCGCATTCCGGCGGAAAAACTTAAGACGACGGCTCCTTTTGCTATTCTGGGGGTGGCGTACAGCGCCTCCATCGGCGGTATGGGGACGCTGGTGGGGTCTCCTCCCAACGCCATTGCGGCGCATGAACTGGGCATGGGGTTTGCGGAATGGTTCCGGATTGCCATGCCCATTGTCCTGGTGTTCGGGGTGATCGTTTTCTGCCTGATGTACCTGTTCCTCCGCCCGCGTCTGGGGATGCATGTGGATATGACGCCGGCGGAAGGGGGAGAAACGGAGGGCAGGTTGAATGCCAGGCAGGTGCGTGTCCTTATTCTCTTCGTGCTGGTGGCCGGGAGCTGGATGTGCAGCAGTTTCCTTTCCTCTGCTTTGGGCGGCATTCCGTCCATGGATACGCTCATCGCGCTGAGTGCTGCGGTGCTGCTGCCGCTGTGCGGGGTTATCAACTGGAGCGGCATCGCCAAAAATACGGACTGGGGCGTCCTGCTCCTGTTCGGGGGAGGCATCACGCTCAGCAGCATCCTTGTCCAGACGGGGGCGGCGGGATTCCTGGCGGACCAGGTATCTTCTCTCGCCATGGGGCAGAGCCCCATCGTCATCCTGCTCATCATCAGCCTCTTCATCACGTCGCTGACGGAATTCTGTTCCAATACGGCCAGTGCGGCCCTGGTGGCCCCGCTGATGGTCACGGTAGCCTCCGCCATGGGCATGTCTGCTACGCCGCTGGTGCTTCTGGTAGGCATAGGTGCTTCCTGCGCCTTCATGCTCCCCGTTTCCACTCCTCCCAACGCCCTGGCCTTCGCGACGGGAAAATTCCCTCAGATGACCATGGTGAAGGTGGGGCTGCTGATTAATGTGGTGCTCGTTTTCGTGAAGGCTTTCTGGGCCTGGATATTCTGGATGTAGGGGGAATGGGAAGCTGTGCGGGAGCCGTTTTCCCGTTTCGGAAGTGTCATTCGACCTGCTTCGCGGGGGTGGGAGTTCCCTGTTCCGTTTCCTGGAGTTTCCGCGCCGCTTTTTTGTCCAGCCCGGCAAGTTTGGCAATCAGATAGAAGAAGGAAGGAATGAAAAATACCCCGATGAAGACGGCTGTAATCATGCCGCCGATGACCCCGACGCCTACCACCTGCCGCGCCGCTGCGCCCGCTCCCGTGGCTACGGCCAGAGGAAGGCAGCCCATGATAAAGGCGATGCTGGTCATCAGGATGGGGCGCAGGCGGATTCTGGCCGCATCCAGGGTGGCCGTGAGCAGGTCCGTGCCCTGACGGAGTTCCAGAACGGCGAATTCCACGATGAGGATGGCATTTTTGGCCGCCAGAGCAATCAGGACGATGAGGCCGATTTCCGAATAAATGTTCAGGTCCAGCCCGGTTATCCACAGGGCCAGAAATGCTCCCAGGATGGCAATGGGGGCGGTCATGAAGACGGCTACGGGCAGGGACCAGCTCTCATACAGGGATGCCAGAATCAAAAAGACAAACACGGCTGATGCCGCAAAGATCATGCCGATGGTGATACCTTTCTGCGCCTGTTTTTCCTGGTAGCTCATCCCGGAATAGTCGTATCCCATGCCGGACGGCATGGTCTGGGCAAAAACTTCTTCCAGGGCGTTCATGACCTGGCCGGAGGAATAGCCCGGAGCCGGGGTGACGTTGAGCTGGGAACTGTTGAACATATTCTGGCGGATCAGGAATTCCGGGGCCCAGCCGTGCGTAACGTTGATTACGGAATCCAGGGGAACCGGGTCTCCTTCATTGTTGCGCACATAGAACATGGAAAGCTTGTCGATGCTGTCCCGGTACGGTGCGTCCGCCTGCATGTACACCTGCCATTCCTGTCCGTAAATATTGAAATTGTTCAGGAAGGTGCTTCCCATGTATGCCTGGATGGTGGCGTAAATTTCATCCACGTCCATATTCTGGAGAGTGGCCTGCTCCGTGTTTACATTCAGGTTGTACTGAAGGTTGGAGGGAGACATGAAATTGCTGATGTCCGCTATTTCCGGCCTCTTTTCCGCTGCCTCGATGAATTTGGACGTGTTGGCGGCCAGGAATTTTTCCCCGATGCCCTGGCGGTCCTCCAGCAGGAATGTGACATCCCCGGACGTTCCTACGCCAGGCAGGGGCGGCGGCGGAACCACATACGCCACGCCGGAGGAAATTTCCGCGTTCAGCCTGCTTTTCAGGCGTGCGGCGATGCCGTCCGCCGTCATGCCCGGAGCAGTCCGTTCGGACCACGGTTTCAGGGAGATGAAGAAGAAGGAGTTGGATGAGCTTTGGACGGAGCTGATGAGGTTGAAGCCGTTGACGGTAGTCACTACGTCCACGCCCGGATCCTCCCTGATGATTTTCTCAATCCGCGCGGCGGTGTCTGCCGTGACGTTCAGGGATGTATTATCCGGCAGTTCCACGCCGCCGAACAGGTAGCCCTGGTCTTCATTGGGAAGGAATCCGCTGGGAATAAGTTTGGCCAGGGGAAAGAGAAGGGCGGTCATGGCGGCCAGCAGAAGGATGGACAGCCACATGTGCCGGATAAGCCTGGCGCAGATTTCCACGTACCAGTCGCGCGCCTTGTTGAAACTCTTGTTGAACAATTTGAAAAAGGGCCCCAGCAGGGGAATGGAGTCCGCTTTCCCCCCTCTCAGCAGCCCGGCGGACAGGGTGGGGCTGAGGGACAGGGCGCAGAAGGCGGAAATGATGATGGACATGCCGATGGTCACGGCGAACTGTTCGAACAGTTTGCCTGTGACGCCGGGCAACAGCAGCGTGGGGATAAAGACGCAGGAAATCACCAGCGCCGTGCTGACGATGGGGCCGGATACTTCCTTCATGGCCGCAATGGTGGCCTGGAGGGGCTTTTCTCCATTGGAAATATGGTTCTTTACTGCTTCCACCACCACAATGGCGTCGTCCACGACCAGGCCGATGGCCAGCACCAGCCCCATCAGGCAGATGGTATTGATGGAAAAACCGAATAATGGAAAGGCGATGAAGGCGCCCACGATAGATACCGGAACGGCAAATGCCGGAATCAGCGTACCGCGCCAGCCCTGGAGGAAAATGAAAACCACCAGCACCACCAGGCCCAGGGCAATCACCAGCGTGCTGACGATGTCTTCAATCCCGGCGCGGACGGCCAGCGTGGAATCCAGGGAAACGAGGTAATCCATGCCGGGAGGCATATCCGTATCCTTCAGCAGGTCTTTGATATTGTCCACCAGCTGGATGGCATTTCCTCCGGGAGCCTCGTAAATGCCGATGGAAGCGGCGGGCATGCCGTTTACGGAAGAACTGAGGCTGTAGGTTTCCGAGCCCAGTTCCACGCGGGCGATATCTCCCACTCTTACGATGGAACTGTCCTGCCCGCGTACCACGATATTTTCGAATTCTTTCACGCTGGTCAGGCGGCCTGGAGCTTTCACGGTGAAGGAAAGCTGCTGGTCCGGCGGAGCGGGCTGTGCGCCTATCTTGCCCGCAGGATTCACGGCGTTCTGGGCCTGAACGGCCAGCATCACGTCCCTGGCCGTAATATTCAGAGCGGCCATCTTTTCCGGGTTCAGCCAGATGCGCATGGCGTAGCGGCCTGCCCCGAACACCTGCACGTCTCCTACTCCGGGCACGCGCTTGATGGCGTCCACCATATTGATATAGGCGTAATTGGCCAGCCAGAGGCCGTCATAAGTCCCCTGGGGCGAATACAGGCTGACGACCAGGGCGGGCAGACCGCTTGTCTTGCGCAGGGAGACTCCCAGCGCGCTGACTTCCGACGGCAGCTGGGAGGTGGCCTGCCCGTAGCGCAGATAGGAAAGCACCTGGTCCATGTTGGCTTCCGTGCCGATTTCAAAAAGGATCATCATGCTCATTTGTCCGTTGTTGGTGTTGACGGAAGTCATGTAGGACATTCCGTCCACGCCGGACATTTGCTGTTCGATGGGGGATGCGATAGACTTGACCACCGTTTCACAGTCCGCTCCGGGATAAGTGGCCGTCACCTGGATGGAGGGGGGGATGATGTCCGGGTACTCGGAGATGGGCAGGCGCAGAATGGAAAAGGCCCCCAGGAGGACAATGATGACGGAGAGGCAGATGGAAAGGATGGGGCGCTTGATGAAGAAATCAGCCATGGCGGGAGGAGCTTATTGGTTGCTGGCGGGTACCGCTTTCAGGCGGGCGGCCGGATTTCTGGAGGCTGCTTCCGCCTGGAGAAGACCGTCCACGACCACTTTGCTTTGGGGGGTGAGGGAATCCGGTTTCAGAGGAATAACCTGCTGCCGGTCTCCAAGCTGCGTCCCGGCCTGTACGGGGATGATGGAAGGGTGGTTGCTCCCGTCCAGAACAATCACGAAAAAGCGCCCCTGTGTCGAAAGAAGGGATTTTGCCGGAACGGTCAGCGCGTTTTTGACGGTGGCCAGCCGGGCCGAGGCGATGATGAACATGCCGGGGCGCAGCAGATAGTCCGCATTGGGAAGGTTGGCCTGTACGCGGATGGTGCCTGTCTGGGGATTGAACGCCCGGTCAATGGCAACTACCGTGGCCTGTTCCGGGTATTTGGTGCCGTCTTTCAGCGTAATGTCCAGCTTGCTGCCCGTCTGGACGCCTTCATTCCCGTTTTTCCCCGCCTGCTGAATCCATTCCTGCTGGGTGACGGCGAAATTGACGCGGATGGGATTGACGGAGGAGACGACGGCAAGCGGGCCGCTTTCCGGGCTGACCAGGTCGCCGATGTTTGTCCTGGAGATGCCGGCTATTCCGTCAAAAGGCGCGTACAGCACCGTATACGAAAGATTTTTTTCAGCCAGGGCCAGGGCCGCCGCCGCCTGTTGCACCTGTGCTTCCGCGGCAAGAGCGGACAGGCGCGTATCCTCGTATTTCTGCTTGGAAATGGCATTCTCCGCAGCCAGGGGCCTGTAAATTTCCGCGTCGTAATTCAACTGCTGTAGCTGGGCCTGTGCCTGAGCCAGGGTGGCTTTGGCCTTGGATACCTGGTCCCTGAACGTGGAATCGTCAATGCGGAAGAGTACTTCCCCCTTCTTCACAATAGCGCCATTGGCGTAATTCTGCGTTTGAAGGTAGCCCGTAATCTGGGGGACGATGGAGGCGTTGTCCACGCCGTCCAGGTGGCCCACCCAGCTGCCCGTCACCGGAATATCCATGGTGACGGGATGTTCATAAATAAGCGTGGGCGTTTCATGCGGAGCCTGTTCCGTCTTTTTACACCCGGCAAAAAAGAGGGAAAGCAGGAAGAGGAAAACGGCGGGGCTGGAGATAGAGCCCGTCAGGCGTGTCAAGTCCATGCTGGGAATGACACGCCTGCGGGCGTCTTTGTTGAAATAAGGTTTTCCGGGCGGCGTCGCCGTCCGCGTCATGCGCGGGGGGATTCTCCCGGACGGTTCAGGAGCGGGCGCCGGATTTATCCGGAGTGAATGCCCGCGCCAGTTCTCCGAACCACAGGACAAGGGAGGTGCCTGCGAAGATAAGGCCCCAGTCCGTCCAGCTCAGGGGCACCACGTTGAACATCTTTCCGCCAAAGGTGACGATGAGGTACTGCCCGGCCAGAATAAGCAGGGCTACCAGACCGAAGCCGCCAATGCTGGCGCCCATGCGTGCAAAGGCGCTCTGGTGCGTGTTGAATGCCTTGGCGTTGAACATGTTCCAGAATTGGAGCAGGACGAAAATGGTGAAAAACAGGGACAGTTCATAACCTGTCAGTTCATGTTCCGGGGCGGAAAAATCCATGTAGCTGCGGAAGTAGCCGCTGAGGCTGAACTGCGTGAGGCTGGTAATGTCCGCATGCTTGAAATATTGCAGCAGGCCGAACAGGAAAGCGACGAACAGGATGCCCACGCCCAGGATGTTCCGGCCCATGGGGCGGGTGATGATGTGGTCCGTGGTCTTGCGCGGCGGGTCCTGCATCACGCGTTCGTCCGGCGGCAGGGAGGCCAGCGCCAGCGCGGCGAAGGTGTCCATGATGAGGTTTACCCAGAGCATCTGAGTGACGGTGAGGGGGGATTCCGTGCCCAGGAATGCGCCGATGAGCACAATGAGGCAGGCCGCCACGTTAATGGTCATCTGGAAGACGATGAAGCGCTGGATATTCCTGTACAGGGAACGCCCCCACATGACGGCGCGGGAAATGCTCATGAAGGAATTGTCCAGAATGGTGATGGCGCTGGCTTCCTTGGCTACGGTGGTGCCGTCTCCCATGGAAAGCCCCACCTGCGCGGCGTTCAAAGCGGGGGCGTCGTTGGTGCCGTCCCCGGTGACGGCCACCACCTGGTCCTTCTTCTGGAGCAGTTTGACCAGCCGTTCCTTATCCATGGGCCTGGCGCGGCACATGATTTTCAGATCCATCACGCGGTCCAGCAGTTCCGCGTCCGGAGTCTGCTCGAATTCCACTCCCGTCATCAGGCGGTCCGGAGAATCCTCCTCCGTCCACAGGCCGATCTGGCGGCCGATTTCCCGTGCGGTGCCGGGAGTGTCCCCCGTGACGATCTTGATGCGGATGCCCGCGTCCATGCAGTCCTTCACGGCTTGGGGCACATCGTCCCGGACGGGGTCGGAAATGGCGGTGATGCCCAGGTAAACCAGGTCTTTGCGGATGATGCGGCCGTCCTCGAACACCGGGGCGTCATCCTCCAGAATGCGGTACGCGAAGCCCAGCGTGCGCATGGCCTGGTTCTGGTAGGCCAGGAGCTGTTCCTCAATGGCGGGGCGCATGTCCGCGGCGGGTACCTGGCCTTCCGGAGTCAGGACGGTGGAGCAGAGCCCCAGCACGATTTCCGGCGCGCCTTTCACGTAAAGGACTTTTTTGCCCAGCAGGGGGGATTCCGCTACGGTAGCCATGTACTTGCGTTCCGTGGAGAAAGTGAGCTGTTCCAGCACGCGGGCGTTTTCCCGCAGGTCCAGGTAATTCACGCCCAGCCCGTGCAGCCACAGGAGGAGCGCCCCTTCCGTGGGATTGCCTAGGGCCCTGATATGTTCCGGGTCTGCGTAATCCAGGAAAGCGGTGGAGTTGACGGCGATTCCCTCCCTGATCAGGTTGCCCGGCTCGTCTTCCGCCGGGACGGCGTTCCCCAGCCCGTAAAAATCCGCCTTGTACACGTTCATCTGGTTGCGCGTCAGGGTGCCCGTCTTATCCGTGCAGATGACGGTGGCGGCCCCCATGGTCTCGCAGGCGTGCATCTTGCGCACCAGGTTGTTGTTGGCGAGCATGCTCTTCATGCTCAGCGCCAGGCTCAGGGTGACGCTCATGGGCAGCCCTTCCGGCACCGTGACTACGATGACGGTCACGGCAATCATGACGGTATTCAGAATGTAGGTTCCCGCGCTCAGCCATTCCACGGGGCCCGGCAGATGAGAAAAATACAGGGTGAGGCGCCCGATGACGATGAGGGCGGCGATGGCGTAGCTGGCCCAGGTGATGAGATCGCCCAGCCTGGAAAGCTGGCGGTTGAGGGGTGTCTGCACCTTGTTGTCGATCTGGGAACCTTCATAAACCTTGCCGTATTCCGTTTTGTCCCCCACGGAAGTCACTTCCATGACGCCGTGGCCGTCCGCCACGGTGGTTCCTTTCAGGACGTGGTTGGAGGGGTAGGTGGCATCCTTGTTGAATTCCGCTTCATTCGTGGTTTTGCCGATGAGGGGTTCCCCCGTCAGCGTGGATTCATTGACCTGGAGGGAAACGGCTTCCAGCAGGACGCCGTCCGCCGGTACCTCCTCCCCTGTGTTCAGGATGACGATATCGCCCACCACCACGTCCCGGCGGGGCAATTCGCAGATATTGCCGCCGCGGATGACCTGGACCATGGTGTCGTCATTGACCTGGTTCAGGATTTCAAACTTCTTGTTGGCGCTTACCTCGAAGGCGAACCCCACGCAGGTGGCCAGCAGGATGGCCGCCAGGATGCCCGCGGGCTCCAGGAAGACGCTGGCCGGTTCCGTTCCGGTGAAAAACTGGTAGAAAGCCACGCCTACGGACAGGAGCAGGGCCACCAGCAGAATTTTGATGATGGGGTCTGAAAATTTCTCCAGAAATTGCTTCCACAGGGGTTCCTTTTCCGGGGGAGTCAGGATATTGACCCCGTATCTGGTCCGGTTTTCCAGAACCTGCTGTTCCGAAAGCCCCTGATGATGTGCTGCGCTTTTCATGGTTCAGATGCTTCTTACCTGATTGGAGCCTGTGAGAAAAGCGCGGAGGAATATTTTCAGGAGTGATGACGGGAGTTTTTTATCGGGGCGCAGCCTACGGCCCGTGCCTTGAAAGGCGGCATTGTTGTCTTGACTTTGACTATGTTCCGGAGATTCTGGAGCACCTATGTGGAATGATCTTTCTCATGGATTTTCCGTGCTGGCGGATGCCCTGGCCTTCCTTTCCCGTTCCTGGGGGTTCTGGGTTTGTGCGGGCAGTGTGGCGGGGCTGGCCGCCGTTTATGCGTGGTGGAGAAAGCGGCTGGCCCTGTGGGCGTTTGTCCTGGCGTTCCTTTCCCTGCTGGCCGTGGTGGGGCTGGCGTGCCGCCAGGCGGTGTGTCAAAAAGCTTTCCTGTGGATTCATGAGCCGGATGTGCAGGCCCTTTCCGGAAAGTATGAGGTGGAACCATCTCCCAGGGAGAGGCGGTTTTTCCGCCCTCCGGAGTTGAAGCGTTTTTTCCAGGTCAGTTCTTCCACGCTCCTCCTGAATGAAGACGGGACGTGCGAGATTTCTTCCTTTCCCCGTCCAGAGGCATGGGGCAGGTGGATTGCCCGTCCGGAAGAGAGGGAGGACCTTTCCGTGCTGGAGGAAGATCTCGTTTCTTCCTGCCGCGGAACCTGGTCCCTGGTGAAAAAAGGGGGATATTACGGTGTCTCCATCGCCTATTCCCCCGGCAGGAGCCTGATGTTGTACCTGGGCGGGGAAGGTGCGGAATGCCTGGTGATGCCGGTCAACCCTGCCGATCCGCTGGAAGCGGTGACGTTTGAAAAAACATTCTGACCCGGATTCTGCCCGCACGGGAACAAGGAAGGGAGGCGGGAATCCCGCCTCCCCCAATATGTTTTTTTAACGCCGTTCCGGCTTTGACCGGGCGTGTGGGCCGGCTGATTTATTTGACCTTTCCCCCTTCGTACACCAGCACCTCAAAGGGTTTCAGCGTGAAGGAGATTTCCTTGTCAATGTCTACGGAACTGCCGGAGAAGCCGTCCAGCGTCCGCTGGTCGTCATAGGAATCCTTGAAGGTGATGGAGCCCTTGACGTTCGCAGGGATATCCAGAATGCTGCGCAGGGTTCCGGTCAGGCTCTTTTCCTGGTCGGAGGAATTGCGGAGAGCCAGGGTGGCCTTGTTTTTATTCCATGCGGCCCACCCGTACACGGCCCCTTCGTTAGTTTCCTTGTTCCACGGATTGCCGCCCACCCAGTGCACGTCGTCCAAAACGTCCGCATTGCGGCGTATCCACTTGATCCCCTTGGCCAGTTCGTCCCACAGAACTCCGCCGTTGGCGCTCATCAGGTCCCGATCCACGTAGAGCTCCTGGAGGGAAGTGCCGCAAGCCGTGGCGCAGCGGAGTTCTTTCTTGACGTTTTCCGGATCGCGGGGCATACAGGCCGGAGGACCGAATTTAGTGACCATCAGGCCGTGAGTCATCATGGAATTGATGGGCATCAGCGGGGAGCCCTGCACAAAAACTTCATGCACCAGGCGGTCGCGGTAGGTGATCCATTTGTCGCGGTTGTCGCCCGCTCCGATGGTGCCGAAGTCATTCTCCTGCCTCCATACGGAATCCGCATAACGGAACCAGAAGGGGGATGCCCAGGTTCCTACAGTGCAGTTGATGTAAAGATCCCCCTTTTTCTTGCGCAGGGCGTTCAGCACGCGGATGATGCCTTCCGCATCCTCCTCGTTGCCGGGCCCCTTGGCATGGAAGTGGGTGCTGATGCCGTCGAATTTGAAGTACTTCATATTGTAGTCCTTCACCATCTGGGAGCAGCGGCCCACAAAGGCGTCAAAATATTCCTTGTTGGAGAGCTGGAAATTGCCGATCTTGTTGTCCGGATGCTTCACGTTCCAGTAAGCGAGACGCTTGCCCTTGGAGGCTCCGTAGCCCCCCACCGGACCCAGCCACGTGCCGATGCCGGCCTTTTGCCTGCCGGCGGCGGCGTCAATGCGCTTGAAGCCCTGCGGGAACATTTTGTGGAAATCCCACAGGCTGTTGAATTCATCCCAGCCGTCGTCCCAGACGAAGGCGTCAATGGACATGCCGCGCTTCTGGAAAAACTGTTCCTGCCAGTCTTTCAGGACGGCCAGGCATTGTTCTTCCGTCATGCGCTTGGCGGGGTCCGAATCATTGTTTCGGTTGATGTTCAGTTCATACCAGGAATTATAATGGATGAAGGGGCGGTAGGGCATCACGCGTTCCCGTTCCATATAGGCCAGGAAGGAGCGGCGTTTCTGGCCGGGGGCAAAAATTCCGAGAACGGAGGATACGTCCCATATTTCCCCGGGCTGCAAGGTGGTTTTACGGCTCCAGAGTCCCTGGGCCAGCCGGGATTCGTCCGCCTGGGGTTCCTGCTTTTCCTCCAGCGTGCGCACGGGCAGGGAAAAGGTGATTTCCCCCTTGCTGGCAATCGGTTCGCTCTTGGTCTGGGCCCAGTAGCGCAGAATGTAATTTCCCCTGGAGGGAACCTGTACCGTGTAAGTGTTGCCGGCATTGGAATCTCCGGTGCTGCCGTTGTGGAAATCGGAGTCAAGAACGGCCCCCTTGGAAGAGAGGAGCTGCACGCCGGCAAGGTTCAGCTTATTGTTGCCCTTGTCCCCTCCCTTATACTGGAAGGTGACGGTGCATGCTCCTTTGCCGTCAATGGAAACCGGGCCTTCCGCACTGGAAACCTGTTCTCCGTACTGCTTTTTCAGTTCCTGGGGAACATTGAAATTTCCGGTCCATGAGGCTGTGGACCACTTATCTGCGCTCCAGATGGCGGTTTCTCCCCCTTCCATATTTCCGGCGCCTCCCACGGTATTGATGCCCATGGGAGTTTCCAGGGCGGTGAACGCCAGGTCATTGACGATGAGTGCGCCTCTGGCGTTTCCGGAAACGGAGGGTGCCCCGGCTTTCCCTTCTGCCAGGTCATATTGCATCGCTACGATGTTTTTCATCTGGACGGGCTTCGTACTTGCCAGGCGGAGTTCCTGCCGCAGGTAGTGGGAATGATCCCTGAGCACGGCGCGCCAGGAAATGCGAAGGGTTCCGTTCAGAGCCTGGAATGTTGCGCTGACGGCTTTTCCCGGGAAGCGGTCAGCCAGCCTGAATGCCTTGGGGTTGGGCTGAAGGGATACGAATTTGACGTTTCCCGCTTTCAGCTCGGAGGATTTAAGGCTCCGTCCGTCCTGAAGATTGATGATGAATAATTCATCCCCTGCCTTGGCGACGGGGCCCAGTTTGGAAGTCATTCCTCCGAAGGAAAGACTTCCGTTCCGAAGGATAAATTTGGCCGTCAGGATGTTATTGGAAAGAGTATAGCCGGAAGCGGATTGTTCCGCGCTGGCTGTTCCGGGTGCAGGCCCCGGAAAGGCGACTTCTGCGGGGGATGTGGGCAGGCAGCCCAGCAGGGTTGCCATGGCAATGGTTGTCTTGAAAAATTTCATGATGAAATAATATTACAGCTCTGTCTCTTATACACATCTCCGAGCCCACGAGACGTAGAGGAATCTCGTA
>ENA-OYZV01000287-OYZV01000287.1-human-gut-metagenome-genome-assembly--contig:-NODE-287-length-14468-cov-5.529106_pt1 | contig 14468 bp, 18 predicted proteins | sample MGYA00244203_ERZ653490 | MGnify/ENA primary metagenome ERZ653490 (study PRJEB26926, sample SAMN06165086) | human gut metagenome | biome: ENVO:00009003; feature: ENVO:2100002; material: ENVO:00002003...
CAATGTGTCTTCCGCCAGCCGCTTGGCTTCCGCCGCCTTTTGTTCCAGCAGGGAAAGTTTTCTTTCATCCAGCTTCATCTGCTGGGCCTTAATGACCAAATCCATCAAAATCTTGAGCGTTTTGGGATCGCTTCCCGGAGCGCTGGCCAGGTCGAACACAGTCATGCGCACCGCCTGTAAGGCGGCTTCGTCCAGCCCCCCGGCATCCATTTTGTTGAGCTTGGCGGCTATGTCCTTGCGGCGTGTCGCCATCAGCGGCTGGACGTGGTTGTGGTAATACTGCGCGATGCTCGTCAGGCTCCAGCTGATGCCGTCTTCCGCCACCCGTTCCTGCACGGCCTTGTAGGTCGTCCCGGAAAAGAACATTTCATCCACCGCGTCCCGGAGATAGGGCGGCAGATTGGCGGCTACGCTGTCCTGACGGAGTTTCTTCATCGGTATTTGAAAAATAAATAGAGAGCAGTTAAGCTGAAAGCCATGGAGGCGACGGAGACAATGGCATCCGGGATAGTCATATCTGTCCAAGCTGCAATATGCCGGCATCCGTGATCATCCACTTGCGTTCCCCGGTCAGATCATTGCGGGTGCCGATAATGCAGGAGGATTGTTCCAGGTCCGTAAGGGCATCTTCCAGTTCCAGCAGCGTGGGGCGCGGCTGAACGTCCAGACAGACCTCCGCGCGCAATGCTTCGTCGCGCATCGTGTAGGTCTTGGGCATCCTCTTGAGACTGCGCAGGATAGCGATTTTAACCTTGGCATGTTGGTTCATAGTGATTTCCGTGATTTAAGAATTTCGATCATCATATTTTGCTGTCCGTACATTTCATTGAGCTTGACCGTGATGCCGGTTAGGCGCGCGTGGAGGTCGGACACCTCCGCCCGGTGTTGTTGCTTGATTTCGGCAACTTCTTCACGGGTGGCGAATTTATCTTCCAGATAAACGCGTTGGGCATCTTCTGATTGCTGGGGTGACTTACGCGCCTTGCCCATCGCGTACCCCCCCCCGCCGATCACGCCTGCTCCCATCAAGTAGGCTAGCATCTGGCCTACCGCTCCGGCGTCCATGGTGGCCGCCGCCTCTGCAATTACGCCCCACATTGCACTGCGTAAGCATGGATGCCGTGAGCAACGGCCTGGGCCAGTACCTCACCCTTTTTGCGGATAAATTTGACATCGGATTCCACGGAGAGGAAAGCCCCCTCAACTATCACAGCCGGGCAGACGGTGCCCTGTAAAAACACGTCGCCACGGTTGGCATAAGGCGTCCGTATGTTGCGGTCGGCCAACTCCGCGATCAGGTCAAACTGCGCGTCAATCGCTTTGGCCAGGGCAATGCCTTTGGTGCTGCCGTCGTAATGCACCACCTCATGCCCACCTTTGCAGGCAGGACTATCGGCAGAGTTGAGATGGAGGCTTACCGCCACATCGGCCCCCCAGGCGTTGATGGCCACGCATTCATTCTTGATGCTGCGGCTGTAATCCTCGCGCCGGAAGACGCACACCTGGTGCCCCAGCTTTTCAAGTTCCCTGGCGATTGCCGGCGTGTACTGCGCCCAAAAAGGATGTTCGGCCAGGCCGTCGCGGCTCACTGCGCCCTGGTCGCCCGTGGAGCAATGCCCTATGTCCAGTGCTACTTTCACAATTAGTTAATAGTTATTAGTTAAAGTTAATAGTCCGGTTACTTGGAAGTAGCCTGTACCACGGGAGGAACCACAACCACCTCCGGCGTGGACTGGGACCAGGCAACGCTGTGGTTGTCACGATCCACCACCAGGGAAGACCCGCCACGGATGACCACCACCCGGCCGTCAGTAAGAGCCACGCTGGCGGCAGTCTGCTTGTCCGTGCTGCTGCACGCCCAGGTCATCATGACCAGGGACATGCCGATCATCAGCAAGAGAGCGGAGCCGCCGGCGCCGGATGTATGGGACGCTCTCGGCGCTGACTTGTCTGCGCCTCCATCCTGATCACCGGTCGGCTCTGCAAGTTGATACTTGCCCACGGTCACAAACCGGAGCAATACGTTGACCGCCCCAAGGGCGGCTGTAAATTCCACAGGGTTGGATTCAAGCCAATCCCTTACTGCCGGCACCAATAAAGAGAACAGGGCGGCAGCGTTGATCCAAAATGTCCGGCTCAAATACCAGGGCGTATTATTCTTTGCCGTTTGCTGCGTGGTAGCTGCCTCGGCGTTTGATTCGTTCGCCTCCGGCTCACTCACCCCGGCGTCTCCCGACGCCGGGGTGAGGGCTTGTTCGTCATGCGTTCCACTATCCGTTACAGCTCTAAAATCTTGTTTTTGCGCGTCGTTCATGTGGACAGTTTAGCCCACTTTCCGGATGGTGCTGCGGCGTTTGCGGCAAATGCGGCGTTTGCCGCAAAAGCTGTATTTGCGGCATTTGCGGCAAAATTAAAGGGGAAGCGTCAGTTGCTGCATGTCCCGCGCATACTGCACCGCCTGAGCCTGTGCCCTGGATGCGACATCTTTTACTTGCGCCCTGTACATCAAAAATTTACGGCCTCCGCGCCTGGCACGCCAACCGATCAATTCGCCGTCCTCAATCATCCGGCGCACGGTGTCCTGGCTGTAACCAAGTATCCGGGCGGCCTCCGTCACTCCACAAGTCCCCCCCTTCACCCAGCGAGTGATATTTGCGTCCATGTGCATAATATAACACACGGGCAACAGCCTTGTTCCAATATTTCAGGCCATGTAAAAGCCGCCAGATTTTTTCTGGCGGCTTGCTTTATTATTGGTGGGGGTATTTGGCAGCTAAAGCCTGTAATACCGTAGTGAGCCGCCCCACTAAATGGTCAGGCTTGATTTTTTCCACTCCTGAGGTGATTCCTTTCTCGTAGGGAGGATAAGGTTTCTTCTTTGTTCCCGTAAAAACAAAGGATTTATGGAATGGGTAAATATAGCGGTAGGTCTTAACATCGAAACATTCTAGCTTACCAAGCAACAAATCTATGTTCTTGTGAAGAAATCGTGAGCGACAATCAGCATTGCTTAATCCCTGCCCTTGGAAAACTTCTCCCGTTAATTTATCACGAAAAAAGCGGGTGATGTGGTAGCCATAATAATCAAAATTGGCTGCCTTGTAAATGGTTCCGCATCCTAGCCTTCCATCCGCAAATGACTGTACAGCTACAATGGAAGAATCAAACAGGCGCAGCAGTTTGAGGGATGCGGAGATGAGGATGGATTCTGCATTCTTTCCCAGCACGTCATCAATCCACATCCGATTAAGTTCGCACATCCATCCATTAGGTACATCAGAAATGTAATTCTTGGCTCGTGGACATTTTGGCCAGCCATAAACCGCCACTCCTAAACATTCATCAGGGGCAGTTTCTTTAAAAATTCCGAAGTTATACAAACCGAAAGGAGTATTCCATTTGTGGGAATAATGATTTTTGATAATCAATTCTTTAGCAATATCTTTTCTGATCGGGCGAATGATCAGCGTTCCCATGTGGGCAGTTTGTTTGCGTATTTCTAAGGTGCTCATGCACACCACTATAGACGCAAATCTAACACCTGTATCGCAGCATAATAAATTTATTGTAAATTTGTTACAATAAAATGACTGCATGAAATTTACAGTCAGCCATTTCTAGCTGTGTCATGCTATTGAGCTGGTTTGGGGCGGCGCATTATGCACCAAGTTGTATTATTTGATGATAAAAAGAATGTAGTTATAGGTTCCCAACCTTGGTTAAGATTTTTATAAAATGGATGTTGCAATACTTCACGACCAACTATGCTAGTTGGATATAACTCTGTGACAGTATACTCATATTGTACTGGAGAATTTTTGAGAGGGGGACATGGCCTCAATACGAGAATGCCGAGGATGATAACAATAATAATCAAGATGGCTGTATTGAGATATTTCATCATTTTTGAGAAGTAAGAGATTGAAGTGCACCTTGCAGAGTACTGACAGCCATATCTAATTTAGCTTTCAATCTAATAGCTTCTTGGTGCCAGTAATCATCAGCATTTTCACATAATGGTTCATCGTCCCCCATGAGCCATTCCATTGGAACGCCCAAAACTTTTGACATTTTATAAAGTTCTAACGATTTTGGTAGGCTTACTCCTCTTAAGTATTTAGATACAGCTCCTTGAGATAAATCTGTCAAAGTTGCTAAGTCTTTTTGTGTCAAATCTCTACGTCTCATTATTTCCAAAAGTCGTAGAGAAAAATTTACAGAAGTATTATTTTTGCCTTGATTATTCATGGAAGTATTATTACTTTTGGAAAGTAAGCCATACAGTGGCGGCCATAAAAAGACCCTATCATGATTACAGAGACAGCACAAGATAACATCTCCGTGCATTGGCTATACAACGTCAAGGGATACACCTTTACGCAAGCAGCACATGCCATCAACAAATCGCCCAGTCATGTACGTCGCGTTGTGCGGGGGGAGAGAAAACACAAACCAACCGTTGATGCGTTACTTGCCTTGCCTGACAAGGAATTAACCGATTTACGGAATGATAAAAAGCAAGGAAATAAACCATGATCACGATACGGGATATTGCGGAATTTGTTGGTGCCGTGACTGTTATGGTCTTGATGGGCTGGCTGGTGGCCTGGGCGGTGGTTTATTGCCTGGACAAGGAAGCCGCCCAGGTCCGCGAGGGTCTCAAGGATGCCCGCACCGCCGTATTGCCTGTACCCCTCACCAAGTAACGCCATGCAACCTGAGGCCGACGTGAACATGAACACCCCCATGACGGAGGAAGAATGGGCCATTTGGCAGGCCCTCTGGCGGGTGCCGGAATTCCGGCGTCATTATGGCCTGGATCATGCCGGCAGCCTGACGCAACGGGAAATTGGCCTCTATCTGGGCCTGACCCGGCAACGGGTTTTCAGCATTGAGCGCGCCGCCATGCGCAAAATCAAAATCGCTTTCAGAAAATTCAAAGATGAAATATGAGATTCAGATCATGCCTCAAAATGAGGTGACAACTACCAACCGGGATTGGGAAATTGCAATCGTCCGGGCCAACGCGCTGCACGGCCAGATCACCGGATTGACTGGGCAAATTCAAACCCTTGAACAGAAACGCTGGATGACTGCGGTAGTACTGGGCGGGTTGCTCGCACGCATGAAAGCGGCAGCCCAGCACGGAGAGTGGAAAGCTTTATTCACCAAAAACGACACATGTGTCGTTTTTGACAAAAGGACCGCTCAACGCTACATGAAACTCTACCGAGAAGTGCTCAAGCGCGCCCGGAAGCTGGGCACGGTGGATGTGGCGCTTATAGAAAGCGGCCGCCGAGACGCCCGCACGCTGGAAGAGATCGGCAAGCTGTCCGACGCCGACAGTCTTCGTCAAGCCTACTTTGACTTTGGCGTGGTCACTCCGCCCAAATCTCACGGATTCCAGGCATCCGGCAACCCTGACGGACGCCCGGCAAGGGAAAAAGAAACCAATCCGGAAGCGGAACTCGCGGAAGCCAGGAAGCTGGCCGCCTACGCAAAAAACAAACTTTGCCAGGACTTGAGCGAGTTCTGCGACCTTGGCCGCCACGCCTTGTTGGACAAGGACGACCTGACCGCCCTGGAAATCGTGCTGCGCTCCACCCTGGACCAGGTACAGTCCGCCCGAAAATCCGCCCAGGACAGGCCCAGCAATCTGGACAGCCTCCCCGTGGCGGATGTGTTTGCCGCCACGGGAGATAATTCCAGCTTTAACATCCCATCATTATAACATCATGAAAGATTTCCTGAAAGATCACTTTGTCTCCTTAATCCTTCTCATTAATTACGGGATTTTCCTCTTCAATTTTATCCTTGTAGAAAGATACAAACGCATTCTTCCCCGCAGATACCAAGTCGCGCTTAGCCAGGAAGAATTTTACACCACAAAGTCCAATATTAAGTACCACTAAGTAAATAATAAAAGTGTTTTCTGTTCTTATAATTACAAAAAGAATAACGGTCCACGCTGCACACCAGACCGCCTCATAAACACAAGACACCGCCAATTGGATTGTATTTTGCAAAATGTATATCCCTCTTTGGATATTATCACCTTTTTTCAAGTTGGCATATAAATTGGCTAACTCCCTAGCTTCTTTTTCTAGCTGAATCTTTCTCTTTTTCCTCCATTCCGGGAACACACATCCGAACCATACCGTGCCTATTGACAGAGCTATTTCAAACCAGTGCTCCGCTATGAAATTCACCAAATACTCCATGCCGAAAACTAGCCAATCAACCTTCTGAAAACAACAGAAAAATGAAAACTGTACCCGTACCTGCCCATGATCCAGACTGGCTGGCACTTGATATGCCTACCCGCGACCGGGTCTATTGCTGGCTGGCAGCCCTTTCCGACTTGCCTTCCGGCCTGCCGATTTGCGGAACGGGTGGCATTATTGATCGGCTGGCCAAGGCTATGGGATGCAGCAAGGGGCTTGCCAAAAAAAGATATTATGCCTGGCGGGAAGACCCCGGTAACTGGCGCGCCCTGGTGAACGGCAACACGCTTAAATCCCGCACCGCCAACACGGGGGTGCATTCCCCCCGTTTCATTGCCTGGGGCAAGGCGATCCTGGACAAGCACCAGAGATCGGAGCAGCAGGGCATTCTGGAAATCCAGCACCGCATCATTTCCGGCCGGGAACAAGTGCCGGGGTTCGAGGACTGGACCAAAGCCACATTGCCGCCCGGATGCTCGGCGGCCAATCTCCGCAAAGTGCTGGCCCGCACCAAAGCCGAAAAACAGCAGGGCAAATGGGGATCGCGCGCCGCCGCTGCCGTGCTGCCTTACGTGCGCACTTCCCGCGTGGGGCTGCCCGTGGGAGGTCAATACATGTTCGACGACGTATGGCATGACCACTACGTCACCTTTGCAGGCAAGCCTGTGCGCGTGCTGGAATTCGGCGCTCATGACGTTGCGTCCGGCTGCCGGTTTGACTGGGGGCACATGCCCTTTGTGACATTGCCGGATGATCCCAAAAAGCGGAAAGCCCTGGACAATGAAATGTTCCGCCTCTTCCTGGCCAACATCCTTTATTCCACCGGTTACCATCCGGATGGCTGCCTGCTGATGATGGAACACGGCACGGCCAACCTGCCGGAAAAATACATTGCCGCGCTACACGACCGCACGGGCGGCGTGATCCACGTGGGTATGGGCGGCATGACCGGAGCCGGCAACGCCCTGATGGGCGGCTGGGCCGGACGTGGTGCGGGTAATCCGCGCTACAAGGCCATGATCGAATGTCTGCACAGCCTGATTCATAACGTGCTGGGGGCACTCCCTGGGCAATCTGGACGCGACCGCCGCCAGCCGGAAAGCACCGATGGCATGATCGCCTATCAGAACCAGCTATGCAAGGCGCTGCCACGCCTGGGTGAGTATGCCGACATGATCAAATCCCCCTTCCTGGACTTTTACCAGTTCAGCCTGATTCTGCGGGACGTGTACGCCATCATCAACAACCGCACCAACCACATGCTGGAAGGCTGGCGGGAATGCGGCCACATGATCCGCGAGTACGCGCTGGCGGAGGGAGTATGGACGCCGGAAAACAAACTGCCCGATCCCACTAGGGGACAAGCGGAATTGCAGGCATGGCAGGCCATCCGCGCGCTGGTGCTGGCTGATCCTTCGCGCCTCCGGGAAACGCGCCTGTCTCCCGCCGCTGTGTGGGAGCAGGGTAAAAAGCAACTCTGGCGCATACCGCTGGACCTGTACGTCACCCTGCTGGGGCCGGAAAAGGTGCGTACCCTGACCGTCAAACGGGGGTACATGACCTTGCAGGACAAGACGCTTTCTCCTGAGCCGCGCATCTATCATGCCTATTATACAGACCTTGACGACGGACGGCGGCATGAACTGGCGGACGACAAGCACGACGTAGTGATCAACCCGTTCAAGCCGGATACGGTGATCGTGCTGGATAAGCGCGGCGGCATCCTGGGAGCGGCTCCGTTGAGCGTGGCAGCGCCCAGGCATGACGAGGATGCCGTGAAATCCCAAATGGGCCTGATCGCTTCCCGCCGCGCAGACCTGATGATGGACTACAAAGTCCGCAATGCCCCCGCCAGGGAAAGCGCGGCGGCGCTCAAGGAACACAATGATGCCGTGCTCCGTCTGGCGCGCCAGCAGCCTGACGCCCTCCCGGATGACCGGGACGCGCTGCCCGGTGCCCCTTCTGCCCCCGGCGTGGACGTGTTCGCCGCTCCATCCTTGCCTGACAGGGAAGACGAACCGGAGCCAGAAACAGGAGCGGAATATCACCTTTCCCTGGAAGACATGATCCCCGGCTAAAGCTCTTTTTTCAAACAACAACCAAACCAATAACAATATGGACGCAATAGAAACAACCGAGTCCCTCTGGGACAACTACGCCGCATCACTGGCGGCATCCGGCTACGATCCACGAACCAAGGACTTGCTTGCCTGGCTGGTGGCTACGGCCAAACAGGAAAAATGGACGCTCAAGCAAACCGCCGAGACTGTGGGGTATTCCCCCTCCACGCTTTCCAAACTCTTTTATGAGAGCCGTGAAGCAGCTCCGGACCAGGTAGTGAACAGCATTGCCAACTTCCGGCGCAGGTACAACAACAAGACATGGGTTGCGGGCATCCCGTTTGTTGATACGGACATATTCCGCAAAATCAGCCAGGCTTTTGAATATTCCGTGGAGTACCAGGAGATTGTCAGCCTGGTGGGGAACCCGCAAATAGGCAAAACCTGGGCCTGCGAAGAATACAAGCGCCGCAAGGATATTGCCGACCGTCAAGCCGGTTGCGACACCAGCCGTGTGGTACTGGTACGCATACCCACGTCCCCTTCTGCCTTGCGTGTCGTGAACCTGATTGCACGTGAATTGGGCCTTGGGCAAAACCTGCGCTATGAAAAGATGGTGGACCGCATCAAGCAGACGGTTACTCCGTCCCATCTCCTGATTTTTGACGAAGTGCATCAGGTGTGCATGACCGGAGCGCGGGGCCTCAAAACCATAGAAACCCTGCGGGAAATCTATGATGAAACGCATTGCGGCATGGCTCTGGTAGGCACGGATGTATGGGGGAAGACCCTTTCCGGCCAGTCCAAAAACGGACAGGTGAAATGGCATGGGATGCCCGCGAGCTGGGAAGGTGTGTTGAGCCAGACCATCCTGCGCGGCATCAATATCTACTTGCCCAAGAACATCACCTATGCCGACCAGCAGCGCGTCTGGCAGGCGTTCGGCTTGCCGGACCCCGACCCGGCCACGCTCAAAATCGTGCAGGAAATGGTCAAGCAGTACGGCCTGGGACGTTATACCAAGCGCATGCGTTCCGGAGCCACGACCGCCCGCAAGGCCGGCAAGGAATTTACGTGGGGCTATTTTGTAGCCGTTCACAAGCAACTGGAAAAACTGGCCACTGCCTCCTGACCATGCCCGCTCCTTTATATATTGCCCTGATCCGGTATGCCAACGGCTCGCTGGACATCCGCACCTACATCACCCCCTCCACCATGCGGGCAGACAGCAAATGCGCCCGCATCGTGGTGGATTGGGAAGAAAGGAACAAACTAAAGAACATCATCTGCACGGGCCAGGACTGGCCCGTGAACATTCCCGAAAATCAGAGGGAAGCCATGCTGGGAAAGCTTAACCGCCTGATTGCCCTTCATGATGATCAAAATGACTAACCCACTCCACTATCATGTACAACACCAACAGCAATAAAAACTGCGGCACTTTGGCGACGCCGTACACTGTGCTCGGACGGTTACTCAAGGATGAGATTTTCCTTGTGGGAAGCCATAATTCAGCAAGAAAAAACTAACCTTTGATCACCATAACTATCATGAAAGACCTAGTGGCAGAAAAGTGACCAAATGAGGAAGCCGGCAGTTTTCTGAAAGAGACGAGAGGGAAATATATATGAGGAAAAAATGTATTTTGAAAATGCTCCTGAATAGTGAGGGCGCATTTCATGCATACCTCACGAACAGAAAAAAGAAAAAAATGAATAATTCCCATATTCGTCGATTCAAGTCAAAACTGCTGGCATGTTCCGTATCTCAAAATTTCCACCTTGCTAAATTGGAATGGAGACACGTAGAAACGTATTTTCCCGAAGACGGAGAATTTGGAACGTGTATTTGCGGTCATCTCATCATTGAACATTGTGTAATCCGGAATATTCACAACGGAATTTCTCTCATTGTAGGGAACTGTTGTGTGAAAAAAATTCTGAATATTAATGTATCCAAAAATTTTCCCGCTATACGGAGAGTTCAGAAGGATATTACTAAACCGCTTAATCTATCATGTTTACGGGAAGCATTGATCAACAAAACTATTAATAACACTGAATATATATTTTATTCTGAAACATGGCGTAAGAGGACCCTTTCCTCTAAACAGATAAAATGGCGCATTGCCATCAACGAAAGAATCTTGAGAACAAAAAAAATGACTATTGAACTTGAAACTATCTGCACAAAAATCTGCATGGAATTAAACCGTTTCCCCGGTCTTGGTAACGCTTGGACAAACTGCGATTCCCGCTGGCCTGGGAAAGTTGCCATCAAGATAGAGCAGGTTGGGGATGTATGGATTCCGGTCAAGGGACAAGAATTCTATGACTGGATTACTGACCCCAAACGGACATTGAAAGATGTTCTCCAAACAATCCACCGCAAGCAAAAATCACTTAACAAAAAACGCACACACAACAATGGCTAAAATAACAACACGCAACACCGGGCTGTCCACATTGGCCGAATATGAACAATGCCTGGACAAGATTGCCGATCTAACCGTCAAGCGAGACAAGGCACAGGCCCAGCTGGACAAGGCCATTCTGGCCGCCCGTGAAGAATACGGCGGCGTGATTAAAGGTCTCAACAACCAGATTGCCGTCAAGCTGGCCCAGGCCGAGCAATATGCCACCCGCAACCGGGAAAATCTGTTGCAAGGAGATGCCAAGTCCGGCGAAACTGGCAAAGCCCGCTGGGGCTGGCGGCTGGGCAACCCCACCCTGGTACTGCTTTCCCGCAAATTCACATGGGGAGCCGTCTGCACCAGAATCAGGGAAATGGGCCTGACCTCCTATCTCAAAGTTTCCGACCCCAAGCCCGACAAGGATAAACTCAAGGCCGAACTGGATGACGAGCGGCTGGCCTCCCTGGGGTTGCGCATTGAGCAGACGGAGGCTTACTGGGTAGAACCAAAAACCGACACGGCGGAAAGGATCAGCGCATGACCAAGATTGAGGTTAAAGACTATGGTTTCCGCATCCTGCTGGCTATCTGGACAGGCACTGAAAGAGGAGGAGCAACAGCCACTCTTGTCTATCTGACGCCCAAGCAGCGGCAACAACTGATCAAGGCTCTACAAAATCCCGAACAATAATCCGATCATGAACAATAAGCCACTTACCAAGCGACAGATTGCCGTACTGTCCATTATGGCCGGCAAGGCCTACAAGCGTATCCAGTCCCAGGGATGCCCCCTCCCGTCTCTGACGGATTGGAGGCACGACGAGGTCTGGGCTGCCACAGGGATCACCGAGTCACTGACCAAAGCCACCCAGGAGCACTACGTGCCTATCTATAATAGGCTGGCATCTTATCTTGGCTGTGCGCCTGTCAAGGACCGTACCTGGTCGGAGATGGACAAGGCCATCCACCTGCTTGATGATGCCATGCAACGCTATGAGATAACTCCGGACTATCTGGCCGAGATCGTGCGCGACCAGCTGCACCTGCCTTGCACGGGCCGGGATGTGTACCAGGCATTACGCAACTGGGCCGCCGTGGAACACGTCCGGCAGCTGATGTACACCGTCATCAACCGGGGACGATCAGAGGCCCGCAAGCTGGCCGCCGAGACCGGCCAGGAGACCTACGAGCCGCATGCTGATCCATCCACCATGCCTCCTGGTGGATTGCGTGGCCATGTCGGTGCTGTCATCTTTGACGAGTTCCCTGTACCCAATCCTTCCACATCCCGTGGATGGAAAAACGCCGTACAATTCCCATTCTAACTCTTTTCGCCCCCTTGTGGGGCGCGGATTGAAACAACAGAAAAACCATCATGAAAACCTTAACGCCGGGCGATAAGCTTAATTGATTAGCCCACTGGGCAGATACAATTCAGGCCGTCAGGTTGTTCCTGGCGGCCTTTTCTTTTCAATCATCTTCTCTTTCGTTCCTGATCACAATCCACACGTTGTTGAGTACATCCCGCACCCAGCATGTCGTCTTGCTTCTCTCACGAGTTGTCCACATCAATACGACAGCGGTATCATGAAGATGATAAATTTGCGGATTCTTTTTCCTTCGGTCTTCGGGCTAGATAACAGTCATGGAGCCATACAAGGGGATGCAATATGCAGGTGTATACATGCGGGACATCTTACCATGATTATTTTCCACGATGCTTGATAATTTCCTCTTCTGACACCGACATTTTCCACACTGTCTTTCTCTGATCACTCAACGCTTGCACCCCTTGATTTTTCTAGCGTTCACCCCTATTCACCCTAAATTCACCCCTTTCCACCCTTCATTGATAAAGATCAGGAGAGCTTTTTCTTTTCCAGATAAGTTACGTACTCCCTGGAAAGTACGGCGGGAGGCATCTTCTCGAAGCTTGCCCTCGTCATGTTTCAGTCCACGCACTCCTTGCGGAGTGCGACCCATGAGAGACCTAAGGCCCGCCCGTACTACCTTGTTTCAATCCACGCACTCCTTGTGGAGTGCGACGGGGATTGCTTTCAATGACGATTTTTGTTGTCAGTTTCAATCCACGCACTCATGAGAGTGCGACCCGGGGCGGCTATGGCACTGATTATCAACAGTGCAACGGGCGTTTTGCGCCAACCTCCCATGGGAGGTACAAAGATTCCAGGTCGTAAAAAGAGATGATAGTTGTCAAGATCGGAACCCCAACGGATTACGAAAATCGCCGGTATTCCGGAAATTTCCTGTGAGCTTGGGGTCGGCGGAAGGAAGACCGGGAGAGGAGCTTTTCATACGTTAAAAAGCCCGCATCTCCGGCAACCAGGGCCTGTGCACGAAGCGGAAACATCCTAACCTGTTCCCTCTTTCCCGTCCAGAATTTTGTAGGCCTCTCCCCGGAAACCGTTTTATTCTGTTTTCTACAAAAGAAGAGGCGCCCCGGGATAGCCGTGGTCCCGAAGCGCCCTGCGGAAAATATCCGCGGTTTACATGATGCTTTTGCGCGTCCACCTGTTCAGGCTCAACAGCCATACCAACGCCGCGGAGACAGCGGAGGACAGACAGGCCATTAACGGAATTTTCACGGCGGAGGGCAACCCTCCCAGCCCGATGAAGTTCACGAAGTCATAGGAGCACTGGACAAAGAAGAAGTGGCACAGATACACGCCGAAAGTAAGCGCCGCCACCTTGCTCAGCACTGGACCAGCCTTGATTCTGAGCCGGCTGACGACGGCAAAGATGGCAAAGGTCATCAGGAATACATTGATTCCGGAGAAATACCAGAGCACTTCCAGCTTGGAATACTGGCCGGGGAAGTGCTTCTGCGTTTCCAGAAAGCCGAAGAACGTAACGGCAAAACCAATCAAAAAGAGGGGAATAGTAATGGACAGCGTTTTTTTCCAGCTCCAGGCCAGCGGGTATTTGGTCAGGTAATGCGCCAGCACCATGTATCCCAGGAATCCGGAAAAGTTATAAAACATACCGTACGGATTCCAATCGCAAACACCCAGAATACCCATGTTGCCGTAATTGCCCTCATAACCCAGTGCCGGGGCAAGCATCTGGATGTAGGGGAGAGTCATGCTGAATATCCAGATGCCCAGGAAGATTTTCACATCTTTCCTCCTGGCTTGCGTCAGCCATGCGCTCATGATGGGCATGAAGAGGTACAGGCCCACCAGCATGTATACATACCACAGGGGCGTGGTATCATAGTTGAAGTTGAAGAAGAAGGTATACAGCTTGCCGACGGTGGCGCTCCAGGTATAAGTGTCCATCACGATGTTGGGGCTGGCCGTTTGAACGCCTGCGGCAAAGTATCCGAAGTAGAGCAAGGGAAGCGCCAGTGACCAGACAATGAGTGGAACCAGCACCCTCTTGAGGCGCCTGGAGTAAAAAGCGCCCATTTCCAAGGTGACGGGAAAGAGCAACACTCCAGAGATCATGGCAAACAAAGGCACGCACGGCCGTACCAAACTTCCCCAGAAGACAGCGGATTTAAAGTTGAAGGAACCGTCAAAACTTCCAACGAACGGATCACAGCAATGGGCCAGGACAACGAGGAAGCAGGCCAGGATACGCAGAAAATCCACCCAGGCGATGTGGCTGCCGCGGGAGTTCAATGATTGGTTGGTGTTCATGGTTACGTGGGAAAAAAAGCGCCGCGTCATCGCAAACGTTCCTGGTAATATACCCGTTTCCTGGAAACGTTCTATCATCAAACTGTCTCTTATACACATCTCCGAGCCCA
>ENA-OYZV01000289-OYZV01000289.1-human-gut-metagenome-genome-assembly--contig:-NODE-289-length-14355-cov-5.225594_pt1 | contig 14355 bp, 13 predicted proteins | sample MGYA00244203_ERZ653490 | MGnify/ENA primary metagenome ERZ653490 (study PRJEB26926, sample SAMN06165086) | human gut metagenome | biome: ENVO:00009003; feature: ENVO:2100002; material: ENVO:00002003...
GCAAGACGTACTGCAATGGAGTCTGCAACGGACAACGCAGGAGAAATGATAGACAATCTGTCGCTTCTTTACAACAGAGCAAGACAGGCGCAGATAACTCAGGAGCTTACAGAGATAAGCTCGGCAACTATCGGAAGATAGAAATAATAATTATGCCCCGAATGTGGGCGTTCAAAAGTAAATGTTGTGGATATTGTTGGAGAAGTCTTGCAGGCTTTTAAACATATCAAGCTATGATATCCCTTTTTGAAAGGTGGTAAATAAATGGAAAGCAAAAACATAGGCAAGGTAGTCCAGATAGTTGGTGCGGTAGTTGATGTCCGCTTTGAAAAGGACAGCTTGCCTGACCTGCTCAATGCCATTGAGATAGACAACAAGGGCGAAAAGCTCGTTGTTGAGGTGGCTCAGCATATCGGCGACGATATAGTAAGATGTATCGCCATGGGCTCTACAGATGGACTTGTGAGAGGTATCGACGCTGTTGATACCGGCAAGGCTATTTCTGTTCCGGTGGGCAAGGAAACTCTTTCGAGAATGTTCAATCTTCTGGGCGAGCCTGTTGACAATTTGCCTGCCCCTGAAACTAAGGAGCGCTGGGAGATACACAGAGAACCGCCGACATATGAAGAGCAGTCTGCTTCAAACGAGATTCTGGAAACCGGTATCAAGGTCATCGATTTGCTGACCCCGTATGTGCAGGGCGGCAAGATCGGTCTGTTCGGCGGCGCAGGCGTCGGCAAGGCGTTCCTGCACGTCGTTGATCTGCGAGTCGAGAAACCCGTTGCGCCGGACCAGGCCGGTGTTGAACATGCTGAGCGTGGCGACTGCCTTGAAACGCTTGTCCGTCTGTGCGGTTTTCAGGGTGTAGCCTCCGCCGCCGCAAATGCCCAGGATGCCCAGACGGGAGGCGTCCACTCCGGGATATTGCAGCAGGATGTCCGCGGCGCGGCGGATGTCTTCCATGCGGTTGGCGGGTTTGTCCGTATTGCGGGGAGTCCCTCCGCTGGCCCCCTGGTAGGCCGCGTCAAATGCCAGGCAGATGTAGCCCTGTTCCGCCATGCGCTGGCTGTAAAGTCCGGCCACCTGCTCCTTCACGCCGCCGTTGGGATGCGCCACGACAAGGGCGGGGTATTTTTTCGAGGCATCATATCCGGCGGGCGTATAAACATGGGCGGCAATTTGCAGTCTGTTCAGCGTATAGGTGATTGGATGGATGTTGACGCGGCCTTCCATGTTTTCCGTGACGGCTCCCCGGTAAACCAGCCCCCAGGGATTGGCGTTGTGGCTTTTAATGCCTTTTGCTTCCGTAAATGGGGTTTGGCGGGCTGGGGCTGTTGAAACGGCCGGAGAATCATTTGTGTTCATTTGCTGCGCATTTAACTGGTGGTTGAAGGAAATCAGGGAAAGGGCTATTGGAATAATGGCGTTTGTTTTCATGGCATGTACTTTGCTTCCTCAAACAGTTCCCATTCTATCATGAAAGGCTCTCTTCCCGTCGATAGACGGATTACAGGTTTTGCTACCATGATTACAGGTTCCCGGAATGAGCTGGATAGCCGGTTCCCTTCCTGCTATGCTCCGGTCAAAAGCAGAGAAAGGGCATGGGCATTATTCTGAACATGGATTCCGTAGGGGACTACAACTCCTTTTTGGGGCAGGAAACGCTGCACCCTCTGGTCAGCGTCGTTGATTTTTCCAGGGTCCCGCCGCTGCGGCATGTCCGCAAGGCTTACGGGTTCTATGCCGTTTTCCTGAAGGACCTGAAATGCGGAGACCTGCGGTACGGAAGGCATTATTATGATTACCAGGAGGGAACTCTTGTCTTCGTATCTCCCGGCCAGGTGCTGGGCAATGATGACAACGGGGAATATTTCCGGGTAGAGGGCCATGCCCTCCTGTTCCACCCCGATTTGTTCCGCGGCACCTCCCTGGGACGCAGGATGAAGGACTATACCTTTTTTTCCTATGACGCTTCCGAGTCCCTCCATATGTCGGAGAGGGAAAGGAATTTATTCCTGAACGGCCTGACGGAGATCCGGGAGGAACTGGAACGGGGCGTTGACCGGCATACCAAGTCCATCGTGACGGCCAATATCGAAGTTCTCCTGAACCACTGCATGCGTTTTTACGACCGCCAGTTCATTACCCGCGAGAATGTGAACAGGGATGTGCTGACGGAGTTCGAACGCCTGCTGGATTCCTACTTCGAGGGAGACAAGCCTCAGGAATGGGGTCTGCCCTATGTGCAGTATTTCGCGGATGAACTGCATCTCTCCGCCAACTATTTCGGTGATCTCGTCAAGAAAGAGACGGGAAAAACTCCCCAGGAGCATATCCATATCAAGCTGGTGGACAAAGCCAAGGAGCTCCTTTGCGCCACCAATAAATCCGTTAGTGAAATCGCCTATGAACTGGGGTTCAAGTATCCCCATCACCTGAGCCGCATGTTCAAGAAGAATACGGGATATTCCCCGAACGAGTTCAGGTTGTCGGCGTGACGCCCGCTCCCTGTCGCCGGACGGCCTGCGGCATTCTGTCTGGAGCGGAACGGTTCGTTCCGGATTGATAGCCGGGCCGGGAATACAGAAAATAATCTTCTGTTCCGAACGGCAATAAACAGGAATGCATCTTTTTTCAGCTGTTCTGTTGTCCGCGGTATTCCTATTGGCACATGCAGGCAGTTTCCGGCGCCTAGGGAATGTATTGCCGGGGGTACAATAATGGTTTCAGCCTGCCGGATTCATATTACGGTTTTATGCCGTGGAGAAGAAATAACGTCATCCTGGAAAGGCAACCTTTTATGAACAGGTATTTTATGAACGTGTGGAGCGATCGTGCGCCGTTACTGCCGTCTTTGGCCTTGTTACGGTTGCGGACAAAGGGTATGGTGCGGCAAGATAACCTGCGCCATTAGACGGCATGATGAATGAAAGCGGTCTGCTGCCCTTCAGGAGACGACCGTTTGCATTCTTCCCGCAACGCCGTTCCGCTGAATAATATAAAACACTACAATAATGGGAAACTCAATAGACCATGGCATGTTCCGGAAGTCCGTCCTGCTGGCTTTCGGATTGTCCATTTCCTTATCGGGCTTCGCGCTTGCCGCATCGGAAGAACCGGTTTCGGAGCAACAGGCCCAGGCCGTTGAAGGCGCCAGAAAAATCAATCCTGCCGCCGTGGAAGTGTTGCTTGACAACAACCGCCGGATGACGCTCGATTTTTACGGAGACAATGTTTTCCGGATTTTCCGGGATGACAGAGGCGGTATTATCCGAGATCCCAAGGCGGAACCGGAAGCCCGCATTCTGGCGGACAGTCCCCGGAGGCCGGTTTCCCGGCTGGATGTGGACCAGCAGGGCGATGCGGTTGTCATCACTACGGGGAAGGTCAGGATTGAGATAAATAAAAAGACCTCTCTTTTCAAGGTGATCAATCTGAAGGATCATTCCGTGGTGGTGGAGCAGGCGTCCCCCGTGTTTTTTGGAAAGGGCAAAACCAGCTTTTCCCTGAAGGCGAAGCCGGACGAATATTTTTACGGCGGCGGCGTACAGAACGGCCGTTTTTCCCACAAGGGAAAGGTCATTTCCATAGAAAACCAGAACAGCTGGACGGATGGCGGCGTGGCTTCCCCCACTCCCTTTTACTGGTCCACCGGCGGGTACGGCGTCATGTGGCATACCTTCAAGAAAGGGCAGTATGATTTCGGTTCCAGGGAAGAGAATCTGGTGAACCTCTCGCATGATGAAAATTATCTGGATGTCTTTTTCATGGTCAGCGACGGGCCGGTCAGCCTTTTGAGGGATTTCTACCAGCTTACCGGCGCTCCCGTTCTGCTGCCCAAGTTCGCCTTTTACCAGGGCCACCTGAACGCCTATAACCGGGATTACTGGAAGGAAGATGAAAAAGGCATCCTGTTTGAGGACGGGAAACGGTACAAGGAAAGCCAGAAGGATAACGGAGGCATTAAGGAATCCCTGAACGGGGAATTGAATAATTACCAGTTTTCCGGCCGCGCCGTCGTGGACCGTTACAAGGCCCATGACATGCCGCTGGGATGGCTTCTGCCGAACGACGGCTACGGAGCCGGGTACGGCCAGACGGATACCCTGGACGGCAATATTGCGAATTTGAAGAGCCTGGCGGACTACGCCAGGAAAAACGGCGTGGAAATCGGTTTGTGGACCCAGTCCGACCTGCATCCCAAGCCGGAAATCAGCGCTTTGCTCCAGCGCGATATCGTGAAGGAAGTGCGGGACGCCGGAGTGCGCGTGCTGAAGACGGACGTCGCCTGGGTAGGCGCGGGCTATTCCTTCGGTCTGAACGGTATTACGGACGTAGCCCAGATCATGACTTACTACGGGAATAACAGCCGCCCGTTCATTATTTCCCTGGACGGCTGGGCCGGAACCCAGCGGTATGCCGGCATTTGGTCGGGCGACCAGACGGGCGGCGTCTGGGAGTATATCCGTTTCCATATTCCCACCTACATCGGCTCCGGCCTTTCCGGGCAGCCCAATATCTGTTCGGACATGGACGGCATTTTCGGCGGAAAGAACCCGTTGGTGAACGTCCGCGATTTCCAGTGGAAAACGTTCACCCCCATGGAGCTGAACATGGACGGCTGGGGAGCCAATGAGAAGTATCCCCATGCTTTCGGGGAACCTTACACCTCCATCAACCGATGGTACCTCAAGCTCAAGTCGGAACTGCTTCCGTACGCTTACAGCATTGCGGAGGAATCAGTTTCCGGCCTGCCCATGATCCGGGCCATGTTCCTGGAATATCCCAATCCCTACACGCTGGGCAAAGCGACGCAGTACCAGTTCCTCTACGGCCCTTACTTCCTGGTGGCGCCCGTTTACCAGGAAACCAGGGCGGATAAGGAGGGGAATGACGTCCGCCATGGCATTTACCTGCCGGAAGGGCAGTGGATTGATTATTTCACCGGGGATTTGTATGAGGGCGGCAAGATTTACAATGATGTTGACGCTCCTTTGTGGAAGCTGCCCGTGTTCGTTAAAAACGGCGCGATCATCCCTATGGTGAACCCGAGCAACAATGTCTCGGAAATCAATCCCAATCTGCGCATTTACGAACTTTATCCGCACGGCAGCACCTCCTTTGCCACGTATGACGACGATGGCGTGACGGAGGAATACAGAACCGGCAGGGGCGTCCGCACTCTGGTGGAGTCCAGGGTGGACGGCAAAAACAACGTGACCGTCACTGTTCATCCGGCGGTGGGGGATTTCGACGGTTTCCAGAAAAAGAAGGCCACGGAATTCCGCATCAATGTGACGCAGAAGCCGTCCGGGGTTTCCGCCAAAATCGGGGAAAACAGCATCAACCTGGCGGAAGCGAATTCCCTGGAGGATTTCAAATCCAGGGAGAATGTTTATTTTTATGACCGGGCTCCCAACCTGAACAGGTTCGCAACGAAAGGCAGCGATTTTGAAAAAAAGGTGATCGCCGGGAATCCGCAATTGCTGGTGAAGCTGGCCGCAGCAGATATCACGGCGGCCCCTACGGTGCTTTCCGTGGAAGGGTTCCGGTTTGAACCGGCTGAAAAGTATCGCCTTTCTTCCGGAGCCCTGACCGCTCCCGCCAATGCCGCGGTGACGGAGGAAAACGCGGCGGCCTATACCCTGAAGCCTACGTGGGACGCCGTCCCGAACGCCGATTTTTATGAAATCGAGTTTGGAGGAATGCTGTACACCACCATCAAGGGAACGGAATTCCTGTTTGAGGATTTGGAGGCCGAGACTCCTTATTCCTTCAAGGTGCGGGCCGCCAACCGGGACGGCCATTCCGCGTGGACGGCCGTCAGCGCGAAGACGAAAGCCAATCCGCTTGAGTTCGCCATTCCGGGAATCGAAGGTGAAACGAGCGTGGAAAACCAGGGCAGCTCCCTGGCGAAGCTGTTTGATTTCAAGGAAAAGGATGTGTGGCACACGAAGCATGATGCGAAGGCTGTTCCGTTTGACCTGGTCATGGACCTGAAAACGATTAACAGGCTTGAGAAGTTTCATTACGTTCCCCGCGAGGACGGCGGCAACGGAACGCTGCTGAAAGGCGCTGTTTATTACAGCATGGACCGGGAGAACTGGACGAAGGCAGGAACGTTCCAGTGGGATAAAAATGGAGACGTGAAGATATTCGGCTTCAAGGATGCTCCCACGGCGCGCTATATCAAGCTTCATGTCACGGAAAGCGCGGGTGATTACGGCTCCGGCAGGGAAATCTACGTTTTCAAGGTTCCGGGTACGGAAAGCTATTTGCCGGGCGATATCAACAACGACGGCAAGATTGACCGGAATGACCTGACTTCCTACATCAACTATACGGGCCTGCGGAAAGGCGATTCCGACTTTGAAGGCTACATCAGTAACGGGGACATCAACAAGAATGGCCTTATTGACGCTTACGATATTTCCGTGGTAGCCACCCAGCTGGAAGACGAAGCCGACCAGCCGCAGGAAGAAGCCGACAAGAAAGATGAGGAAGAGGATAAGGCGGTAGGGGACGACGAGAAGAAAAAAGCCGCCGAGGAGGCAAAGAAGAAAGTCCGCGTGGACGGAACGCTTTTGCTTAGTGCGGATAAGAAAAGGTATTCCAGGGGAGACGCCGTCAAGGTGTCCGTAAAGGGCCGGAACCTCCGGCTGGTGAATGCCCTGAGCTTCGCTCTTCCGTATGACCCCAAGGATTTGGAATTCGTGGGCGTGGAGGTGAAGAACATGAAGAACATGGAGAACCTGACGAACGACAGGCTTCATACGAACGGGACCAAGGCCCTGTATCCTACCTTCGTCAACATCGGAGACAAAGAGCCTGTGGAAGGAACCTCCGAACTGTTTGTGCTGAAATTCAAGGCTCGTCGCGACATGAAGTTTCAGCCGAAGCTCACGGACGGCATGGTGGTGGATAAAAAGCTGAACACCAAAAAATTGTAATTTAACATCCTGATACGGCTCCATGCCCGGCCAAACGGCGGCCGCGCATGGAGCCTGCCGTTCCGGCGGAGTATTTCCGCAGTATTCATCGCTGTGGAGCGGTGTTCTTCCGCGTGTTTCGGAAAATCCGGACGGAGCGGCAACGCGGAAATATTTTCCTGCCTCGCGTTTCCGGCGGAGCGTGACGCAATGGAGCTATCTTAACAGGCGGATGAACCGTTTTTTTCTGGCGCGACCGGTCTTTTCCCTTATGTTGGGGGCACCAGACAGGCCCCACGATGCCATGACCGGCCCCGGACTCATCTCCTTGTTCTGTTTTTTGATAACGGCCGCCTATTTTTTGCGCGGCGGGATGTGTGCGGGCATTGTTTTGTGCATGGGCCTAGCGTTTTTTTCATTTTCCCGTCGCGGCTGGCTTCGCAGGAGCGTCACGTTTCTGCTGCAGGTTTCCCTGCTTTTCTGGGGGGCGGAAGCCTGGCGTCTGGCTAGGCTGTGGATGATGGAAGGGGGGCCTTTCCTGCTCTGGACTTCCATTCCGGCTGCCGCGCTGTTGCTCCATGCGGCGGCCATTCTATGGCGGAGGCGCGGAGAAAAGAATTTGCTCGTCCCGGAGCTGGCCCGCAGCCGCATATTTTCCGTTTCCGTATTGCTTCTGTTTTTGCTAGATGCGCTGGTTCCTTTCCGTTTGCTGATGGGGGAGCGCATCTTGCCGTGGCAGGGGGCTAATGGGCTGGCGATTCTTCTCCTGGCCTGGTGGGGCGGCTATTGCGCGGAAGGTTTGTTGAATCCGCAGACGTCTCCGCGCAGGCGGCAGGTGATGTGGACCGTGTTTGCCTCCGCTTTTTTTCTCCAGTTTCTGCTGGGAGTGACGGTGGCTCCCTCCCTGCTGATGACGGGGAAGCTCCATATTCCCGTGCCGTTTATGATGATTTCCGGCCCGGTTTACCGGGAAGAAGGTTTTTTCATGCTGGCATTGTTTAGCGTATCCGTCCTTATGGCCGGGAGTTCCTGGTGCAGCCATTTGTGCTACTTCGGGGTGTGGGACTGCCTGGCCGCCGCTTCTTCCCGCAGGAAGGGGCATCCGGTGCCGGGTGGAAAACAAGCCTGTGACTGGAGGTGGTTTTCCCTTGCCGCGGCAGTAGGGATTCCCCTCCTTTTGTCCGTGTGGGGCGTTCCGCTGGGGTATGCCCTAGCGGCGGCGTTCGCCGTAGCTCTCACGGCTCCATTTGCCTGGAAGAAAAGTTCCGAAAACGGTGTGCGGGAATATTGCAGCAGGTTTTGCCCTATGGGGCTGGCCGCCAGTTTGCTGGGCAGGCTGTCCCCGTGGCGCATGCGCGTCAGGGAGACATGCACCGGGTGCATGCGGTGCGCCTCCGCCTGCCGTGATCTCTCCATCTCGCGCGGGGGCGGGGCCTGCCGCATTTCCCGGCGCTGCACCTTGTGCCGCGACTGTATTTCCCGGTGTCCGCATGGCGCTTTGAGCCTCGGCATGGCCGGCCCCTTTTCCTCTGTGCCGTCCGCGCAGGCGGATATGTATTTTGTAACGCTGGTTTCCGTCATGCATGTGGTCTTCCTGGCCACGGCTCGAATCTGATTTTTATGTTGCCATGAAAGATTCCTGCTCCCTGGAGTATCCGTTTTGCGGAGGATGGATGGAATCTGTCCATTAGGAGGCTTTTTCAGGGTTGCCGTCAGAGGGATTCAGGCAGCGGTGCAGGAGGGGGACGGCCCTGAATTCATGGAACGGCATGGTTCCCTCTTCCCATCCGAAAGAGTGGATTTTGGTTTAAGAAGGTCATTTTTGTTATTCATTGAGAGATTTATTGATGATTTAAAGTTTTTGTTATGATTTTTGAATGACCGTTCAATTTATTAAAGTCACTAAAAAAGATAGGGTCTGCTATGCTCCGGTGCCGGAGCCGTTGGAAGAGGGGGATAAGCTGGAAATCATGGAAATGAAGGATGAAGCCCTTTTCCCGCCGGCAGGGAAAAACGCAAGGATTTCCCTATCCAGGAATCCCATGGTATTCGTGAAAATGAATGACGGATTCCAGCGCATCCTGATGAAGAATATCCTGTATGTGGAGGCGGGCGGAAGTTATTGCACGCTGCACGTGCACGGCATGCCGGCTATCCTGGTATCCGCTCCGCTGGCGCGGGTATCCGAGCATCTGGATGGGGAATATTTTATCCGCGTGCACCGTTCCTACCTGGTTAACAAGCTGCATATAGAATCCATTGCGGGCAACTTCCTCCAGGTGGGCGTCGTTGCCATTCCCATCAGCAAATTCATGAAGAAAAAAGTGCTGGGCAGTTTGAACATGCTGTCGTTTTCCAAATAAGTTCCGGCCTGCCGCACGGGCTCCTGCGGCGTTCCGGGAAAGCGAAATGGAACGGCCGGAAAGGCGGGATGGAAGCAGAAACGGAATGGCCGAATCATTCACGACGTCGCCGGAAGGCGGCATATCAATGAATCTAAACCAGAAATAGAAATTAAATATATGGCAATTGACAGATCAGCAGCAGAAGCGGCGACTTCCTCCCTGCAGTCGCTGCCTTTCGGCAACATCATCGGCGGTCCCCTGGTCGCCTGTGTGGAAGCACAGGCCCAGGCGGCCCGGACTTCCTGGGAATTCATCCAGAACGTGGGCCTGTACGCGGATGGGGAAGAGAAGAAGACGGTGAACGTTTCCTTCCAGTTCATCAAGGACGGCCGCATGGCTCAGATTACGGTTCCCCTTCTGACCATCGTCCCCATTCCCTATATCGCCATTAACTCCATCGACATTAATTTCAAGGCGAATATCAGCGCGTCCGCCGCCAGTACGGAGACGGAAAATTCCTCCAGTTCCGTAGACACCAGCGTTTCCGCCTCTGCAAGGTGCTTTTGGGCGCGCGGCAGCATGAATGCCAGCTATTCCAGCAAAAAGGACTCCTCTGCGACCAGGGATTCCAAATACAGCGTGGAATACACCATGGACGTAGCCGTCCATGCCGGACAGGACAGTATGCCTGCCGGGATGGCCAAGGTGCTGGAGATGCTGAACAATAGCATTTCCGTCGTTTCTCCGGAAGGGTTCCTGGACGTGCAGCATGCCATCCAGGACGACGGAACCGTGAAATTGATAACCTCCTACAAAAACAGGGAGGGGCTGTTTGACCCGGAAGCCATCACCCTGCGGATAGGCGAAGCGACGGAAATATTTGAAAACGGTGCGGGGAATGAAGCCAGGATTGTGAAAACGGATTCCGGCAAGGAATACACACTTTCCAGGGAAGACGCCAGAAACTGCACGGTGAGCGCTGGAGAGCTCAAGAGGAAGGTGGCTGTAGGCGCCTGATAACCGAACCATAGCGATTTCTCCTCCATTCCAGAGCCATGTCCCGTCTTAATCTCATCGTGGAATCCCTGCTGAAGGACATTATTGAAGCGCAGCATGCGGCAAACTGCCACGCGGCATCACTGGCGCGCCAGTATGGGAAGAGAGGCCGTGCGTGCGGTTTCCCGCTGCCCAGCGCCCAGATAGGCTCCCTGGAATTCGATTTGAAATATGCGGTGACGGGAACTTCCGGGGTGGAGGAGAAACAGGTTGCGGACACGGAGCAGTGGAGCCTGTTCCGGCAGGAACTGGAAGAGCGCGTGCCGGCGTTTGCCATCCGTTCCATTGTGATGGCCGTGGTGCATTCCAGCCTTCCGGACGACGAAGCGAGAAGCGACTTCTCAAGCCTGCTGGCCAGGGAGGAACAGTGGAAAAAGAATTTCTGCTCCTACCTGGGGAAGAAAATTTCCGCAGCCGTTTCCGCTCATGAGGGCGCACTCCTGAAGGCGGAACCCGGGCTGGACAGGGGATTGCTGCTGGAGCTTCTGGCAGGCGTCGCGGAAAGGGAATTCATGGATAATCCGGAGCTGGAGGACCTGTTCCAGGGAACCCGGGGAGACCCCCTCAGGCAGGAATGCCGCGCCAATCTCCAGGAAGGCCTTTCCTCTTTCTTGGCTGCTCTGGCGGAAAAGTACGTCCTCACCAGGCAGGAAAGCAGTGTGGTGGTGGATGTGGAAGTAGAGGCGGACAAGCTGAAAAAGATGCCGGAGGAAGCCGTGCAGACCCTGCGCCTGAATATATCCCCTGCTTCCATTCCCTCCGTTCTGGCGGAGCAGAATGATGTTTCCGGGTTGTCCGCGCAATAGTGATAGATGATGAGTGATTCTACAAATAATAACAAGGTGAACGGGCACATTATGAGCCTGCAGCAGCTGATTTCAGCGCCGCTGGTCGCAACGATTGACGCGGATGCGATGTCCACGGAACGCTACATGAAGCATTTCATGTCCCTGGCCTTTGAGTCTTACAATCCCGTGGACGGTTCCACCGGAGCGTTGAGGTTGATAAGCTTCAATTTTACGGACAGCGACGCTTCCGGCGGCGCGGAAAAGAAGGTCAGCGTGCCGCTCGTCAGCCTGGTGACGCTGCCGCTGCTGCAAATCAAACAGGCGGATTTTGATTTTGACATCAATATCATTGACGCCGTAGCCGCCGCGCCGAATGAACATTTTTCCCTGAACAGGGGAGAGGTAGAGTCCCCCGGCGGAAAAGAGCGGGATGAAGGGCTGAATTTTCGGGCTTCCCTGGCTCCGCAGTCCGGGAGAGGGGCTTCTTCCTCCCTGCAGGCGAACATGAAAATCCATGTCTCCATGCAGCAGGCTGACATGCCTTCCGGCCTGTCCCAATTTCTCCAGCTGGCTTCCAGGCCGCATTATGAGGATGTCCCTTCCCGGGAAAAGAATGATTAATTGAAAGAAACGATATGGACCAGAAAACAACTTATTCCTACCAGCGCACTCCGGGCCTTGACTGCCCCAAATGCGGGGTGTATTTCCCCACGACCATTCCGGACTTGCTGTCCGGCTCCATCAGGTGCCCTTATTGCGGCCTGACGCTTTACATTGACCGGAAAGCATCAGGCCATGCTATGCAGGCCCTGGAAAATTTCCAGAACGCATTAGACAAGCAGCTTCCCTCCGCCTCCCTGTCATGAAGAAACCGTTGATTATCCTGTCCGCCGTGCTGTGCATGGTTCTGCCGTCCTTGTCTCCGGCGGAGATGCGGCTGCGGGAACCCCGTCAGCTTGCCGCCGCCTGGCAGGAAGTAAAGAAGCAGATAGCAGACGACGGGAAAACCATCCGTGTGAGGGACGGCATTCAAGCGCTTGAACTCCTGGCGGAACTGGGGATCTCTTCCGTTCCGGCGGACGGCGTCAGGCTGTCCCGCGGCAGTCTGACCATTGTGGTTACGCGTGGGAAGAAGGAGGACGGGGTTTTTTACGTGCTGGCTGTTAAGGAAGAAGGGGGCGCAAGCCTGGAAGTGAAGATGGTTCCTTCTTCCTGATTTGCCGGAGAGGAAGGTCATTCATTTTCAAAATCCCACACGCGGCGGCGGGCGTTTTTTTTCGTCCTCCCGCCGTTGGCTTTCCGGAAGGGGTCAAAAAGAGAGTCCAGCCCGTTCCCTTTCAGCAGCAGGCACTGTTCCATCAGACGGCCCAGTTTCCCTTTCGGGAACCCTTTGGTCTGGAACCAAGCCAGATATTCCTGGGGGACGTCCATCAGCGGACATCCCTTGGGCGGGTATTTGGCAGGACCGTACATGCCGAAAGGGATATGGGTCTGCGCGATTTCCTCCACCAGTTTTCTCAAATCTTCCGCATCCGGTATTTCAGGATCGTTCATAGGTTTTGCAGAATAAATGGTTGCAGGCATTCCGTCAGCCTTTCCGGCGTTTCTAGGGGAAGCCGGTGGCCGGCATGAGGGATGATGACGGCTTGTCCTCCTGCCATGCGCCGCACCAGGGCGCTGAATCTGGCATCGCGCTGTCCGGCAATCCACAGCTGGGGAACAGGGGATTGCTTCAAAAGCGGGGCTAGGTTTTCCTGTGCGCCCACGGACCAGTCAATAAAGGCGCGGGAGATGGATTTGCGCCACGGTTTCAGGGAAGAACGGTCCGGAGGCGGCGGACTGCCTTCAAATACGCCCTGGGCATCCCATTCCTTCAAAAAATTTTCCCAGGGTGCGGAAAGGCATTGGACGGCCCATTCCGCATCCTTCGCCCGCCTCGCCGCCCGTTCCTCTTCATGTTCCAGGCCGGGATTGGCGCTGACGAATATGGCTCCTTTCCAGAGAGGGGGATGGGCCAAAACGGCCTGCATGGCCAACCTGCCCCCCAGGGAATAGCCGCAGATGAGGGGATGACGGTCCTGGGAGGCTATTTCGGAACACAGCACGCGCCCCATATCCTTCAGGCTTTTGGGGCAGCATTCCAGATATCTCCAGAGGTTCAGGGCGCGAACCTCCACTCCTCCGGCACGAAGAAAATCCATGACGGGTTTCCAATCCGCCGGAGAACCCAGATTGCCGTGCAGAAGCCAAAGCATGGTCGGAACCGCCTTTCTATTTGACGCCGTAGCCGGCGAGTCCGTTCATAAACATCTGGACGGAAATCATGATGAGCACCATGCCCATCATCCGTTCCAGGGCGATTGTCCCTTTTTCCCCCAGCAGACGCAGGAACTTCTGGGCGATGAAAAGCACCATTCCGGAGAGGAACCAGGCGGTCACGATGGCCCCGGCATAAGTCATCTGGGAAATGCTGTCCGGAGTCTGGGAGGCGTGCAGCATAATGATGGACAGGGAAGAGGGGCCGGCCATCAGGGGCATGGCGATGGGAACAATGAAGGGTTCGTCTTTTCCGTCCGCTCGTCCGGAAGAAGAAAGCATATCCTTGGCGGGGAAGACCATGCCCAGCGCTACGAGAAACAGCAGGATGCCTCCGGAAATGCTCAGGGTGGAAGGTTCCAGTCCCAGCAGGTTCAGCAGGAATTTTCCGGAAAAGAAGAAAAGGAGCAACAGGCTCAACGCAAATACAAGCTCCCGTGTCAGAATAGCCTTCTGCTGGGCGGGCGAGTATTTTTTCAGCATTCCCTGGATCATGGGCGCCAGACCCACCGGGTCGATGACGATGAACAGAAGAATAACAGTGGAAAGGAAGTCCTGCATGGGATATGCCCCGTTGTAAACGATACGGGCGTGTACGTCAAAGGGAACCGCCAGCAGTGGAAATTTTCTCTGCCCGGATTGCTATTTTCTTCACTAGCGCAGGAGTCGGGCCTTTATGCCTGGAAAGCGATTTGAGGAATTCTGGGGAAACTTTGCGTAGGAGACCATAGCTTTTTAATAAAACAGAAAAGTTATTGGCGCAAGAATCCTTTGGGCGATCGGCGCGACAAACTAAATTCTGCCTTCCCTACATACACCCTCCGAACACCGGGATACGAACATTCATCCCTGAAACGTACTTCCAACTCATAGTTCTGATCATTGCGAAGACGGTCAAAATACGTCAGCAACAGGTAAGCT
>ENA-OYZV01000300-OYZV01000300.1-human-gut-metagenome-genome-assembly--contig:-NODE-300-length-14000-cov-3.403442_pt1 | contig 14000 bp, 9 predicted proteins | sample MGYA00244203_ERZ653490 | MGnify/ENA primary metagenome ERZ653490 (study PRJEB26926, sample SAMN06165086) | human gut metagenome | biome: ENVO:00009003; feature: ENVO:2100002; material: ENVO:00002003...
TACGAGATTCCTCTACGTCTCGTGGGCTCGGAGATGTGTATAAGAGACAGGGTAGAATAAGTGAAATTATATGAAAATGGTGCTTACCTTTTAAACGGTAAGGAAGTAATAATTGATGGACCAGAGGCTCAGGCAGCTGTCAAAAGCAAGACCGGCATGGACATCGATAAACAGACAGCTAAGCAGGAGACAATTGCTTACGGTATTTTAAAGGAGCACAATACATCCGGCAATATGGACAAGCTTCAGATTAAGTTTGATAAGCTTACATCGCATGATATCACATTTGTAGGTATCATCCAGACAGCACGAGCTTCAGGACTTGAGAAATTCCCTATCCCGTATGTACTTACAAACTGTCACAACAGCCTTTGTGCAGTTGGTGGAACAATCAATGAGGATGACCACATGTTTGGTCTCACATGTGCAAAGAAGTACGGTGGAATCTATGTACCACCTCATCAGGCAGTTATCCATCAGTTTGCACGAGAGATGCTTGCCGGCGGCGGAAAAATGATACTTGGTTCTGATTCACATACACGTTATGGTGCACTTGGTACTATGGCAGTCGGCGAGGGTGGACCTGAGCTTGTTAAGCAGCTTCTTGAACAGACATATGATATTGATATGCCTGAGGTAGTAGGCATTTACCTGACAGGAGAGCCAATCAAGGGCGTTGGACCACAGGATGTCGCACTTGCAATTATCGGAGAGGTATTCGGAAACGGATTTGTAAAGAACAAAGTTATGGAGTTTGTAGGACCGGGTGTGTCTAATCTGAGCGTTGACTTCCGTATAGGTGTCGATGTTATGACAACAGAGACTACATGTCTTTCTTCTATCTGGAGAACAGATGACCAGGTTAAGGAATTCTTTGAGATTCACGGTAGGGCTGAGGACCACAAGGAGCTTAATCCGGGTGAGGTGGCTTACTACGACAGATTTATTGAGATTGATTTAAGCCAGATCCGCCCAATGATAGCTATGCCATTCCACCCAAGCAATACTTACACTATCGATGAGCTCAATGCAAACCTCATGGATATTCTCGATGACTGTGAGAAGAGAGCTGAGGTAAGCTTTGACGGCAAGGTGAAGCTTGATTTAAAGAGTAAGGTAAGAGACGGAAAACTGTATGTAGACCAGGGAATCATCGCAGGCTGTGCAGGCGGTGGATTTGAGAATATCTGCGATGCGGCTGACATATTAAACGGACATTCAATCGGAGCAGACGAGTTTACACTGAGTGTTTACCCGGCATCTACTCCAATATACATGGAGCTTGTGAAAAACGGAGCTGTAGCAAAGCTTCTTGAGACAGGTGCAATCGTAAAGACTGCTTTCTGCGGACCTTGCTTTGGTGCAGGAGATACACCTGCCAACAACGCATTCTCTATCCGTCATTCAACAAGAAACTTCCCTAACAGAGAGGGTTCTAAGGTACAGAACGGACAGATCAGCTCAGTGGCACTCATGGATGCACGTTCAATCGCTGCAACAGCAGCAAACAAGGGCTTCCTTACATCAGCAGCGGATATTGATGTCAACTTTACAAAGCCAAAATATTTCTTTGACAAGACTATATATGAGAACCGTGTATTTGACAGCCATGGAGTGGCAGATCCTTCAGTTGAAATCCAGTTCGGACCAAACATCAAGGACTGGCCGGCAATGAGCGCGCTTCCTGAGAATATGCTCCTTAAGGTGGTTTCAGAGATTCATGATCCTGTTACTACAACAGATGAGCTCATTCCTTCAGGAGAGACATCTTCATATCGTTCAAACCCTCTTGGACTTGCAGAGTTCGCACTTTCAAGAAAGGATCCTGAGTATGTAGGCAGAGCAAAGGAAATCCAGAAGGCCCAGAAGGCTATAGAGAGTGGTGAGTGCGCAGGAAAGGCTGTTCCTGAGGTTGCTGAAATCATGGGAGTAGTAAAGAAAAAATTCCCTGAGGCAAGCCATGAGAATATGGGCTTCGGAAGCACAATTTTTGCTGTTAAGCCGGGTGACGGCTCAGCAAGAGAGCAGGCTGCCAGCTGCCAGAAGGTACTCGGAGGCTGGGCAAATATCGCAAACGAGTATGCCACAAAGAGATATCGTTCAAACCTTATCAACTGGGGAATGCTTCCATTCATCATCGATGAGGGAGAGCTTCCGTTCCACAACCTCGACTATATCTTCCTTCCGGGAATCAAGAAGGAAATCGAGGATGCAAAGACGGAGTTTGAGGCATATGTTGTCAAGGATGGTGAATTAAAGCCATTTACACTGAAGATGGGTGAGCTCACAGATGATGAAAGAGAGATAATATTAAAGGGATGTCTCATCAACTATAATCGTAAATAAGGAGAGTTTAATCCGATGGAAGAAACCGGAAAAGCTGGTAAAAAATCAAACATTGAGATAAATGCAGATAAGGGTGCGAAGCAGAATTCGCACCCGGGGCGTGAGGAATGGCCACATCTGATCAGAATAGGTGTCATGGTATTTGTCACGTTTGCAGTCAGTATACTGTTTTTCTTTGCACTGTACAGATTTGAGGGCTTTGCAGGCATATGGAGCAAGCTGCTTGCGGCAGCAATGCCTATTATAATGGGACTTGTGCTTGCATACCTGATGAATCCTGTCATGCTGTGGCTGGAAAGATGCTTTAAAAAGCTTCTTTCCAAAAAGATGAAAAGCGAAAGCAAGCTGCGAAAGGTTTCAAGAGCTCTTGCAATCACAGGCTCGGTTATTATTCTTGTAGCGATTATTTCGCTCCTCATTGCGGCTATTGTGCCTTCTGTCATAGCAAGTATATCGGGACTTATGAAGACACTGCCAAATGATGTTGCGGCATTCATCAACATGATAAAGAACGGCAATTTCGGGGACAGCAAAATTGCTGAGCTCGCGAGCACAGGTTTACAGAATGCAACCGACTACATTGAGGATTATGCCACAGAAAAGCTGATTCCTGAGGCACAGAAGTATGTTGCACAGATTACAACCGGTGTGATTTCGGTAGTCAGAGGCTTATTTAATTTTATTATCGGAATAATCGTGATGGTCTATGTGATGAGTATTCAGGAGACTCTTGCAGGACAGAGCAAAAAGATAATATATGCTGTCTGCAAGCCAAAGACAGGCAATATCATCATTGAGACGATCAGAAAGACAAATGAGATTTTTGGAGGCTTCATAAGCGGTAAGATTATAGATTCTCTGATTATAGGTGTGATTGCATATTTCGGATGTCTGATTTTAAGGATTCCATCATCGGTGCTCGTTGCAGTGATTATCGGCGTCACAAATGTGATTCCGGTATTCGGACCGTTTATCGGTGCAATTCCATCGTTACTCATAGTAGTAATTCAGAGTCCGTGGCATGCGCTTTATCTCCTGATATTTATTGTCGTGCTGCAGCAGGTGGATGGCAATATAATAGGGCCTAAGATACTTGGCTCATCTACCGGTCTTTCGACCTTCTGGGTTATGTTTGCCATACTAATCGGCGGAGGAATGTTTGGTTTTCTTGGAATGTTACTTGGTGTTCCAACCTTTGCTGTGATATACTATATTGTGAAAAGAGTTGTTAATTATGCTCTCAGGAAAAAGAAGCTTCCTGAGGACACAAGGGATTATACAAAGACAACAGGCGTAGATACAAAAAATAATAAGCTTAAATACGAGTAGGTGAAATAAGTGGATAAATACGAATACAATCTCAAGCTGGATCAGATAAAAGCCCTAAGCGCCGAGGAGGGCTATATGAGCGCAGCAGAGATTGCGGATAGCATAAATTGGAACAAAATTAAAAATGTAAATACACTCGTTAAAATCGGCGAAATCTACGAGAAGGCCGAAAGATACCAGGATGCAAGGGACATACTTTTAATGGCCTATGACCGTTCACCAATCGGCAGGATGATTATATACAGACTGGCTGAGGTCGCCATCAAGATGGGGGATTATGATGCTGCTACAGAGTATTATGATGAGTTTGTTGAGATAGCGCCTCATGATGATATGAAGTATGTATTAAGATATGCCATCAAAAAAGGGCAGGGAGCTTCATTTGATGAGCTTATCACTATTCTTGAAGAATACAAGGATGAAGAATACACTGAGGAGTGGGCATATGAGCTTGCATATCTATACCACAAGGCCGGAAAAGCCGATAAGTGTATAGATGCCTGCGATGAGCTCATTCTGTGGTTCGGAGACGGACCATATGTGGAGCGTGCGCTGGAGCTTAAGATGCTTTATCAGCCACTTACCAAGGCTCAGGAGGAAAAGTACAGACGATTCAAGGCAGAGAAGGAAAAGCCGGCTAAGATAAAGGATGAGGCTGAGGTCACTGAGATAGGTGCCATGGAGATGGTAAAGGGCGGAGAGATAGTGCATGATGACGTAACTATTCCGCAGATTACTGTAAATCAGGAGAAGTTCAATACTGTAAATTTACAGCAGGAGATTGCCAAGGGTATGCAGCAGATCATGGAGGCCAAGGGCAAGAATGAAGTTGCTGATACGATGGATACCATCAAAAAGATAGTTGAGGATATTCCTTATCTCAAGCTCGAAAAGGAGCAGGAAGAGTATGTACAGCAGCCGGAAGAGACAGAGCATATCGCTACAGATGAAGAGATAGATGGTTCACTTAAGTTGAATTTCAAGGAGCTTTTGGGTGAAGACGCTGACGGACAGATGTCTATGGTCATGAGTGAAAAGACTCAGCTTGAGCATCAGATTACAGGACAGATGTCTATACAGGATGTGCTTGAAGAATGGGAAAAGACCAGACATGCGGCTGAAATTGCACTTAAAGAGGCTGAGCAGCAGAAACTTGAGTCAGCTAAGGCAAGAGCACTTCAGGAGGCAGGAGACATCATGGAGAGACTAAATGATGTCATTCCAAAGCTGGATGCAGGTGTCACTCCGAAGGAACTTCTTGAGGAGGAGTATTTGAAGGTCCCGGTTGATATTATAGAGCAGAAAGCTGCCGTGAAGGAGCCTGAAGAAGAGCAGAAACCGGATATGCAGGAGCTTTATGCAGATGAGACTGTGGATGAAGTACAGGAGCCGCAGGAAGCACCGGAAGAGGCTATAGAAGAAGCTATAGAAGAAGTGCAGGAGTCACGGGAAGTACCTGAAGAGGCTGCAGATGAAGCCAGGGAACCGGTTGGAGAGCCGGAGGATATAATTATGGCAGAGGAGTCTGAGAAAGACGAGATACTCATGCAGCCGACTACCATGATGCCTGAAATAACAGATGATATGTTAAATGTCGATGATGATACATCAGATGATGAGACTTCACAGGAGAAAGAAAACGTTTCTGAGAAGAGAGATTTTGATCATGTGACATCATTTATCGAGCAGGAAATAGCCAAGATGACAGCAAAAAATCCGGGACTGGAGAAGAAGCTGGATATGGCTAAGACAAGAAAAATGCCGGATATTTCATTGCCGGAGGATTTAGACAGCGAAGAAGATGACTCGAAATTGAAAGAAACAAAACATATAAAAGAGCTTACAAGCGAACAGAAAGCTATATTTTCATATTTCATACCGGTAAAGGGTATGGAGGATCAGATCTGCAAGGCATATAATGCAGTGCTTGATCATTTCAACAGGAAAGAAAACGCATCCACAGGCAACCTCATTATACAGGGAGAGCAGGGTTGCGGAAAGACAATGCTTGCTACAAGCTTTATAAAGGTATTACAAAAAGATGGTGAACAGCTTACAGGAAAGATGGGCAAGATTGATGCTGCCGCACTCAATAAAAAGGATGTGCAGCAGGTAGTCAGAAAGATAACAGGAGGCTGTCTCATCATAGAAAGAGCCGGTGATATCGACCGCAGCATAGCTGCCCAGCTATCATTTTTGATGGAGCATGATATTACAGGAACACTCTATATACTTGAGGATACATCAAAGGGTATAAAGAAGGCTCTCTCAATGGATGAGGGCTTTGCATCCAAGTTCACGGAAAAGATATCGGTTCCTATTTTTACAAATGATGAACTCGTATTGTTTGCCAAATCGTACTCTGCAGAGCTTGGGTACAAGATAGATGAGATGGCTATTCTGGCATTGCATAACAGAATCAGCAATATTGAGAGGATAGACCAGGCTACCACTCTGACAGAGGTCAAGGATATAATTGACGAGGCCATAGACAGGGAGGCTCACAGCGGACTTAAGAAGGCTATAAGTATTCTGACAGCCAGGCGATATACAGATGATGACCGAATTGTACTCAAAGAGGATCATTTCAGGGAAAAATAAATACTTATGGGGGGTATATATATGTGTAATTTTACAGCAATGGATTGTTACCTGTTTGGTCAGGCAACACACTATGATATCTACAAGAAGATGGGTGCTCACTTAGCTGAGCGTAAAGGAAAAAAAGGAGTGTGCTTTGACGTCTGGGCGCCACATGCGAGGGAAGTATACGTGTTTGGTGAGTTTAACGACTGGAATGAGACCAGTCATGAGATGAAGCGTGTAGAGCCGGAAACCATGGGAGTGTATGAGCTTTTTGTACCGGGAGCGCAAAAGGGTCAGATGTATAAGTTTATTATAGTCACTGAACAGGGTGATAAGCTGTACAAGGCGGATCCATACGCAAACTACGCAGAGCTTCGTCCGGGAACAGCGTCAATCATCACAGATATCGAGCACTTCACATGGACTGACAAAGAGTGGATGGATAAGAGAGCAGCAAAGTCAGATGCTGATGTATATTCTTCACCTATGGCTATATATGAGTGTCATCCGGGCTCATGGATGAGACATCCGGGCAGGGATGATGAGGGCTTTTATACATACAGGGAGCTTGCAAAATCACTCATATCCTATGTGAAAACTATGGGATATACACATATTGAGCTTATGGGTATTTCAGAGTATCCGTTTGATGGCTCATGGGGATATCAGGTGACAGGCTACTATGCACCTACATCGAGGTATGGAGAGCCTGAGGATTTTGCATACTTTGTTGATCAGTGCCATAAAAATAATATCGGAGTAATCCTCGACTGGGTACCTGCACATTTCCCAAAGGATGCGCATGGACTTGCCAATTTCGATGGAACAGCCACATATGAGTATGCAGACCCAAGAAAGGGAGAGCATCCCGACTGGGGCACAAAGATATTTGACTACGGTAAGAATGAAGTAAAGAACTTCCTTATCGGAAGTGCACTTATGTGGATAGAAAATTACCACGTAGACGGACTCCGTGTGGATGCAGTTGCGTCAATGCTTTATCTTGACTATGGAAAGAACGACGGACAGTGGGTGCCAAACAAGTTTGGAGGCAATAAGAACCTCGAGGCAGTAGAGTTTTTCAAGCATATCAATACACTCATACTTGGAAGAAATCACGGAACTGTAATGATAGCCGAAGAGTCTACCGCATGGCCAAAGGTAACAGGCAAGGTAGAGGAAGACGGACTGAACTTCAGCTACAAATGGAACATGGGATGGATGCATGACTTCCTTGATTATATGAAGCTGGATCCATATTTCCGTAAAAATAACCACAACAAGATGACATTTGCGATGAGCTATAATGAGAGTGAGAAATATATTCTGGTACTGTCACATGATGAGGTGGTACATCTGAAGTGTTCTATGCTCAACAAAATGCCGGGCTTAGAAGAGGATAAATTCAAGAATCTCATGGCAGGATATGCATTTATGATGGGACACTGTGGAAAGAAGCTTCTTTTCATGGGACAGGAGTTTGCACAGAAGCAGGAGTGGAGTGAGGAAAGAGAACTCGACTGGTATCTGCTTGAGAATCCGGAGCATAAAAAGATCCAGAACTGGGTAAAGGAGCTGCTTCACCTCTATAGGAGAAACCGCTGTCTGTATGAGCTGGATTCAAGCTGGGAAGGCTTTGAATGGATAAATGCAAACGATGCAGACAGAAGCATCTTCAGCTTTATCAGAAAGAGTAAGGATGGCAAGAATAATATGCTCTTTGTCATCAATTTCACACCGGTAGAGAGACCTGATTACAGAGTCGGAGTGCCAAAGCACAAGACATATCAGCTCGTTTTAGATAGTGAGGATCCTAAGTTTACCGGCAAAACGGTACAAGCGCCTGTAAAGAAGGCTGCAAAGGGCAGAGGCAAGGCAGCAAAACAGTCATATAAGAAGCTGGACTATAAGGCAGTCAAATCAGAGTGTGACGGCAGACCATTTTCATTTGCTTATCCACTTGCGCCTTACGGAGTTGCTGTATTTAAATACTAATATACCGGTAAACAGCAGGGTAAAGGACCGCGCCAATTTAAGGCGCGGTCTTTATTTTTGCGTATTATATGTCGATATATAGTAAAAAGATAACTATTCAGAACCACTGAGAACAAAAAAACTGATGCGTCATGCTTGCATGTAAGCAGCAGATTTTCTTGTTCTCAAGGTGGCTCGAATAGAGCCACCCCCACACATATGAGCAAAATTAGCTGCGTAGCAGTGACCAAGCACGAGTATCGTGCGGTTTTGCGAATGTGCGTGGGATGGTTCTTAATAGTTACAAAACAAATATAAGGAGGCTCATATGACAAAAGAAAAATTAGCCATTGAAGTAATAAAAAGACTAAAAACCGCATATCCCCGCACCGATTGCACTCTTGAGTACGACGAGGCATGGAAGCTCCTCGTATCAGTCAGGCTCGCAGCCCAGTGCACTGATGCCCGCGTAAATGTAGTCGTGGTGGATTTGTTCAAAAAATATCCTTCCATCGAGGCTCTCGCCGATGCTGATGTTTCCGAGATAGAAGAAATTGTACGGCCATGCGGCCTGGGAAAGAGTAAGGCACGTGATATAAGTGCCTGCATGAGAATGCTTCGCGATGATTTTGGCGGTCTTGTGCCTGACAATATGACCGATCTGCTGAAGCTGCCGGGAGTCGGAAGAAAGAGTGCCAACCTGATTATGGGTGATGTGTACGGCAAGCCTGCCATCGTCACCGACACACACTGCATACGCCTTTGCAACCGTATAGGACTTGTAGATGGAATAAAGGACCCGAAAAAAGTGGAGATGGAGCTTTGGAAAATCATCCCACCCGAGGAGAGCAATGACTTCTGCCACAGGCTGGTTGATCATGGACGCGCCGTATGCACTGCCCGAACCACACCGCACTGTGACATGTGTGTGCTGAACGATATATGTGGAAGCGTTGTGCATAGCTAAAACAGTAAGGCTGCGTCTCCGCAGCCTGCATGCAAAACGTGAGAAAGGACCGCGATGTTACACGCGGTAACAACGCGATCCTTTCTCGAGGAGTTTAGTTATGAAAATGTTTATTAATAAAAAGGGAATAATGTAAAAGGTTTTGTTCCTCTTACAATAACAAGTATATGTGGTAATTATGTCCTAACAATGTACATTTTAGAAATATTTTATTAAAAAAGTCGTGATTATTTTATACTTTTTTTAGATTTGTAATATTCTGTAAATAACAACTAAATTTTTTTGTTAAAAAGTTCCTTACAGAGCTGTATTTTATCCTCATGGCTCTGTCCGGTCAGGCTGTTTTGAAAATCCACAATACCTGCAGCGGTGCTGTCTGTCAGCAGACCTTTTTCTGCGAGACGTCTTTTCATCTCACGCGCTGTACCGTTTCCTCCATCGAACACACGCACCCTATCTCCAAGCACCTCCTGTATCATTTTTCTGACAAACGGATAATGTGTGCATCCCAGCACAACCGCATCTATCTCACCATGCGAATATGAATACAAAAGTTCCTCGAGATACTGTCTCACATCATCACCGTACAAGTCACCTCTCTCAACGAAATTCATAAGCCCCGGACAAGGCAATGGAATAATCTCACCCAAGTGTCTGTATCTGTCCATAAGCTTTTTAAGTTTTTCCTCCCTGATAGTCATAGGTGTAGCCATCACAAGCACTCTCGGATTTTCCATAAAAAGCATTGCAGGCTTGACTGCAGGCTCTATCCCTACGATAGGAACATCGGGATATTGCTCTCTTAATATACGCACTGCCGCGCTGGTGGCTGTATTGCATGCGACAACAAGCCCCTTTGCATGCTGATTTAAAATCAGCTCCTTTGCATGCTCACAGGTCAAAGCTCGCACCCGCTCAAGTGTTTTGGTACCATAAGGCGCATTTGCTGAATCACCGTAATATATAAAATCTTCGTTAGGCATCACTTCAACCAGGCTCTTTAAGACGCTTATTCCGCCGACTCCTGAATCGAAAACTGCAATTGACATTATAAAAGTCCCTACTTTCTTTATAAAATCTGTTATGATATAATGAATAAAACAAGCTTAAGGAGGCACCTATGGATAATCCTAAAAGTCTTTTTAACAACAACACAAAAGTATGTGAAAACTGTAAAAGGCCTCTGCCACATGACTATAAAGAGAATCTCTGCCCACGATGCCTTGATCTGGCATTATTCCGCGAGGTAAAGGAATTTATCCGTACCCACGACGTAAATGAATACGAGGTTGCAGAACATTTTAAGATACCGCTTAGACAGGTAAAGAGCTGGATAAAGGACGGACGCATCGAGTACAAGCAGTCTGAATCAGCCTCCACTATAGCCGGTCTTCACTGCCAGCGGTGCGGTGCACCTGTTACCTTCGGCACTCTTTGTCCCAAATGTCTGAGACTGTTAAACGGCAACAAAGGATACTCAACCGGATACGATGCCGGCAAAACAAAATCCAAAATGTACCATTTGGAAGGAGAGGAGTAATTACTCCTCTCTTCTTTTAACCTTTGATCTGTATTTTTTCTCAACCTCTGTGAGGAACTTGTCATCAAGCTCCGCCTTTATAAGTACGTTCTCATCAGGCGATTTGATGACGATATTATAATAAGGTACATCCTTCTGACCTGAGGTATAGTCTATTTTCTTGATCTCATTTCCATTCTCGTAATTGTATACACTTCTGTCACCTGCCGGTGCGATTGCTGCTACAGACTCCATGCTGTATATTCCAAGGCGCTTTCTGCGGCTCTTGTTTTTAATTTTGGCAAAGCGCAGCTCTCCGTCAAAATATGAATATTCAAACTCGGTGTTCTGTGCCATTATCATAAGATATGCAATAAGTCCAAATACTACTGCAAATAAAATACCCGGTGCAAAGCCGATGCAGATAGTCAGAAGACTTATCGCAGCAAGAGCCACAAGCAGGTACGAAACAAATACCAGCGCCACATTTTTTTTACGTGCAATCAATGTAAATACTTCCATTATAATTCTCCTTTGCATATTGAAAATATATATCTTTATAATGATAACAGATTTTTACCGTTTCGTATAGATTTTTTCATGGTTATAGGTTAAAATATTATAAAAATTTAGTGAAATGTCGGAGGGTTAAGATGCAATTTAACTTAAAACCGCAAAATGATTTCAAAAACAACATAAGAAGGGAGTGGGCTTTAACCAACGGCCTTGGCGGATATGCCGGCGGTTCAGTCACCGGTGCGATAAACCGTACGCATCAGGGCTATCTGATTGCAAGCCTTCATGCACCTGTGCAAAGATACGTCTGCTTCTCAAAGACAAACGAAAAAATAGTCACAGACAGCCACACCTACGACCTCTCAAGTGACCAGTTCAAGGGCGGGTGCCACACAGACGGCATCCAATATATAAGAGATTTCACATACGACGGAACCATATGCTTTACATATGAGGCCGGTGATATCACCATAAAAAAACACATCGCACTGGCACAGGGAAAAAATCTCGCTGCCGTGGCATATGAGGTTCAAAACAAAGGCGAAGCGGCTAAGCTTTTGATCACGCCTCTTATGAACTTCCGTGAGCACTCTGAAAGTTCCACCGTCGATTCATTAAAATTCGAGGTTCAAAAGCAGGAGCATGGCTTTAGTCTCATCCCAAAAGCTCAGGATGACCACTGTATCCGCATTGCTTTTTCAGGCGGGGAGCTTACTGAAAGAGACGACAAATATATCTGTGACCTTGAGGCTCAGACCGAGGTGGACAATGAAGTGCCTGGCCTCGACTGTGCATTTTGCCCATATGACGTGAGCGTGGATATTCCTGCCGGTGAATCAATGCATTTTTCTGTAATGTGCGATATCGTACCACTTGAAGTCTGTAACGGCAACGCAGGTTCAGCCTTCGCCAAACACCTTGTTTCTGATAACGAAAGTGCTTTTGAAATACTACATGCGCAGCTTGACTACACCGATGAGCTGATTAAAAGAAGCGGCTTCACTGATGACTTTGCCGTGAAGCTTACTGTGGCTGCAAACCAGTTCATCGCACACAGACAGTCAACAGGCTATGACACTGTGCTCGCCGGACTTCCTTGGTTTACAGACTGGGGCCGTGACACTATGATTTCATACACTGGCCTGACACTTTGCACCGGCCGTTTTGAAAAAGCTCACGATATACTACTGACCTTTGCCAAGTACTGTAAGGACGGGCTCATCCCGAATATGTTCCCGGACAGCGGACTTGAGCCTCTCTACAATACTGTAGATGCATCACTGTGGTATTTTTATGCTGTCTACAAATATCTTGAATATGTGGCCACTCCCGATGCCTATGAATTTATAAAGAAGGATATTTATCCATGCTTAAAGGATATCATATCTACTTATAAAAAGGGCACTGATTTTTCCATATATATGGACACGGACGGGCTCATTCATGCCGGAAGCGGACTCGACCAGGTAACATGGATGGATGTGCGTGTCGGTGACTGGGTTGCTACGCCTCGTCACGGCAAACCTGTCGAGATAAATGCACTTTGGTACAACGCACTGTGCACCATGGATATGCTTCAGGCTAAGTTTGGCGATAACGATGACAGCTACAGACAGCTTGCTTCTCTCGTAAAGACTTCCTTCAACAAGCGCTTCTGGAATGAAAACACAGGCTGCCTGTATGATGTGGTTGACGAGGATGACGATACAATCCGTCCAAACCAGATTTATGCCGTAAGCCTGCCATTTACCATGCTTGACAGGGAGCGTGAAAAAGCAATTGTGGATACGGTAATGGATAAGCTGTACGTAGGCTGTGGACTGCGTTCACTCGATCCTGACCACAAGGATTACCATCCGATTTACATCGGCTCTCTCTCAAAGCGCGACCACGCCTATCATCAGGGAACAGCCTGGGGCTTTCTGCTCGGTGGTTTTATCAGTGCCTATGTAAAGGTAAACGGCCGCACGAAGGCGACCGCTTTATGCGCTGACAAGCTGCTTGACCCTATAAGGGAGCATCTGCTCAACAACTGTATCGGCTCAATATGCGAGATATTTGACGGCGATGCCCCTCACAACGGCCGTGGCTGCTATGCGCAGGCATGGAGTGTAGGTGAAGTGCTTCGCTGCTACTGTGAGGATGTACTGCCTATGCTCCCACAAGCTCACTCATAAGCTCGTGGACCGTAGTCATTCGGTTTATGCGGCCCACATTGGCACCGCAGAATACCAGACCGTTTTGCATATCTCCTTTAACCGCTGCAATCAGTGCCTTCGTAATACAGTACGGCACTGTTGCAGGGTTACATTTCTCAAGACAATTGTAGCACTTTGTGATAGGCTGCTTTTCCTTTTCCAATCCCCTGATAAACCCATTTCTTACAGCTCGCCCCGGCATTCCTACCGGGCTTTGTATAATCTGCACATCAGACTCATTCGCGTTCAGATAAGCATGCTTATAAGCATCAGATGCGTCACACTCCTCTGTCGCCACAAAACGGCTCGCCACCTGCACTCCGTCGGCTCCAAGCTCCATGCAGTGCATGACATCCTCATGTGTAAACACTCCACCTGCTACAATTACCGGAATGTGCTTTTTAAACTTCTCCTCATATGTCTTTGCACAGCTGATAATCTCCTTAATCTCGCTGTCATAATCCATATGCTCCATATCTGCAAGCTGTTCATTGGAAAATCCCAGATGTCCTCCGGCCTTTGGTCCCTCGATAACCACGCCTATCATCAGGGAACAGCCTGGGGC
>ENA-OYZV01000302-OYZV01000302.1-human-gut-metagenome-genome-assembly--contig:-NODE-302-length-13935-cov-4.628530_pt1 | contig 13935 bp, 10 predicted proteins | sample MGYA00244203_ERZ653490 | MGnify/ENA primary metagenome ERZ653490 (study PRJEB26926, sample SAMN06165086) | human gut metagenome | biome: ENVO:00009003; feature: ENVO:2100002; material: ENVO:00002003...
GGGAAGCTGGGCTTGGCGGGCTCGCCGCCGGACGAGCGCTGCTGCACCTTCACGGTTGCGATGTCCGTCTTCGGCGCAATCGTCTGGCTTTCGTCATAGACAGCGATAAAGGTATAGGTCTGTGTCTTGTTGGGAAGCGTGGCAGAGTACGTTCCGTCGCCGTTGTCCGTCAATGTGACGGCGTTGCCGGCCTCGTCCGTACCGGAAACCGTCACCACAGCGCCATCCGGCAGATTGCCACGCGCAAGCGTCAGCGTGACCTTTCCGCCGCCCGAGAGCGTGTCGTGGTCGGCAGTCAAAATGAACGTCGGCACGGTGCGGTTCTTTGCCACAAGGTTGATGGCCAGTGTAACCGGCTCATAGTTCTGCGAGGTATACTGGACGGTGATGGTGCCAACCTTTCCCTCTTTCGCCGTCTCGTTCTTGAGAATCGGAATCGAGACGCCCTGCTTGCCGTTTACCGTCTTCAGCTCCGCGCCGGAGCTATAGTACTCGCCAGCCGAGACGTCCGGCTCGCCATAGGCCGTATTTTTGCCGAAATACAGCCCTTCAGCCAGCGCAGGAAGCTCTGGGAGCGCAGCCTCATAGGTGCCGGCCCAGCCGTTGTAGATCGTGAGCGTCACGGGCGCGGGGTCTGTCAGCTTGGCCCGCTTGACGGTGATTTCGGCCGTTCCGGAAGCTTCCGCGTAGGTGTAATTGTCCGGGGTAAACTTCCAGCCAAGCTCTGTGTAGGTACCGACATCCAGAATGGCGTCCGGCGTCTGCCAGGCGAAGGTTCCTTCAAGCTTTGGGGTTGTCTTGCCCGAAAGCGTGATGGTGCCCAGCTTCTCGCCGTAGGTGAGCTTGGATTTGCTCGGTGTGGCAGTAGCTGTGACCGTCGAGCGGTCCTTTGTTTCCACACGAACGAGAATGGTAACATTCGAATAATTCTTGCAAGCTACAGCGATGGTAAATTTGGCAGCCACTGTACCTGGGGCCGTAACTACAGCATTCACAGGAATCTTCAGACTGTGGCCTTCCAAGACAACCTGGTTTGCGTCAATCAACTTAGATACTACGATGTCCTTTTCCGTGATCTGATAGCCTTCAAAGCCCAGGTCCTGAAGGTTACTCAGGCACGCATCCAGATCAACCGTATACGTGTGCGCAATGCCGGAGTAAACTTCGATTGTTTTGTCCTTTACAATAGGTGTTATATTCTGTGTAATCGTGCCGGTTGTCTCGAACGTTTTCTCCAGAATCAGCGTTCCGTCAGACTTATAGCCGAAGCAGTAGTTGCGGTTCGTCAGCGTGACCTTGACGGTTACTTTCTTACCTTTTCCGGCGTTCGCGTCCTCAAATTCTGCCGAGATGGTGTAATCCGTACCGGCCGTCAGGCTGCTTCCGATGCTGCTGGCTGTAACGGTTGCGCTTGCCGAACCGTCGTAGGCGCGCGTCTGAATGGTGGCCGAAAGGGCCGCGCTGGACAGATCAATCCGCTGAACCGTTAGCTGCACGGTGTTCGACGAAAGCGTATAATCTTCGCACGTAACCTGGCAGAGATACTGATAGGTTCCAACCGCTTCGTTCACTGTCAGCGTCGCGCCAGTTGCGCCTTCAATCGCGGTTTTCGTCCCGTTAATCGCGACCGTATACCACTGGTAGCTCAAAGCCTTACTGGAGTCGTCGCTGGTGACCGTCGCTGTGAACGTCACAGGTTTGCCGTAATCGACTGTCCAGATGGTCGGTGTGACAGCGACGGAATCAAACGGCGGCTTCTCTACCGATTTCGGTGCATTTGTACTTGTCACATCGAAGCTCTTGTTGGTGATAGAAGCCTTCGACTCCCAGTTCGTCTGATGCTTGAAAGCGCGGTTCGTCGCGAGCAGTTTGCCGTAGTTTTCATAGGTCGAGTCCGTTACGTCGATGGCGTAGTATTTGCCGCCGTTGAGCGTGAGCTTGCCGTCGCCTGTGACTTTCAGACGGTCGACCGTAATATCTGCGATCTGAACGTCGCCGCCGCTAATCACGAGGGCTGCTGTGCCGTTGCTCTGCAGGCGCTTCGTACCACCTGAAATATAGAACTTACCTTTCGTGACCGTTGCGTCGCTGTACAACATCGAGTCCTTCCACAAGACTAAGTTTGAGTTTTCGTAATCCTGTGCCTTGGTAAGCATCGTCGTAAACGAGCCAAATTCACTCTTGCTTACGCCGTTATCATCAAAGTACAGCTTTGCTTCGGCTTCCGCGTCGCAGTTTGCACTTTCCGGTATTGTCGTAGTCGTGCGTATGGCCTCTTCCGATGGTAACGTAGTTTTCACCGTTTGCACTGATCTCTGTCTGCTCCTTGGCGTTCTTCTGATAGACACCGCCAATGTAGAAATCATCTGCGCCATTATAGAGCAGCCCGCGAAGCGTCTTTTTAATTCCAGGCTCTATTTTCAGCGTTTTCCGGAATTCACCTTGGCGAAGCGAAGCCCATCCGTCGGATTTAATCGTGACGTCGTCCTCAAAGACAGGGTTATGACCATCTCCTGTTTCCAACTTACCGTTCCCTTGAACCGTCACCGTTCCGCTTACGGCTGCACGGCCACCACCTGCAACATAAAAGAGCGAATTTAAGCCTTGTACTTTAACCTTTCCGGCTGTGCCGCCATTCAAACGGACTTTCCCGCCGTTAACGTACAGACTGCCTACGCTGTTGCCCTTATCCGCATAAATTTCAACGTTCGCAAGGTCTCCGCTGCTTCCCTGCGTATAAATTCCGTACCCATTCTGATTCGTGTTCGTAATCGTAATCGGTCCGTATATTGTAAGCGATGCTCCGCTCGAAGCATTGATAACACCAGTTGAACTGTTGGCCTTGAGCGTGCCGTTTTCTCCCTGAATGATAAGATCCCAAAGTTTCAACGCCCGGAATAACGCTTCACCTGTACACTCAAGCGTCTTTCCGTTCAGGCAAAGGGTAAGCGTATGCCTCTGGGATATGAGGTCTCTTGTAATTGCAGAAGAAACTGTTGTATCCTCAAAGATGCCGAGTGTGCAGTCCGTTGTGCCAAGCGTTATCCACACATTATCCAATGCCTCTTTAAAGGTCTTGTAGTACCTGCGATTTTGCACATATTTTCCTTTGTCCAAAACATATGCAGCCATCTGCAGATTGCACACATTGCACTTACCGGTTGTCTGTCCGATGGTTGTATGCGGGCATGCAACTGCCCGTAACACCAGCGTTTTGGTTACAGAATAGCCACCAAACGAGACTACGAGCTTTGCAGTGTGCTGATTTCCATCAGCTAATGTACAATCTATATACAGTCGAGAGTAACTGTTTTGATTTCCAGTTTTCTTTTGAATGCCGTCAATATATAGACAATAGTCAAAGTCAATATGTCCATTGGGGAAACTACTGCTACGCACAGACGCTGAAATCTTAAAAGGCACGTTAATATAATATGAAGAAGAATTGACACTGAAATAATCAACAGTAAACGGTGCCTTTTTGACCAAGACGTTCTGAATCGTGGTCTGGCTCAGCGCAGATTCATTGACCCAGTTATTGAGGGAAGACTGATAGCCGCAGCCGCCGGGAAGCAGGTCGGCAACGGTTTTGCCATCCACCGTAACTGAGAGCTTCGCATAAGCGCTGTTCTCCGCCAGTGTCAGCTTCGCGTCCTCGCTGCTCCAGCAGAAATTGCCCTCAAATTGACCGGCAGACTCATTCTTTACAGTCACATCCGCTGTGCCAGCTACGTTAATAGTCCCGGAACCCTGACTAAATGTCTTTAAATCAATGGTGAACTTGCCCTTCGTAACGGTATAGTCACCTGACAAGCCAGCATCATCCAGTAACGTAATTGTGCAGTCGTCGATGGTCTGCGCAGCATCCAAGGCTTCAGACAGTGAAGCATAATAGGTGGCGGAGTTTATCTCCGCCACCAGTGTGGCGCCACACTGGCTGCACCTTCCGTCATCATTAACGTGTGTGCACTTTTTAAATGACAATGTGCATTTCTTCTCTATATCTGTTCCGGTAATAGAAAAGACAACGGTATAGCTTTCTTCGTTCGGTGTAAAGTCGTAATACACATATTGCGAATCATCACTACCACCGATCGAGAGAGATACGGATTTATCATTAACTAACAAAGTTGCATTTTTAGACGTATTAACAAGATCATATATCTCCTGAGTTGTCAAGTTGGAAATTGTAATGCTAATTCTTGTAAGTTCACCAAGAATACCTTCTGTGCCAATGACTTCATTATTCTGTTCCGTACGAATTTCACCAACCACATAAGAAGGCGTTTCGTCTGACAGCGGCATGAGCAGCTTCTCTGCCGTCATCAGCTCCGACTGTACTTTCTTCTCCGGCTCCGGGGCCGGCGTTTCATTTTCTTTGGCTCTCGGCTCGGGCTGCGGCTCGTTCATAGACGGAGCGGGCCCCTCCGGCGCCTGCACATCCTCTGCCAGCGCCGCCATCGGCAGCATCGACAGACACAGCGCCAGACAGAGCAGCCAGCTGATCACACGTTTTTTCATAGATGCCTCCTTTTATCCTTTAATCAAACGCCCTTCGGGCGATTCCTACAGATCCTTCGGCACCAGTCACAGCTTCTGCGCCGCGGTTCTATCCTCGCTGCGGCGGTGAAATGTCCCACCAGATCAGGCGGCTTTTCGCGTGCTTGCGCACCGCATTTGTGCAGCCTGTATGCAAAAAGTGCAAAAGCTTTACTTATCTTGGTAATAATTATAACAGTTTTTTGACTATTGCGTAAATCAGCACAAAATATAAAAATCATGATGCTATTTTGTTGATATTTCCAAATTAGCTGATTATATGCCGCCGGATTTTCAGGCCTTTCCGCAAAAACCGCGCATTTTTTCAAACCCTCATTGCTGGCAGTATCTTATGCTTTAGGCTTTTTCGAGGTGCGCCGGTGCAGAAGACGTATGACCGGTTCCTCTCAAGATAACGCCATATTATAATATTTTCTTTGTGTATTGTGTAGCAACCGGCACCATTCGCAGAAGAATGCATTTCAATGCCTTTCGACGAGCAAACAGTTTCCTGCTATGCTGAAAAAAGAAATATCTCAGGAGAGCGAGTGCGATGAAGAAGATACTCTTTGTGTGCTTGGGCAACATCTGCCACAGCCCGATGGCGGAGTTCGTGATGAAGGACTTGGCAGGCTGTCAGGGGCTTCTGTATAAAACAGAAATAGAATTTTGCTAACTTACAAATGTGTGGTAAGGTGAACGGAATGGATAACGAGCTTCAAACGAACTATACAACAGAGCAGACCTATCATTCAATCCGCCATTCCATTGTGTCTGCACAGCGTAGTTTGTGCGCAGCAGTAAACTCCGCAATGGTGACAGCCTATTGGGAAATCGGTGAGCAGATCTACAAAGCCTGCGGAGAAAATGACCGTGCAGGATATGGCAAAAAGCTGCTGCAGCACATCTGACAGCTGAATTTGGAAAGGATTCGACGAGTCAAATTTGCGAAAGATGCGCCAGTTCTACTGCGCATATCCAATTTGAGACACACTGTGTCCCGAATTGAGCTGGTCGCACTACCGACTACTGATGCGCGTTGCCAATGAGAAAGAGAGAGACTTCTATGCGGAAGAATGCGCGAAATCCGCGTGGAGCGTCCGACAGCTTGAACGGCAGATCCACACGATGTACTATCAGCGCATCTTGGCAAGCCAGGATAAATCGCTTGTCGCTGCTGAGATACAAACGACGGAGCCAAAACCGGAATATGAAAAAATCATCAAAGATCCCTATGTAATGGAGTTCCTGCAAATCCAACCGGATACGCATGTTTATGAGGGAGAATTGGAGCAGGCATTGATTGATCACCTGCAACACTTCCTGCTGGAGCTGGGACGAGGCTTCTCCTTTGTAGCACGACAGAAGAAGTTTACGCTGGATGGTCAGAACTTTTTCATCGACCTTGTGTTTTACAATTATATCCTCAAGTGCTTTGTGCTAATCGATCTGAAGATGGGTCAGCTTACGCATCAGGATCTCGGTCAGATGCAGATGTACGTCAACTACTACACTCGTGAGTTGATGAACGAAGGGGACACACCGCCGATTGGCATTGTCCTCTGTGCCGATAAAAGTGATGCTGTTGTAAAGTACACTTTACCGGAGGATAATCACCAGATTTTCGCATCCAAGTATTTTACTTATCTGCCGACAGAGGAAGAATTGAAGCGAGAACTGCGGCTGGATGAGTTCCAAAAGCTGGACGAGTAATACTCGTGTTGAATTCGGACGGGGGTTCGAATTGCGTCAGCGAAAATTTGAAATAATTCATTCTATGAAAAATGCTGACTACACTGAATTGAAAAAATCTGAAAAATTCACTCCGGCGCTCTATCATGAGAAAGATGGAATCTGGGAAGGAGGCAGTACAAGCCAGTTTTCACCGGTAATGACATTTAAGCTTTGGGAAAAGTTTTCTGATAGTTGTCTGGAGGTATCTGAAAGCATGGAAGTTAATGGAAAGAAAACTTTTGGATATGATGAACCAATTATCTATAAGCGAGTATAATCCAAGAATGAAATATTGCGATAAATTCCAGTTTGCCGTACTTGATCCCAACAGGGCTTGAGGCGGGCACGCCCCGACAGGAAGCTGTCCCAAAGAGACAGAAATTTTCAAGAATTGAAAATTTGCGGCCACGGGACGATCTGCGCTCTTGTGAACAATAGAAAAACCAGAACTGCATGGCTGATTCAGCGAACGGTTCTGGTTTTTCTTGACGGGCGAAGGCCTTTCTGATAGGGTAAAGGCAAACTGGAGAACTGGTGCCCGACGCACTGCGTGTCGGGCGCGGGGAGGGAAAAGCGTGGAAGAAAATCTGTTTCGTTCCATCCCGCGGGTGGACGAGCTGCTCGGTCGGGACGAGCTCAAGGTGTCGGCGCTGCCGCCGGTGCTGCTGCGCGAGAGCGTGCGCGAGGAGCTGGACGCGCTGCGAGACGAAGTGCGCGGCGGCCTTTCCGCGCTGCCGGAGACAGGCATACTCTGCGCGCGCATTCTGGCACGTGCAGAGGAAAAGCAGCTTCCGACGCTGCGCTCGGTCATCAACGCGACCGGCGTGACGCTGCACACGAACCTTGGCCGCGCCTGCCTGAGCGAGCGCGCGGCGAACGCCGCGGCAGAGGCGGCGAGAGATTATTCGACGCTTGAATACGATGTGGAAAACGGCTGCCGCGGCTCGCGCTATCAGCACGTGGAGGCGCTTTTGTGCCGCCTGACGGGCGCGGAGGCGGCGATGGCCGTGAACAACAACGCCGCGGCGGTGCTGCTCATCCTGTCCGCGCTCGCGGGCGGGGGAGAGGTCATCGCCTCGCGCGGCGAGCTCGTCGAGATCGGCGGCTCGTTCCGCATTCCGGAGATCGTGACGCAGTGCGGCTGCACGCTGTGCGAGGTCGGCGCGACGAACAAGACGCACCGGCGCGACTATGAAGCCGCCATCGGCGAGCAGACGAGAGCGCTTTTGAAGGTGCATACAAGCAACTACCGCATCGTGGGCTTTACCGAATCCGTACCGCGGGAGGAGCTGGCGGAGATTGCGCATGGGCACGGCCTGCCGCTCATTGAAGACCTCGGCAGCGGGGCGATCGTCGACCTCGAACCGTTTGGCATCCGCGGCGAGCCGACGGTGCAGAGAAGTCTGCACGCTGGTGTGGACGTTGCGTCGTTTTCGGGCGACAAGCTGCTCGGCGGGCCGCAGGCGGGGCTGATCGTCGGCAAAAGGGAGTACATCGAACGGATCAAAAAGCACCCGCTTGCGCGGGCGCTGCGGCTCGACAAGATGACGCTTGCCGCGCTGCACGCGACGCTCAGCGCCTATCTGGATGCCGAGATCGCCGTGCGAGAGATCCCGACGCTCGCGATGCTGTCGGCGAGCGAGGATGAGCTGCACGCCAAGGCGCTGCGGCTGCAAAAGGCGCTCGCGGACACGGGCGTTTCCTCGCAGCTCGTGTGGACGGGCGACGCTGTCGGCGGCGGCAGCGCTCCGGCGCAGGAGCTCACCGGCTGGGCCGTCGCGATCGAGCCGGGGAGGCTCAGCGTGGATGAACTGGAAGAGAAGATGCGCCTTCGCGCCAAGCCCATCGTCGCGCGTATCCACCGCAGGCAATATTTGCTGTGCGTGCGCACGATTCGAGAGGAAGACTTTGCCGAGATCGCCGCGGCGGCTGCGGAGGCCATCCGATGAAGCATGTTATCATCGGCATGGCGGGTCATGTCGACCACGGCAAGACCGAGCTCGTCAAGGCGCTCACGGGCGTGGACACCGACCGGCTGGCCGAGGAGAAAAAGCGCGGCATCACGATCGACCTCGGCTTTGCGCGCCTCGACTTTCCGGACGGGAGCTGTGCGAGCATCGTCGATGTGCCGGGGCACGAGAGGTTCATCAAGAACATGCTCGCCGGCGCGGGCGGTGTCGACCTTGCGATGCTTGTCGTGGCGGCGGACGAGGGTTTCATGCCGCAGACAGTCGAGCATCTGGACATCCTGCAGCTGCTCGGTGTGAAGGACGGACTCATCGTGCTGACAAAGACCGACTTAGTCGACGAGGACTGGCTGAACATGCTCGAAGAGGACGTCAAAAGCCGCGTCAAGGGCACGTTTTTAGAGGATAAGCCGATCCTGCGCACGTCTGTTCGCACGGGCGAAGGCGTTGAGGCACTGCGCGAAGCACTGCACGACTTGACACTGCACGCGGAGGAAAAGAGCGCGCGCACGCCGTTCCGCCTGCCCATCGACCGCGTGTTTTCCGTCGACGGCTTCGGCACGATCGTCACCGGCACGCTCATCGACGGGCACATCGCCGTCGGCGACGAGGCGCAGCTCATGCCGCTCGGGAATAAGTGCCGCGTGCGCAATTTGCAGGTGCATGGGCGCGACGTGTCGGCGGTATACGCCGGACAGCGCGCGGCGGTCAACTTAGCGGGCATCAAAAAAGAGAGCATCAGCCGCGGCGATGTGCTGTGCAGGCCGGATTCGATGGAGCCGACGCTGATGCTGGACGTGAAACTGCAAAATCTGCCGGATTCTAAGCGGATCATCGAGAGCGGCTCGCGCCTGCACCTCTACCACGGCGCGGCGGTGCGCCTTGCAAAGGCGGTGCTGCTGGACCGCGACGCGCTGCGTCCGGGCGAGAGCTGCTATGCCCAGCTGCGGCTGAGTGAAGCGCTCGCCGCGCGGCAGGGCGACCGCTTTGTCGTGCGCTTCTACTCGCCGCTCGAGACCGTCGGCGGCGGGGTGATCTTGGACGAGCATCCGTACCGGCACAAGCGAAACGACGCGCGCGTGATCGCCTCGCTCGCCGTGCGCGAGAGCGGATCGGACGAGGCAAAGCTCGTGCAGGCCGTCGGCGAGCACGGCGCGGATGGCATGACGCTTGCGGACCTTGCCGCGTGCTTCGATGAACCGGAAGAAAAACTGGTGGAAATGCTCGCCGTGCTCTGTGCGCGGGGAAAGCTCGTCGAGATCGCGCCGTCGCGCTATCTTACATCGTCGACGCTGGACAGGCTGTGGACAGACTGTGAGACGATGCTGACAAAGTACCACCGCGAGCATCCGCTGCACGCGGGCATGCGCCTCGCCGAGGCGCGGCAGCGGCTTCTGCGAGGCAAAGCGCAGAAAAATGCGGACGCGATCCTCGCCTGCTTTGCGCGCGAGGGAAAACTCACGCTGACGGCGGAGCACTGCGCGCTTGCGGACTTTTCCGTGCATCTGACCAAGCGGCAGAGCGCCATCCGGGAAGAGCTGCTGCACACCTGCCGCGCGGCGGGAATTCTTGGCAAAAAGCAGGACGCGCTTTGTGCGCTGTTCGACAAAAAAGACCGCGTGGAGTGCGCGCGCGTGCTTGAGAGTCTTTTATCTACCGGCGAGCTTGTGCTGCTCGCGCCAGAGCTCTGCGTCGAAAAAAGCGTTTTGGATGCGGTCGATGCAATGGTGAAGGCGTGGTTCGAAACGCACGACACGCTCACGCTGGGAGAATTCCGCGACGCGCTCGGCACCTCGCGCGACCACGCGCTGCTGGTGCTGGAGTATTACGACCGGCGAGGGATTCTTCGCCGCGAGGGTGATGTCCGCAGGCCGGGCGCGCAGTTTGGCGAGATAGAAAAATGAGGCGGCTTTTGTCGCCTCTCACATGGGAGTAGATGGGTGCTGGTGTGCCCCCCGGTCTTCAAAACCGGTGAGAGGGGTGAAGAGCCTCTCGGGTGAGTTCGATCCTCACATGCTCCCGCCAGAGCCCTGCGGCCGCGCGCCGCGGGGCTTTTTGAAAAATGTGGATTTCCCTCTTGACAGAATGGGGGGAAGCTCATATAATACTACTGTTCGCGGTGTGAGCCGCACAATTTCATATCCGGGTGTAGCGCAGTTGGTAGCGCGCATGGTTCGGGACCATGAGGCCGTGAGTTCGAATCTCGCCACTCGGACCAAGTAATGATAATCCGAACTACATTATCCAAGTGGGTAGTGTGTTCGGATTTATCATTTCTATTGAGAATATATTATAGCATGTAGATGGCAAGGGCAGGAGCATCTCTGCTCTTGTCTTTTTCTATAAATCAATATATAATTATATAAACTAAACAAAGGAGGCGCGTCATATGAAAAAATCATGGTGGAAAGTTCCTTTATATTGTATGGTTGCAAGCTGGATATGCTTTCAACTGGAAATTCGTTTCTTAGGGAGATGGGCAATTGTGACGCTGCCTGATGGGAGCATATCATCGGATAATACCCGGTGGATGCTCATGTCTGCTGGCCTCTTCCTTGCAGTTGTCTGCATTGGCGGATTTTTCTTGTTCCGAAAAATGACACGCAAAGAAATTTTCTTCTCTTCTTCTGCCTTAGTCGCTTTGAATATCGTGTTAGGCATATTTACATACTTGACGCAAAGAATATTTACATCATTCGCCATGCTTTGGAGTGCACTTTCGGAATGGGCCAGTGTGTTTTCTCAGATTGCATTTCAGTTCGGCTTAAACGAATGGCTGAGCGCTGCCATTGTGTGGATATTACCCCCATATATTTTCCTCTTGTTTGGCAAGAAAGAAGTTCATACAGATTGATGAACGGCGGACCAAGTAATGATAATCCGAACTACATTATCCAGGTGGGTAATGTGTTCGGATTTATCATTTCTATTGAAAACATCGCTTGACAAGGGCACACAGAGAAAAACAACTGAAAATGAGCTGCCAAGCCTTACACAATGCACCGCCTAACAGGACATAGGCGGTGTTTTTGTATGCAGACAGCGTTTTCTCTGTGTGCCGATATGGGCCAGCCGTGCGGCATGGCCTAAATTCTTGTCAAGGAGGTTATTCGTGTCATGGCAGAAGAAAACAAGCATCCCCCTACCACGGAGGAACAGACCCCGCCTGAAATGCCGGGAAAGGCCCCAAAAATGGAGCAGGCCGAAATCCCTGATGTGGGCGGCGGCCCCGCTCCGTCCGCAAAGGTGATTGACCTTTCCGCGATGCGTTCCACGCCGGAAAAGGACGCTCCGCCGGACATCCCCAAGGAGCCGGAAGCCCAGCCTGTTTCCGTCACCGAGTACAGCAAGCAGGAATGGAAAAAGCCCATGCCGGAGCCGGAGAAGCCCAAGCCCAAACGGGGCCGCCCCGCAAAAGCCGAAAAAGCCACGCCCACCGAGCCGGGGGCCAAGAAAGAGGTAAAAGCGGAAAAGCCCCGCCGTGGCCGTCCGCCCAAGGCGGAAAAGACAGCCCCGGAGCAGACCAAGCCGCCCAAGACTGGCAAGACCCATGCAGCCCCCGAGGAAAAGGCAGCACCTCCGGCCCCGGAAGTGCCGCCTACACCCCGCGACGCTACCCGCGCCGAAAAAGAGGAAATCGTCTATCTTGACCTTTCCGACCTGCACCCGTTCAAGGATCATCCTTTCGGCGTCCGTGACGATCCGGAAATGAAATCTCTGGTGGAGAGCGTCCGCAACGGCGGCGTCAACCAGCCCGCGCTGGTGCGTCCCCGTGAGGGCGGCGGCTATGAGATCATCGCGGGCCACCGCCGTCAGATGGCCAGCCAACTTGCCGGGTATCGCAATATGCCCTGTATCGTCCGCAATATGACGGATGATGAGGCTATTCTCGCTATGACGGATGACAACCTCCGTCAGCGCGAAACGATTTTGCCCAGTGAAAAGGCTATGTCCCTGAAAATGCAGTATGAGGCTATCAAGCATCAGGGGGCGCGCGGCGACAGCGCCGAGGCCGGAAAGCTCTCTCTTGAAAGCGTGGGCCAGCGCAACGGCATGAGCGTGAAAACCGTACAGCGGTATATCTGGCTCAATGATCTTGTGCCGGAATTGAAGCAGACGATGGATGACGGAAAGTTGTCTTTTACCCCGGCTGTGGAAATTTCCCGTGTGCGCCCCAAGCACCAGAAGTATATCGCCGTGTCCATTGAGGGCCAGCAGGCTTCGCCCTCCAAGGGTCAGGCAAAGCGGCTCCGTGAGCTGGATAAGGAAAACAAGCTCTCCCCGGACGTGATCGACGGTATTTTGTGTGAAGAAAAGAAAAAGGAGGATCGTGACGTGATCATTACTGGCGCTGAACTGGAAAAGTTTTTTGGTAAGGAGGCCACGCCCCGGCAGATGAAAGACCAGATCATGACGCTGCTGGAGGACTGGAAAGAGCGGCAGCCGCCCGAGCTTGCCAAGCCCGACAAGAAAATGGATATGGAAAAGTAACGACCTCTGGCCACCATGACCAGAGGCTTTTTGCTGCCCCGATAGGACAGGCTCTTTGGGTTATATCCCCCGTCGCCGCCCGTAATCGAGCACAGGCGGGAGCGGGCTGTCAAGGGGGCTTCGCCCCGCCGTGTGCGGCGGCTTTGCCCTTGACCGCCTGCCCCGGCTGTGCTTTTTCTCCGGCAAGCGGCGGGGGTATATCCTCCAGAGCCGCCCCCTTTTCCAAGATTGGAAAAGGGCGGGGGAAAAAGGTTGACCCACTACATTATATAAAAACGGAGGTTTTCACAATGAAACGACCCCTTGCGTATATCACCGCCGCGTGGAGCGGCGATCCCTGCGAGGCGACGGAGCAGGCCGCCAAGTATTGCCGCGCTGTCTATGAGGCGGGCTTTTCGCCCATCTGCCCCACGCTCTATCAGCCCCTCTTCCTGAACGACGCCGTTCCCGAGGAGCACAAGAGCGGCATCGACATGGGCCGTGACCTGCTTCGCCGCTCTCATGTGCTGGTGGTGTGTGGCAGCATCTCCACGGAAGGCATGAAAAACGATGTGGCCGTTACCCAGCGGCTGGGGATCACGGCAACCACGCTGGACGGCATCCTGACCGTAAAGCGTCAGGGCCGCCGCTGATATGAACGAGATCCGGCTGGGGAGCCTGTTTGACGGGATCGGCGTGTTCCCGCTGGCGGCGGTGCGCTGCGGTATCGTGCCCGCATGGGCCAGCGAGATAGAAAAAGCGCCTATCTCCATCACGAAACGCCACTTTCCCGGTATGGCGCATTTAGGGGATGTGACAAAGCTGGACGGCGGCGACATTCCGCCTGTCCACATCATCACCTTTGGCTCACCCTGCCAGAACCTCTCACAGATCGGCAACAGGGCCGGTCTTGCCGGGGAAAAATCCAGTCTGTTCTTTCATGCGATCCGTATTATCCGTGAAATGAGGGAGGCGACAAATGGTATATTTCCAGCAATCGCTGTTTGGGAGAACGTCATGGGAGCGTTTTTTTCAAATGACCGGATGGACTTTAGAGCCGTGCTCTCAGCGTTCACAGCCGCCGATATTTCAATGCCTGCTTCTGGAAGATGGGCAGGAGCCGGAATGGTGCGAGGGCATACGCCCGATCTCGCATGGCGGCTCATGGATGCCCAGCATTGGGCAAGCCCCCGATTGGCACGACGGCAGCGCGTCTTTGTTGTGG
>ENA-OYZV01000303-OYZV01000303.1-human-gut-metagenome-genome-assembly--contig:-NODE-303-length-13882-cov-5.484776_pt1 | contig 13882 bp, 9 predicted proteins | sample MGYA00244203_ERZ653490 | MGnify/ENA primary metagenome ERZ653490 (study PRJEB26926, sample SAMN06165086) | human gut metagenome | biome: ENVO:00009003; feature: ENVO:2100002; material: ENVO:00002003...
TATTAAGACTATAATTCTTACTATATAATTTAAATTTCATTATAGTATCAAGCATTTTTCTTACAAATATTAAATCATTTGCTTCGTAATCATAAGCGACTGAAAAAGCTAACGAATATATACTTTTTAAACAAGCCTCTCTTGCAACAGCTACTGTGCCTGAATAAAAAGTATCAATTCCTAAATTATAACCTTTATTAATCCCTGAAACAATTAAATCTGGTTTAAAATTAGTAAATTTTAAGCAAAAAAGTACTGATTGAACGGGAGTATATGGTTGTTGATAAAATTTTATACCTTCTACTTCCTTATAAAAAGTAAGTTCAGATGCATTATGTTCTTCAATATTAATTGAATGCGATTTAGCACTTTGATTAAAAGAAGGTGCAATAACCATTACCTCACCATAAGGCTTTAGCATTAAAGCTAAAGCCTCAAGGATAGGTGATGATACACCATCATCATTACATACGAGGATTTGCATAGAAACTTAAAACAATATTATGACATCTTGGACAAAGCTCATCATCTAAAACTTCAGGCACAGTTGCCCAACATCTTGAACAAACATGACCTTGAGCAGCTTCTACAGTAGCCTTAAAGCTATCGCCCTTAACCTCTTCATATTGAGAAACAATTAAAATTTGTGCAATATTAGCATTCAAGCGTTTAAATAAATCACTAGCGTGTTCATCTAATGTTAAAGTTAATTTTGCGGCAAATGACTTACCAATTACTTTACTTGCACGTGCTTCTTCTAAAGCCTTTAAAATTTCTTGACGATAAGTCATAAATTCATCAAAATCAGCCTCTAAAGATGTATACTTAGAATAATCACAAACCTTAGGCATATCCTCAAGATATACATCAATTTCTTTCTTTCCAGGTAAGAACTCATATGCTTCTGACGCAGTATGAGGAATAATTGGGCTTGTCATTGTAATTAAAATCTTAGCAGCATTATATAATACTGTTTGTACACTTCTTCTGGTAATGGATGATGCAGGCTCAATATATAAAATATCCTTAACAAAATCAAGATAGAATGCACTTAAATCATTAGCAATAAAAGTATTTAAAGTCTTATAAACAGCATTAAAATCAAATGCATCATAAGCTTCATGAAGGCTCTTAACCAAACCATTAAGTTTAATCATCATATATTTATCAACATTTGGCATTTCGTCTAATGAAACAGCCTCATCCGGATTAAAGCCTTCAAGATTAGCAAGCATAAACTTAATAGTATTACGAATCTTACGATAAGAATCAGAAACTTGCTTAATTAGCTCCTTTGACATAACGAAATCAGATTTAAAATCAACAGATGAAACCCAAAGACGTAAAATATCGGCACCATTTTCATTACATACCTTAATCGGATCAACTGTATTACCTAAAGATTTTGACATCTTTCTGCCTTCACCATCAAGAGTGAATCCATGTGATAAAACAGCCTTATATGGAGCAACACCGGTTGTTGCAACACCCGTAATAATTGATGAATTAAACCATCCACGGTATTGATCTGAGCCTTCAAGATATAAATCAGCTGGATACTTTAAACCTCTTCTTTCAAGAAGCTTATGACTTGAACCTGAATCAAACCATACATCCATGATATCCATTTCTTTTTTGAAAATACCATTTGGAGAATGAGGATTTGAATAACCTTCTGGTAATAAATCCTTAGCTTCACGCTTAAACCATTCATTTGAACCAAATTCATCAAAAATTTGAGCAACATGTTCAATTACTACCGGATCAAGAATAGACTCTCCATCCTCACAATAAAATACTGGAATAGGAACACCCCATGCTCTTTGTCTTGAAATACACCAATCATGACGATCACGAATCATATTTGAAATACGTGTATCACCCCATGTTGGATTCCATTTAACCTTATGAATTTGCTCTAAAATTTCATTCTTAATTGGATCAATAGATGCGAACCATTGAGGTGTAGCTCTAAAAATAACAGGCTTTTTAGTACGCCAATCATGTGGATAGCTATGAGTAATAGGTTGAAGCTTTAATAATAAAACTTTTTCCTTTAAATCTTCGATAATTGGATCTTCTGATTTTTCATAGAACATACCTGCATATTTGCCAGTTTGAGGCATTTGAATACCCTTATCATCTACATATACTAGCATAGGTAGGCCATATTTTTTACCTGCCTCATAGTCTTCTTCTCCATATCCAGGAGCGATATGTACAAATCCTGTACCATCAGTTGTAGTAACATAATCAGCATTAATCGAAATGCCAAAACGATCATCATATAATGGATGTTTGTACTTAATATTTAAAAGCTCATTTCCTTTATAGCGTTTTAAAACATTAATATTTTCAAGGCCTAATGACTCCTTCAAAGCGTTTAATAAAGCCTCAGCACATAATAATTTGCCCTTATTTGAATCAATTAAGCAATAATCAATTTCTGGTCCTGCACAAACAGCGACATTTCCAGGTAATGTCCACGGAGTTGTTGTCCAAACAAGGAACGATGCACCCTTAAGCTCCCCTTCTTGTTCAACAATTGGAAATTTAAAGTAAATAGACTTACTTGTTACATCCTTATACTCAATTTCAGCCTCAGCTAAAGCAGATTCTGAAGATGGTGACCAATAAACTGGCTTTAGGCCTTTATAAATTAAACCTCGTTCAACCATTTTACCAAAAACTCTAATTTGATCACGTTCAAAATCATGTGTTAAAGTAATGTAAGGATGATCCCAATCAGCCATAACACCTAAACGTCTAAAACCAACCTTTTGGCGTTCAACCTGCTTATAAGCATATTCAGCACATAAATCTCTAAATTGTGATAAAGGAATTTCCTTTCTATTTACACCTGACTTTTGTAAAGCATTTTCAATAGGAAGACCATGTGTATCCCATCCGGGAATATATAAAGAATAAAATCCATTCATATTTTTATATCTTACGATAATATCCTTTAAAATTTTATTTAAAGCATGGCCTAAATGAATATCTCCATTAGCATATGGTGGTCCATCATGAAGTGTATATTCACGTAATCCTTTATTTTTTTCTAATACTTTCTCATATACATGATTTTGATTCCATTTTTCTTGAATTAAAGGTTCCTTTTGACCTAAATTACCACGCATTTCAAAATTTGTTTTACCCATTAAAAGGGTATCTTTGTAATCCTTCATTTTATTCCTCCTTAAAAAAATAAAAAACGTCCTTAAAAAAGGACGCCATTGACGTGTTACCACCTTAATTCTAGGAAAACCTAGCACTCATTATTCCTTAACGCGGAAGACGGAACACCCTCATCGAATGTCCATTTTTGTTAGTGATCTAAAGATAACTATTGTTGGCTTTCACCATCCCAACTCGCTTGAATGTGCGTTACCTTTCGTCTAACTCATCAATGTTTATATACGAAATAATTATATACTATTTAATAATTTAGTACAAGTAATTTTTTTAGATTTGGTGAAGTAGTTCATTTAATGAACCATCAGAAAATTCTTCCTTACGAGCAAAACAATAGGTATAATCATTAATTTTTACAGTATTACCATCAACAGCATAACAAGCACCTGCAAAAAAAGCTAAAAGTTTATTTACACCCATAATTGGAAGCTTTTCAAAATTAATAATTAAAGGGCTTCCAAGCTTCATTTGATCAACCAAAAAGGCCGCTCTTTCATCATCATCTTGAATTTGTTCAAAAATAACTCTTTCTGAGGCTAGTGTTGTAGCCTCATTATTTAAATTATTAGAAGCTTCTTCATATTCATTTACTTTTTTTGATTTTGAAAATAAACCCATATTAATTAGCCTCCCTTCCCACATCATAGCCATCATTAGTTTCAAAAGGAATAACAGACGCATGATTATTCTTTCTCATCATAACTAGAATTGTATCAGCATAATTTTGTAAAATAGCCGTACGCTGAGGCGGACATGCAATAATAACCTGAAGTGGCATCGTTGAAATAAAGTCCATCATAGATTTCATACGATTAGCATCCATCTTATCAAAAACCTCATCAAAAATAACCAAACCAATTGAATCACGATTTGCGGTTTTATTTTGCGAATAAATACGGACAAATGAAGCAATGATAGCTACATAAAATGGAACCTGAGTTTCACCTCCGGATTTTTCTTTAAATACCTTTGAGTAAAGCATTGATTCACCAAATTCATTGATAATCTTAATATCATAATCCATATATGTACGATAATCAGTAAATTTACTAATTGCACCATTTGAGTTTAATTCGTCACTTGCAAGAGATGTAAATAACATATCAAGCTGTTCATTATACTGCTGTTCAAAATCATAGTTAAAAATTGAACGGCCATCACTTATAGAATCAGCCTTAAACATATCATAGAACGCTGCATATTGACTTGATTTAGGGAAAATAAATTCATAAGAATCACGACCAAACTTAATTGACTTAAGAGTATCATTAATCTTAGAAATTTCCGCCTCAGCTGTCATTATATTATTACGAAGCTTAGAAATAAAGTCTTCCTTAAAAATAATTTCAGCTGTCTCACGAGCTTTACGAACTTGCTCCTCTTGCTCTACTAATGTAGATTTTTCAAGCTTATTTAATTCATCTAGATAGTGAGGCATTTCTGATGTACCAAGAGCCAAATTAGATGCATATGTATTAATATACTTCATTTGCTTATTAGTTAATCCATCAGCTAAATTATCATAATTTTGATCACATTTACTCATACGACTATTAACATCATCAATTGCACGAGGAACAGCCATTTGCGCTACAAGATCCTTATATTCATCCTTGGCCTTTACCTCAAGCTCAAGATTGTCAGCCATAAGCTCACCTAATTCTTTTTGAATTAGAACCTTATTAGTATCTAAATCCTTTATTTGACGTTCAAAAGTTTCAATTGTAGATTTAATTGAACCAATTTCTGATACAGCAAGCATCTTTTTAGCATCAGATTGCTTGATTAATTGATTAGTCTTTTGATATTCTTCTTCAATTTCAGACACAGAAAGCTTTTTAATAGAGGCCTTTTTCACATTTAATTCTGAAAGCTGTCTTGATAATTCATTAAATCTTAGAACCTTATCAAGAGATGAGATTAAAGATTTCAAATCAAATGATCTTAATGCTTCATTTTGTTCACGTAAAACATTAAGTTTATTATTTATTTCATAATATTCCGTCTTTAAGACATTACCCTTTGAATTCCAATACTCTGTTTGTTCACCAAGAGCACTCTTACCAATAAAACGATCCACATTTAAATTCATGTTTCTTACAACGAAGCCACGATAAATTAAACCATCATTAGTAATAGATGTTTGATATTTCTTAAGATCATATTCGTGATCACATCTTATAACATTACCACAGGTAAAATTAATATAATATCTTGCGTCTTGATTAATTGAATCCATAATTTCAGCAAGAGAGTTTTTAGAATAATCCTTGAATCGTTGCATTTCCTGCGTATTTACAAGTCCTAGTCCATAAGAACGATACTTCCCTTTGTTTCTAGCAAATATCTCAAGAGCGTCATCATAATACGTTGGCTCAACAATAAGGTCAAAACGACGATTACCTAAATATGCTTCAATTGTTCTTGCCCATTCTTTATCCTTAATTTCAATAAGCTCAGCAAAAATATGAACAGATATATCCTTATTAAACTTACGCTTTAAGCCTTCAACAATATCTTGTCTTATACCTAAAACATCCGGTGAATAATTTAAACGATTTTGGCCAAGAGATGCAATTGCATTTCTTACCTCATTCATCTCTTTAACTTTTTCATCCTTAGCACTTTGAAGCTTACCAGTAGATATCAGATTTTCATTAATAACATCTTGGAATTCTTTATCATATTTAATTAATTCCTGTTTAGTGTTTTGAATCATTAAAGGGTCAATATTAGAAAGAGGAACGTTTGCAAACTCTTTAAATAATGGAGAATCATTTTCATGACGAATGCGATTAATTGTATCCTTAATTACTGATGCACGCTTTAAATAGTTTTCTTCAACACCATCATATTCACGAAGTTCATTCTTAACCTGATTAATCTGCTTATCAACATATTCTTCAGCTTTAAAATCATCATTATTAGAAAGTACCTTATATAATTCCTTACTTCTTTCATTAAGAGACTCAATATAAGTATCTTGACGGTTTATTTCTTGAAGTTTTGATTCTCTTCTTTCATTCATGATGGCAATTTGTGTTTCTAGATCACCCTTTTTAGAATCATAATTTTCAAGCTCAAATAATTTTAAAAGATAGCTTAAATATTTTTTATCCTCATTTACACTTAAAAGCTGATTATAAAGCTCTTGCATGTCATGTAGGTCATTAATTTTGGCCTTAATAACCTTAAGAGTTTCCTCAAGATTTTTATATGATCTGATCGAATCCTGAATTGGTGAAATATCAATTTGCTTTTCCTCGAGAATGTTTTGATAAATAAATTCCTTTACATCAGAAATAGGCTTAAAAGCTAAAGCCTTAGGAATCATTCTAAAGAAATCTTCATTAATAGAACCAAAAGCAGTTCTAAAGCCACGCTTCGCATCACGTTTAGATAGAAAATACTCAAATGAGCTATTTGTCTTTCTAAATTCAACAGTTGAATAAATATGATTATCATCACTTACAAAGTATTGATCATTCATTCTAGTGTTACTTGCAAGATAGAAAAGACTCTTTACAGGTGTTAAATCACCGAATGCATCCATAACAACACCAACAAGGAAATATTTATCTTCGGTTTCATCATAAAATTCAAGACAAATATCACCAGTAACATTACCATCTCTTAAGTATTCCTTATCCTCAAGACCAAGCTTACACTTAATATAACCTCTTAAATCACGTTTACCTTTTTCATTAGCTGCAAGGTTAAATTGTGTATCACCAGCTGTTATCACATAGGTAATAGCATCCAAAATGGTTGATTTACCAGAGGCATTAGGTCCTGTAAGTAAAACATTATTTTTAACATTAATTGTTTCATTTGCAAGGTAATGCCAATTAATTAATCTAATTTTTGTTAACTTTTTCATTCCTCATCACCTGCTTCACTAACAATTCTTGAAACGGTATTATAAACCTCTGTAATTTCTTCTGTATTGATTGCATATAGAATAGTTGGCATTATAACTACCTTTGTATTTGACATTGTAATATCACCAATTGTTTCAATTAAATTAAAACGACGGAATAAACGAAGCGCTGAAACTAAATCCGTTTTATTGATTCTCTTCTTTATTTCAAGGAAATTATATTTTTCATGAATATCTAAAACTGTAATTACAACATTTTCGTTTAATGATGTTTCCTTTAAACGTTCATGATATAAAATTCTTAAAATAAGTAAGATAATAGTTTCATCACGACGAAGTTTAAGGAAGCCTGTATTTTGATCACTTTTAAGCATAATTGAGCCAACACCTTGATCAAGCTTAACCTCATAACCTAAAATTGCAAAAAATTCATCAAATACTTCTTTATAAGAAACGACAAAATAATAATTGTCCTTATTATCCTTCTTATCTCTTGCAAGGAAAGTACTCGCAAGAAGCTTATTTGCTATATCTTTGAATGTTGCCTTCTGAACATTAGTTAATCTTTCATATGAATCCAACATTATTATTCACCAGCCTTAATAATAAAATTTGTAAATGTAAACTTGTAATGCTTAACCTCATCATCAAGCTTAGTAACATCCCATGATTGCTCACAGGCATAAATTAAAGTATAAATTAACATCATTACTGTATCTAAATCCGTATTAGGATGACATACATTAGATGCTAACATTTCACCATCAATTTGATATTTATTAAAGAAAGCACGTATTTCTTTTTCCTCATATGGTAAGCCGTATTCTCTTAAATATTCTTCCGTTGATTCATCAAAATCGAATGTTGATAAATCAAGCATTTGATTATCAATTCTTGAATATCTACCACGAGGAGCGTATAAAGACGATTCCTGATCATAGGTTTTAGTTTGTCTTAGGGTAAACATTTGTTGAACCGTATTAATAGCCAAGTCCATATGATTAGCTTTACCCTCAAGCTTAATATACTTTAAAATTGTATTAAGCTTACCTGTGATATTATCATCTTCCGTTAATAAAAACTTAATTTTTCCAATTGTAGAATCGATATAACGCTTATTTTTATAATCGATTTCACTAATAAATGAATCAAGACTATTAAATACATCTATCATATCATCAAGATCATGATAAACTCTATGGCTTGGATCGTCGAGAGTACGATATTTTTGCTTATAGTCCTCTATTAGTGTATACATTATAGCTTCATTTTGTTCATATTCTTCAAGTTTTGTTACAATTGGAAGACGATATTTATTAATATTATCTCCGGTTTTTAATTTAACATAGCCATTATCTAAAAGCTCATTTTTATAATCAATTAGTCGTCCAATTAAATCTTTAATTTCAGAGGTATCTACAACCGTTTGAATATAGTCCTTCATTCTTGAATCTAGTCTTCTTATCGCTCTTAAAAGCTGTCTTGTATTTGAATAAACCTGCTCTAAAATCAAAGGATAATCACGATTAATCGGATTAGTTAACAATGAATAAATAGTATAAATATAACCATTATACTCATTTGGATTTAAATATGGTAAATCATCAACATAATCATCGCTATCATTATATACATATTGGGGAGCAACTTTAAGTAAAGCTTCACATAGTGTAATACCAGCATCTGTAAAATTGACAATTTCTTCATAATCAGCATTTACGTCGACGTAAATCCAACCAGCTTCTTCTATTTTTCTAAGGGCATAATAGGCCAAACTTTTTTTAGAGTTTGAGGCCTCATTAGCATCCTCATCATCTAAATCTTCATCCTTATCAAAAGCAAGATTGGAATTTTCTAAAAAATTAGTCAATTCATCTGCAAGAAGTTTTTTATCAGTTCCTAAAATTGAACCAGTTTCATATATTTTAAATGCTTCAATTAAACAAGAAGCATATAATCTTTTATTCTTTGATGATAATATCGAAAAGAAATTTTCAGGTATAATATCAAATATATCCATAATCACACCTCACCTGACATTTACATAAACATATTTTAGCAAAATTTTATATTAATTGCAATAAAATGGGGCTATATAAGGCAAAAAAAACATAGATTATATTTAGTAATCTATGCTAATTTTTTTAAACATTAAACTTAAATAACATTATATCTCCATCTTGGACAATATAATCCTTTCCTTCTTGTCTAACACGGCCTGCTTCTTTAACATGTGCCATTGACCCATATTTTTCAAGGTCTGCAAAAGAAACAGTCTCAGCACGAATAAAGCCTCTTTCAAAATCACTATGAATTATTCCGGCACACTCAGGAGCTGTCATTCCTTTACGGAAGGTCCAAGCCCTTACTTCTTTTTCACCTGCTGTAAAATAAGTTGCATAGCCAAGTAAATCATAAGTGGCACGAATTAATAAATTAAGACCAGCCTCAGGAATGCCAAGCTCTGACAAAAACATATCTCTTTCTTCTTGGGGCATAACCGCAACCTCAGCTTCAATTTCTGCAGATATTGGAATAACCTTACTACCTTCATTTGCTGCATATTTAACTAATTCATTATAATATTTAGAGTTTGTTGGATTTGCAATTTCTATATCAGACATATTAGCTACATACATAATAGGCTTAGCTGTTAGGAAGCCATAGCGCTTAATATATGGCATTTCCTGTTCAGAGAATTCTAGGGTTCTTACAGGCTTACCATCAATTAAAACCTCACGAATCTTTTTTAATAACGCAAATTCAAAAGGTGCGTCATCAATCTTAGATTGAGCCTTTTTCTCAATTTTAGGCATTCTTGTATCTACAATATCAAGATCTGAAAGAATTAATTCCATATTAATGATTTCAACATCACGAATCGGATCAACGCCACCCTCAACATGAGTAATATTAGGATCATCGAAGCAACGAACGACCTCAAGGATAGCATCACAATTTCTAATGTTTGCAAGGAATTGGTTTCCAAGTCCTTCACCCTTTGATGCACCCTTAACTAGACCAGCTATATCTGTAATTTCACATAAAGCTGGAACTAGAGATTTCGGTTTATACATTTCATTTAAATATTCTAATCTCTTATCAGGAACAGTTACAACACCAACATTTGGTTCAATTGTTGCAAAAGGATAATTAGCTGCAAGGGCACCTGCTTGAGTAATTGCATTAAATAGTGTTGATTTACCAACGTTTGGCAAACCAACAATTCCTGCTGTTAAAGCCATAAATAATACCTCCATCGGTTTTAAACCTTTTTTATTATATCATTTTAAATTATAAAAGGAAAGTCAAAATAAAAAAAGCTCCTAAGTATTAACTTAAAAGGCTATACTAAATTTTAAGATGTAGGGGGTATAGACTATAAACTATGAAGTGTAGGTTAATCTTTAAATTAATAAGTGTAGATATTTCAAAGGGGATTAGGGGGAATGTGTCCCCCTATCTTCTCTTTTTAAAATAAAAAAAAGAACTCCTTTATGTATAATAGAATTGGTTAGAAACATTATTATACAAAAGGAGTTTTATTATGGACTTTGAAGCCCTAAAAAGATTAGGTTTAGCTTATATGAACATAGATTGTGAAAAATCATATGAATCATATAACGAAACCAACAATAATCATATCATAAATATTTATTTAAAAAAAGATGAAAAACTTGTTGTCCAAATTGTGGTTCTAACAATGTTATTTCAAGAGGTTCTATAAAGCGAACATTAGAATTTGCTAATACAGCAGAAAATAACATCACATTAATTTGGCAACGTAAACGATTTATTTGTAAAAACTGTAATCACTTTTTTCAAGAAAATAATCCATTTGTTGAATCTAAAAAAAGAATTACATTTCAAAAGGACATTAAAATCCTTCAAGCTTTAAAAGATATAAATACAAATTATACTTTTGTTGCTAAAGCATTTGATGTATCACCAACTTATGTAATTGACCTTTTTGATAGGAAGGTTGATATTTCTAGAGGACCATTAACTCAAGTAATTTGTGTTGATGAGGTATATGCTTCTAAACTTACAAAACACAAATTTTGCTTTATCCTTTATTCTCCTCAATTACATAAAATTTTAGATGTTTTAGATTCACGTAGAAAAGACGCTCTAGAAAAATATTTTGATAAAATAGCTAAAGAAGAAAGGAACAAAGTTCAATATTTTTCTATGGATTTATACGATAATTATCGTTTAATAGCTCAGAAATACTTTCCTAATGCAAAAGTATGTGCTGATTCATTTCATGTCATTAAAAACCTTATGGAGTGTTTTAGAAAAATTAGAATACGGGTTATGAAACGATACGAAAAATTAAAGAGTGAAAATTCTAATTATTACTGGTTATATAAAAAATATTGGAAAATTCTTCATAAAGATCAATCCAAATTAAGTCATAAAATTATTAAAATTAAAAAATCTAATATACATCTTTCTTTCCGTCAAATAATTGACTATATGTTATCTCTTGATGATACATTAAAACTAGCTTATGAATTGAAAGAGGAATATTTAAATTTTAATTCTTCTGCCAAACTAAATACTTGTGAAGCATGGCTTGATGAAATAATATATAAATTTCAAACATCACAAATAACTGAATATATTCCTTTTTGGAAATTACTAAAAAATTGGCGTGTAGAAATCATTAACTCATTCAATCAAATCAACGGTTATAGGATTTCTAATGGCCCAATGGAAAGAGCTAATAGAGATATTAAAACTATTTTAAGATTATCATTTGGTTCTTCTAATTTCCCTAGAATGCGTAATAGAATTATGTGGGTTATGAATGATGATTCAGCGATTTTATATACAAGAAAAAGCAGTACAAACAAAAGAAAGTTTAAGGCGAGAGGGCCTTATAAAAAGAATGAATAATATTAGAAAATAAATTAAAAATACATAATGTTTCTAGTCAAAAAAAGGAGGATTTATTATAATTTCCTCCTTTTCAATTTATTATGTACACTTATTATTTTATAGTTTAGACTACACTGATTTGTTTATAGTTCCCACACCAATTTGTTTATAGTTTAAAACTAAAACCTACACTAATTAATTTAGAGAACCCCATTTTTTTACATAGATTTAATTTTACTGACCTTAATAATTGTACCATTATACTCATGTCCCTGAAGCTTCATCAAATAATTAAATCCTTGACGAGTAATTTCTAAGTCAGTACCTGATTTTCTAATTACAATATCGCCAATATTTTCTTTTCTTACACCAGCCACACGACCAGCAAGTGAAACTAGAATTTGAGGTCGTAAAAGTTCTTTTTTTCCAATATTAAGATGTGCATAAACATAATTTTTTTCTTTTCCCTTAGTATCATATTTACGTTCTCTATCACCCTTAAGACGTCCTTCAGGTTTCTTTTTAGCAACATAAATTTCCCTATATTCTTTAGATGATGAATTAAATGACATTGCAATTAAAGCATTAACAAGCTGTGCAGGGTCATTATGAAGCTTAGCAAATTTATTAATTAATGCCATATTAGGTTCAATTGGATCTTCTAAATGACTACAAACATTCTTAAAATAAGCTTGCATGCGAGCATGAATAATATCTTCCTTAGAAGGGATTGGCATCTCAATCATTTTTGATTTTGTAAAACGTTCAATAAATGATACCTTTCTTCTTTCTGATTCCGTCGCAAAAGAAATTGAATGTCCTTCATTTCCCGCACGTCCAGTACGACCAATTCTATGAACATAAAGCTCATCCTCAAGTGGAAGGTCATAATTAATTATAGCTTCTAGACCTTTAATATCTATTCCACGAGCCGCTACATCAGTACAAACAAGAATATTAATATTTCCATCTCTAAATGAATTCATTACTCTATCTCTAACACCTTGTTTTAAATCACCATGAAGCCCATCTACTAAATATTTGTTTTTTTGCAAAGTTGAAACAATTTCATCAACCTTACTTTTAGTATTAGAAAAAATTATACAAGAATTAAAGCCTGAAAGATCGAGGATACGAATTAAAAGGTCCATCTTACTTTCACGCTTACAATAATAAACCTCTTGTTTAATTGCTTCTACAGTTAAACTCTTCTTTTTTATTACAATGTGTTCAGGATTATTTTGATAATGCAATGCAACCTTTTTAATAAAATCTGGCATTGTTGCACTAAATAAAACCGTTTGACGCTCTTTTGGTGTATCATGTAAAATTGTTTCAAGATCATCCTGAAATCCCATTTTCAACATTTCATCAGCTTCATCTAGTACAAGATGCTTAAGATTTGAAAAATCAATTGTTTTTCTTTCCATATGATCAATTATTCTACCAGGTGTACCAACAATAATTTGAGGACGATTCTTAAGTTCTCTAATTTGTCTTTCATAAGATTCACCACCATAAATTGTTGCAATCTTTATTCTATGTTTAAAAGTTAAAAGTTTTTTTAATTCTTTTGAAACCTGAATTGATAATTCACGTGTTGGACATAAAATCAAAGTCTCAAATGGTTTATTTGTCGTGTTTATTAAAGTTGGAATCCCATAAGCAAAGGTTTTTCCTGTACCTGTTTGAGCTTGGCCAATTAAATCTACTCCTGTTAGCATAAGGGGAATAGCTGCGCTTTGAATTTCTGATGGTTCTGAAATATTAATAGCCTCTAAAGCATTTAATATTTCTTCATCGTTAATTATATCTTTAAATGTCATATTTGCACTTCCTTCAAAAAAAAATAGTAGACATTAAAATCTACTTTCAACACCTTTAAAATTATAACATTTTTTTTATTATTTGCAAGAAATAATG
>ENA-OYZV01000315-OYZV01000315.1-human-gut-metagenome-genome-assembly--contig:-NODE-315-length-13321-cov-4.576436_pt1 | contig 13321 bp, 12 predicted proteins | sample MGYA00244203_ERZ653490 | MGnify/ENA primary metagenome ERZ653490 (study PRJEB26926, sample SAMN06165086) | human gut metagenome | biome: ENVO:00009003; feature: ENVO:2100002; material: ENVO:00002003...
TCTACACCCTAGAGTTCGTCGGCAGCGTCAGATGTGTATAAGAGACAGGTCATATAGATCGTTGAAGGACATTTCCTGACGGCATCTTCCGTAGGAGAGCTCTTTGTTTTCGCCAAATTCCAGCAAGAAGCATTTGGCGAGCTCTTCCACGGTCTGCTCAAGCGTCGTAAAAAACTGTTCATAGGCAAACTTGTTTGCTGCCGAGCCTTCTTCAAAGCAATTCACGATCAGCGATTCGGTCACCTGATCGAGCGGATACATTTTGATGTGCATCAGCTCATGAACGATGATCTCTTCAAAGTTTTCCTCCCGCTTGGGATTCGCAATATTCAGAAGAATGATTGCTTTTCTGTCGGCGCAGTCGATCTTGATGTCGCCGGTTTTCGGCCACGCGGGGTCTTCCACAAATTCAAGGCGGATATCCCACGTGGGTGTGATTCTCAATTTCTGGATATATTTTTCAAAAAGTGCGGTCAAGGCCTGTTTTTCTACCATGGTATTCCTCCTGAACGTTCAATTTGTTGCATCAAAGCGTAACGGATCAGTCCTCGAACCATGCCACGGCGCGGATGGGCGAACCATCGCAGTTTTCGAGCTTGAGCGGGAAGCAGCTGAACGAAAACAACCCCTTGCCGCATTTGTCGAGGTCCTTGAGGTTTTCGATGTTGATGATGTCCTTATTTTGGAAGAGCTTTTTGTGGCGTGTCAGGTTTTCATCCGCGATGGGGTCAAGACCGATCACGTCGAAGCCGATGCCCTTGTAGTCGCCCGCGATGATGTAGTCGAGCGCCGCATCATCAAGGCAGGGATAGTCGCCAAAGTAGGCATCCGTCCCCCAGCGCTTGTCCCAGCCGAGGTGGAAGAGCAGAAAATCGGCATTTTCCGCGTCTTTGCCGTATTGCAGGATGCGCTCGAGCGTGATGGCCTTGCCCTCGTTCAAGTCGCTGCACTCGATAACGAGCGCCTTGCCGATGAACTGCGAGGCGGGGAACGCGTCGAGCGTCGTGCGGCCGGCGAACAGATGCGCGGGCGGGTCCATGTGTGTGCCCGTGTGGGTGTACATGGTCAGCTTCGTCTCCTTGAAGCCGTCCTTTTCATAGGTGTTCGCGCCGGCGAAAATGGGTGTCTCCGTGCCGGGATAGACCGGCATATTTTCAGCGATGGTGTGGGTCAGGTCAAGCACGCGCATGGGAACATCTTCCTTTCTGTTGAAATCAAAATCAGAACACGAACTGCACCAGCAGCATATAGCACACCGTGCCGCCCGCGATGGAGAGCAGCATTTGTCTCTTCCACAGGTGCAGGCTGATCGTCACGGCGATGGCGATGAGCTCGGGCAGGCCGTAGGCAAAGTGCAGCACGTCAACATTGCGCAGGCAGTAGACGACGAGCATGCCGAAGATCGCGCCCGGCAGTGCTGAGCCGAGGTATTGGATGTACTTGGGCGTCGGCTTTTTCGGGTTGAAGACCAGAAACGGCAGGAAGCGCGTGAGCATCGTGCCGAGCGCGCAGAGGATGATGGTGATGGTCTGTTGTAAGATCGTCATTTTACCGCCTCCTGCGTCTTGGCTTCGACGGGCTTTCTCAGCGCGGTCAGCGCGACGAGGATGCAGATCATCGTGGGAATGAGGAAGTTGTCCGCACCGAAAATGAGCAGACACGCAACACTTGCGATAAGACCGATCCACGCGCTGAAATGGTGCTTTTCTTTGAGCCACTGGTCCATGAAGATGACCACAAACATCGCCGTCATCACAAAGTCGAGCCCCTCGGTATTGAAGCGTAGAAGCCCGCCGAGGATGCCGCCGAGCGTCGCGCCCAGGAACCAGTAAAATTCATCGAGCAGCGAGACGAAGAAGTAGAACCAGCCGCGGTCCGCGCCCTCGGGGATATCCGCCGTATAGTTGACGCTGAACGTCTCGTCGCACATCGCGTAGATGAGGTAGGGCTTTTTCCAGCCCGTGCCCTTGTACTTGTCGAGCATCGAAATACCGTAAAACAGGTGGCGCGCCTGGATCATCACCGCCGTCAGGAAGACCTGCACCGGCGCAAACGGCGCGAGCAGCATGCTCGTCGCGACAAATTCAAGGCTGCCGCCGAAGATGACGACGCTCATGATCATCGGATACCAGAAGCTAAAGCCCGACGTGCGCATATAGACGCCATAGGTCATGCCGAGAAATAAAAAGCCTGCGAAGATCGGGATGGTGTGCGGAAACGCGGCCTTCAGTGCCGCAACTGCGGGTGATTTGCTGTGCATGGGAACGGGAAACCTCCTTGTGGTGATGAAACGAAGCAGAAATGCGCCGGTTATTTTTGCGTCCGGTGCATAAACTGACCTGAGGTGATACGATGTCCTGTCAGGACGCGCTGCCCGCCGCCGTCAGCGCCGCCGCGGCGGCCATGGCGCAGGGAAAGAGCGATGAAGAGGTCGCGCTGCTCGCCGCTATTTTCACGCAGCTTGGCGACAGCCTCGCGATGATCGTCGCGCTGCACGCGTGCGGGAAGAGCGGCGACAGCGAATCGGAATAAAACAGCTCAGTCCTTGGCCGTCTCTTCTTTGGCTTCATTTTTTTTGCCGCCCACGGTGATGAACACGCCCGCGAGCAGTGTGATCGCCGAGCCGAGCAGAATGCGCGGCGTGAGCGTTTCATGCAGAAACAGAATGCCGAAAAAGATGCTCGTGATCGGCTCAAACGTGCTTAAAATCGCCGCGCGCTGCGCGCCGATGAGAAACGTCCCCTTCTGGAAGAGCACGACTGCGCCGACGCAGATCGTCAGCGAGAAGGCGAACGCCACGAGCCAGCCGGCAGCGTTCTGCGGCAGGTGCATCTGACCTGTGATAAGGCAGAGGAAGAATGTGCACACCGCGCAGACGACCGCCATGTAGAAGCTCATGCGGAAACCCGAAACCTCGCGGTGGCGGAAGTGCGCCAACAGCAGGATATAAACCGCATAGGCCACTCCCGACGTGAGCGCCAGCACAACGCCGAAGGGATCGACCGCGCCGCTCGGATCAATGAGCAGGATAATGCCGAACGAGCACAGGAGCGCACAGAAAAGCGCGCTTTTCTGCACCTTTTCGCGCAGCACAAAGCCGCCGAGCACCACGATGACAGGATAGGCAAAGTGGAACACCGTCGCCATGCCGGAGGCAAGATAGCGGTACGAGCTGAAAAGCAAAATCGGCGCAAGCCAGCAGCCGAAAAAGCCGGTCAGACTGGTCGCAAGCAGCGCACCGCGGCTGATGCGCAGCCCGCCCTGCTTCTGGCACAGCAGCGCGAGGATCGGGAGCGAGAGGAGATTGCGCAGAAACACCAGTGTCATCGGCGTCACGCCCTGCGCATAGAGAAAGTTCGCCCCCAGCGGCATACAGCCAAAGATCATGGCGCTCAAAATCACGCAGAAATAGCCGAGCCACTGCTTTCGACGCTCCATGTCGTTCTCCCCCTTTATATGAATAAAGTGAATGCGTCTATCATACGCGCGCTTTTCCTTCCGGTCAAGTGGGGAAAAGAAAAAACACCGCGTTGACAAATATTCTCGCGGCTGATATGCTGTGATATCATCAGAAAAAAGAGAGGAAAGCTGTCATGTTTCTCTTTTATGTAAACCCGATATTGATCGCTGCGGCAGTCATTCCGGCCATTGTCCTGCTGCGCTTTGTCTATAAGGAGGACCGGCTCGACAAAGAGTCGCCGGGGCTGCTGCTCTCGCTCGTGATTTTCGGCATTCTATCGACATTTGCTGCCATCGTGACCGAGCAGATCGGCGAGGCGATCTTGGGCATTCTCCTGCCGCAGAGTTCGACCGCCTACAACGTGCTGCTCTACTTCGTTGTGGTCGCGCTGTCAGAGGAGGGCTTTAAGTATCTGCTGCTCAAAAAGCGCACATGGTATTCGGGCGAATTCAACTGCCAGTTCGACGGCATTGTGTACGCCGTGTTCGTCGCGCTCGGCTTTGCCCTGTGGGAGAATATCAGCTATGTGCTGATGTACGGCCTCGGCACGGCGGCCATCCGCGCCGTCACGGCTGTGCCTGGACACGCGTGCTTCGGCGTGTTCATGGGCGCGTTTTATGGCCTTGCCAAGCGCTACGACAACTTTGGCGACGAGTACCGCAGCCGCCGCTGCCGCCGCTTTGCCGTGCTCGTGCCGGTGCTGCTGCACGGCGCGTACGACTTCATTGCGACCTATGAGTACGATGGCTACGCCTGGATCTTCGTTGCGTTTGTCGTGCTGCTCTTCGCCGCGGCATACCGCATGATCAAAAAGCTCTCGCGCGACGATCGCTTCATCGGCGGCAGCGACTACTACCACTATGACGGCCCCGAGTTCTGAAGAATGAAAAAAGCGCCCACTCACCGAGCGGGCGCTTTTTCTATTTGAAAGTTATAATTTCATTTCATACAGCTCATCGCCGGCCTTGTGGAATCCGGCGCGCTCGAACATCCGCTGAGACTGCGCATTGAACGAGTAGATCTCCGCGTGCAGTTTGGGGATGTGCTGTTCCCTCGCGAGCTTTTGAATTTCGCCGGTGACGCGCCTGCCGATGTGCTTGTTCTGGAAGCTCTTCGCCACGACGATGTTGATCTCGCCGTCCGGATGCAGGCAGACGTCGCCGCACAGGCGGCCGCGGTACTTAATGTAAAAAAGACTGCCGCACGCGTTGAGATAGCGGTACATCGCCTTGAGCAGCTTCAGGTCGTACACACTGTCGCGGTTGTCGACCTGCTTGCACACATCCGCATCCTGATACCACGGAAGCGACGCTTTGCAGTTGGGATAATACGGGACGAGAATGATCTCGCCGTCGACAATTCTGCGTTCCATGCCAGACCTCTCTTAAATGACGATTTTCGGCGGAAGCGGGCTCAGATGTGCGCGATGCAGTCGTACGCGATGCGCTCTCCGCCGTCGAAGGCACCGTGAATGACGCCGCAGCGCCGGAAGCCATACGCTTCCAAAAGCCGCTGCATCGGGCGGTTATCCGCGTGCGTGTCGGCGCGCAGATATCCGATCTGCGCGGTGCAGAAGTCAAAGCAGGCCTTCGACACGCCACGCGCTTTCCCGTTGGAGGCGAGACGGTGGATCGTGCCGTAGGGTTGATCGAGATGCCACGCGCCGTCTTCGATGACGCGGTAGCTCTCGTCCTCGCCGAGAAAGAGGGCAAATGTGCCGACGATCTCGCCATTTTCAAGCATCACATAGCTGCTGCCGCATGCGATATCATAGGTGACGATGCTGCGGTCTGGGTACTCGTCGCCCCATTGCGAGGCATTGCCGTTTGCGCGCATGTAGCGCTTTGCGGCGGCGAAGACGTCCAGCGCCGTGTCGACGTCCTGCAGGGTGGTTTTGCGAATTTCCATTTTAGCCCTTGTGCTGCTCGAACCAGCCGGTGATCTCGTTTAAGCGGCGGATGCGGTGCTTGGGCTTGCCGCTGCGGGAGAGCTCGTGGTTCTCGCCGCGGAAGAGCACAAGGCGGCTCTCGACGCCGTGCGCGATCAGCGCAGAGTACATCTGATAGCCCTGATCGACGGGGCAGCGGTAGTCCTCGAGCGAGTGGAGGAAGAGCGTCGGTGTTTTGACCTTGTCGGCGTACTTCATGGGGCTGTGCCACCAGAATTTTTCGACATCCGGCCAGATGGTCGAGCCGCACTGGTCTTCGGAGAAGTCGGGGCCGATGTCGGACACGCCGTAGAAGCTCGTCCAGTTCGAGATCGAGCGCTGGCTGGCGCAGGCGCGGAAGCGGTCGGTGTGGCCGATGATCCAGTTGGTCATAAAGCCGCCGTAGGAGCCGCCGGTTTCGAAGAGGTTATCTGCGTCCATCTCGGGATACTTTGCGAGCGCCGCGTCGCAGAACGCCATCAGATCATCGAAGTCGACCGTGCCGTACTTGCCGCGGATATCCATGAACGCGCCGCGGCCGTCGGAGCCGGTGGGATTGCAGAAGATGACGAAATAGCCACGGCTCGCCCAGTACTGCATCTCGTGATAGAACACGGGACCGTAGACGGTCTTGGGACCGCCGTGAATATCGAAGATGACGGGGTACTTTTTGCCCGCTTCGAAGTCCATCGGCTTTAGGATAAAGCCGTGCACCTCGTGGTCGCCCGCGGTGAGGTTGAGGGGGTCAGGCTGGGCAACGTATTTGCCGCGCAGCATTGCGTCGTTGAAGTGCGTGACGCGGCGGCCCGTCTCGTCGTAGAGCTCCTGCGGCTTCATATCCCAGAGCGCGCAGAGGAGCATTTTGCCGTTTTTGCGGTCAAAGCAGTCGACGCTGCCGTCGCGCACGAGGACGGGGGAGACGGCGCCGTCTTCGAGCTTGTAGAGCCCCGCGCCGTCGAAGCGCGTCGAGATGAAGTACAGCACGTCGCCGTCCATCTTGAACGCCTGACCGCCGCCGTGGCGGACATCGCAGCCGACGGATGTGCCGATGGCCTCGCCGTAGTCGACGTAGGGCGTGACGGCAAGCGTCTCGTAGTCGAGCTTGTAAAAGTCGCAGTCCGTGTTCATGCCGAACTTGCCGTCCGCGGCCATGACGAGCAGGAAGGACTTGCCGAGCGCGTATGTCGCGATGACGAAGTCGGGGCGACTCTTGACGACGAGCTTCTGACGGCGCGAGGCAAGGTCGATGCGGTAAAGGTCCTGACCGCCGAAGTGCGCGGGGCGGGGGACGGAGACGTCGAGAAGACTGAAATAGACGGTCTTCTGATCCTCCGCGAGCTGAACATCGGAGACGTTGAAGCCCGCATCCGTCAGGCGGGTGAGGGACTTTTTCTTCGCATCGTAGTAGAAGAGACTTTCATACGCGCCGCGCGTGTATGTGCCGCCGTTCCACCACCAGGGTAGCTGAGAGATGACCTCGTAATCCTCGTTTTCCTTTTTGTCGTCAAAGTAGGCTTTCACGAACTTCTTGTCGCCTTTATAGAGGTCCTCAAAGCCGGGAAAGGTCGAGCCGACGACAAGCAGGTCGCCGTTTTTGAGAGGGAAGACCTGCGAGACGGGGATGGGAAACGTGTAGGCAAGATCGGCCTCGCCGCCGTCGAGCGCGATCTTGTAGAAGCGGCTCGTGAGCGATGGCTCCTTTTCCCCCTCACGGTCGCCCGCGAAAAGAACCGTGTTTTCATCCAAGTAGCAGAACGAGGACTCCTTGCCGCCGCCGGTCAGCGCGCGGACGCGGCCGCCTTTTAAAAGATAGAGGCGGGATTCGTAGCAATTTTTTTCTTTTTTCGCCTGACTCACGGTGAAGCAGGCGCTTGTCCCCTCGGGGGAGAATGTTACGTTCGCAAGTGAGCGGACGGCGCAGAAATCGTCAATGGCGATGGGCTTCATGGGAAAACTCCTTTCATCCGTCTGCGCGCAGAGCGGCGCAAAATCACGCAAGCATCATACCACAGCGATAAATATATTGCAATCCGCGGCAAAATCCGTCGAAGCGCACAAAAAAACATCTGCGGAAACCGCAGATGTTCACAAAAAATGCCTTGACTTTTCTGTACCCATTTGGTAAAATAAAGCGCTTATAAACGGGAAAGGGCGAGGAAAATTCCCCACCCATTACCGAGAGAATAGCATACCGCGGCAAAAAAAGCAAGATGCAGTTCGCTTTGTTTTACAACAAAGCCGGGTGTGTCGAACTGAATAGAGCCGCCGCAATACATTCCTTCAAGCGGACAGGGCTTGAAGAAAAGAAAGGCGTGAAGAGCAAAATGGCCAAAGACAAGATGTATGGCAAAACCCTTCGCAAGAATTTCGCCCGACACGAGGAGATCGTGGAGATGCCGAACCTGCTGGCGCTTCAGAAGAAGTCCTACCAGTGGTTCCTCGATACGGGTCTGCGCGAAGTCTTTTCCGACGTCGCCTCGATCTCGAACTACGCGGGCAACCTGGAGCTGAGCTTCATCGACTACAAGATGGACGAAGCGCCCAAGTACGACGTGCTCGAGTGCAAGGCGCGCGACGCGACGTATGCCGCCCCCCTGAAGGTGAGTGTGCGCCTCTACAACAAGGAGACCGGCGAGATCAAGGAGCAGGAGATCTTCATGGGCGACTTCCCGCTCATGACCGAGTCCGGCACGTTCGTCATCAACGGCGCCGAGCGCGTGGTGGTTTCCCAGCTCGTCCGTTCCCCCGGCATTTACTACGGCAAGGAGATCGACCTCAAGACCGACCTCCCGCTGCTGACGTCCACCGTCATCCCGTACCGCGGCGCATGGCTCGAATACGAGACCGACGCCAATGAGATGTTCTGGGTGCGCATCGACAAAAACCGCAAGATCCCCATCACCGAGCTGGTGCGCGCCATCGGCTTCAAGACCGACGCCGAGATCCTCGAGCTGTTCGGCGATGACGACCGCGTGGCCGTCACACTCGAAAAAGACGCCTGCAAGACCTATGAAGAGGCGATGCTCGAGATCTACCGCAAGCTGCGCCCGGGCGAGCCGCCCACGGTCGAGGCCTGCGAGACCCTCATCAACAACCTCTTCTTCGACCCGCGCCGCTATGACCTGTCCATGGTCGGCCGCTACAAGTACAACAAGAAGCTCTCCCTGTGGGCGCGTATCCGCGGGCAGAAGCTTTCCTTCCCCGTTGCCGACCCGCGCACGGGCGAGATCCTCTTCGACGCAGGCCACATCGTCACCGACGAGGAAGCGCGCGAGATGGATGCCATCGGCGTCAACGATGTGACCATCGAGGTCGATGGCCGTACGATGCGCGTGTTCTCCAACCACATGGTCGATCTTGACCGCTTTGTCGACTTTGACCCCGTGGCCGAGTGCGGCATCAAAGAGCGCGTGCGCGAGAGCGTGCTCAAGGAGCTGCTCGAGCAGTACAGCGGCGAGGAGCTCAAGGAAGCTATCCGCGACAACGCCGACCGCCTCGTCCCCAAGCACATTCTGGTCGACGATATCCTCGCCTCCATCAACTACATGAACGCGCTGGCGCACGGCATCGTCTATAAGGACGATATCGACCACCTCGGCAACCGCCGTCTGCGCTGCGTGGGCGAGCTGCTGCAGAATCAATTCCGCATCGGTTTTTCCCGTATGGAGCGCGTCATTCGCGAGCGCATGACGATCCAGGATCTTGACATCGTCACCCCGCAGAGCCTCATCAACATCCGCCCCGTCACCGCGGCGATCAAGGAGTTCTTCGGATCGAGCCCTCTGTCCCAGTTCATGGACCAGACGAACCCGCTCGCCGAGCTGACGCACAAGCGCCGTCTGTCCGCTCTGGGCCCCGGCGGCCTTTCCCGCGAGCGCGCGAACATGGAAGTGCGAGACGTGCACTACAGCCACTATGGCCGTATGTGCCCGATCGAGACGCCGGAAGGTCCGAACATCGGCCTGATCTCCTACCTCGCGACCTACGCCCGCATCAATGAGTACGGCTTTATCGAAGCGCCGTTCCGCAAGGTCGACCACGAGACCTGCCGCGTGACCGACGAGATCGAATACATGACCGCAGACGTCGAGGACCAGTACATCGTCGGTCAGGCTGCCGAGCCTGTCGATGAAAACGGCTGCCTCGTCAACCAGCGTATCACCTGCCGCCACCGCGACGAGATCGTCGAGGTCGACCGCGACCGCGTCGACTATATCGATATCTCCCCGCGTATGATGGTCTCCATCGCGACGGCGATGATCCCGTTCCTGCCGAACGACGACGCGAACCGCGCCCTGATGGGCGCGAACATGCAGCGTCAGGCCGTTCCTCTGCTCCGCCCCGAGGCGCCGATCGTCGGCACCGGTATGGAGCATAAGATCTGCATGGACTCTGAGGTCGTCATCCTCGCCGAGGGCGACGGCATCGTCACCAAGATGGACGCGCGCGCCATCACCGTCGCCTACGACAACGGTGAGACGAAGGAATACAAGCTCACGAAGTTCCTGCGCTCCAACCACGGCACGTGCATCAACCAGCATCCGATCGTCGACGTCGGTGAGCGCGTGCATGGCCGCCGCCTGAACGAGAACGGCATGTGGGAAGATCCCACCGTCCTTGCCGACGGCCCCGCGACCGATCAGGGCGAGATCGCTCTGGGCCGCAACATCCTCGTGGGCTTCATGACCTGGGAAGGCTACAACTACGAAGACGCCGTTCTTCTGAACGAGCGCCTTGTCCGCGAGGACTATTACACCTCCATCCACCTCGAGGAGTATGAGCTTGACGCACGCGATACCAAGCTCGGCCCCGAAGAGATCACCCGCGATATCCCCAACGTCGGCGAAGACGCGCTCAAGGACCTTGACGAGCGCGGCATCATCCGCATCGGCGCGGAGGTCCACGCCGGCGACATCCTCGTCGGTAAGGTCACGCCTAAGGGCGAGACCGACTTGACTGCGGAAGAGCGCCTGCTGCGCGCCATCTTCGGCGAAAAGGCGCGCGAAGTGCGCGACACCTCCCTTAAGGTGCCCCACGGCGAGAGCGGTATCGTCGTCGACGCCAAGGTCTTCTCCCGCGAGGCGGGCGACGAGCTCGGCCCCGGCGTGAACATGGTCGTGCGCGTTTACATCGCGCAGCGCCGCAAGATCCAGCCGGGCGACAAGATGGCCGGTCGTCACGGCAACAAGGGCGTTGTCTCCCGCATCCTGCCGCAGGAGGATATGCCCTTCATGCCCGACGGCACGCCGCTCGATATCGTGCTGAACCCGCTGGGCGTTCCGTCCCGTATGAATATCGGTCAGGTGCTCGAGGTCCATCTGGGCTACGCCGCCAAGACCCTCGGCTACAAGGTCGCGACCCCAATCTTCGACGGCGCGAGCTACGAGGACATCCGCGAGGAGCTCATCAAGGCCGGTCTCGACCCCGAGGGCAAGAGCTGGCTGTACGACGGCCGCACCGGCGAGCGCTTCGACAACAAGGTCACCGTCGGTTACGTGTACTTCCTCAAGCTGCACCACCTGGTCGACGATAAGATCCACGCCCGTTCCACCGGCCCGTACTCCCTTGTCACGCAGCAGCCGCTCGGCGGCAAGGCGCAGTTCGGCGGCCAGCGCTTCGGCGAAATGGAAGTTTGGGCCCTCGAGGCTTATGGCGCAGCTTACACCCTGCAGGAGATCCTGACGGTCAAGTCCGACGACGTGACCGGCCGTGTGCGCACCTACGAGTCCATCGTCAAGGGCCACAACATCCCGCAGCCCGGCGTGCCCGAGTCGTTCAAGGTCCTTGTCAAGGAACTCCAGGCCCTGTGCCTCGATGTTCAGGTCCTCGACCGCGACGGCAACCAGATCGAGCTCAAGGAAGACGAAGACGCGATGGATACGTTCAACCTCGCCCGCATGGACGCCGAGGATGAGCGCCACCGCAGCAACCCCTTCGCCGATGAAGCCGAGCTCGAGGACGCAGGCTTTGAATATGTCGCTGATGATGAAGTCAACGCCGACTTTGCCGGCGACGATCAGGAAGACTGAGAAAAGGAGGAGCATATAGAAAATGAGTTACGCAACGTTTGACGCGATCAAAATCGGCATCGCTTCTCCGGAGATGATCCGTGAATGGTCTTACGGCGAGGTCAAAAAGCCCGAGACCATCAACTACCGCACCCTCAAGCCCGAGCGCGACGGCTTGTTCTGCGAGCGCATCTTTGGCCCCACGAAGGACTGGGAGTGCCACTGCGGCAAGTATAAGAAGATCCGCTACAAGGGCAAGATCTGCGACCGCTGCGGCGTGGAAGTCACGCGCGCCAAGGTCCGCCGCGAGCGCATGGGCCACATCGAGCTCGCCACGCCCGTTTCCCACATCTGGTATTTCAAGGGTATTCCCTCCCGCATGGGCCTGCTGCTCGACATCAGCCCCCGCATCCTGGAAAAGGTGCTGTATTTCGCCGCTTATATCGTCACCGATCCCGGTGAGACCCCGCTGATGCGCAACCAGATCCTCTCGGAGAAGGAATACCGCGATATGCGCGAGAAGTATGAGGACGATTTTGACGCCGGTATGGGCGCCGAGGCCGTCAAGAAGCTCCTCCAGCAGATCGACCTCGAATCCTTGTCCGAGCAGCTCCACGCCGAACTCAAGAGCGCGAGCGGCCAGAAGAAGGCCCGCATCGTCAAGCGCCTTGAGGTCGTGGATGCGTTCCGCATCTCCGGCAACAAGCCCGAGTGGATGATCATCGACGTGCTGCCCGTCATCCCGCCCGAGATTCGCCCGATGGTCCAGCTCGACGGCGGCCGCTTCGCGACCTCCGACTTAAACGACCTCTACCGCCGCGTCATCAACCGCAACAACCGCTTGAAGCGCCTCATTCAGCTCAACGCGCCCGACATCATCGTGCGCAACGAGAAGCGCATGCTGCAGGAAGCGGTCGACGCGCTGATCGACAACGGCCGCCGCGGCCGCGCCGTCACCGGTGCGAATAACCGCGCACTCAAGTCCCTTTCCGACATGCTCAAGGGTAAGCAGGGCCGCTTCCGTCAGAACCTGCTCGGCAAGCGTGTCGACTACTCCGGCCGTAGCGTTATCTGCGTCGGCCCTGAGCTGAAGATCTACCAGTGCGGTGTGCCGAAGGAAATGGCACTCGAGCTGTTCCGCCCCTTCATCATGAAGAAGCTCGTCGAGGACGGCGCCGCCAACAACATCAAGTCCGCCAAGAAGATGGTCGACAAGGGCCGCACCGAGGTCTGGGACGCGCTCGACGTCGTCATCAAGGATCACCCCGTCATGCTCAACCGCGCGCCGACGCTCCACCGCCTCGGCATCCAGGCGTTCGAGCCCGTGCTCGTCGAGGGCCGCGCGCTCAAGCTGCACCCCCTGTGCTGCACCGCGTTCAACGCCGACTTTGACGGCGACCAGATGGCGATCCACGTCCCGCTGTCCGCGGAGGCGCAGGCTGAGGCGCGTATCCTCATGCTCTCGGCTAACAACCTCCTCCGCCCGCAGGACGGCCACCCCGTCACCGTGCCGACGCAGGACATGATCCTCGGCGCGTATTACCTGACCTACGTTCGCCTCGGCAAGGCCGAGAAGGGCGCCGAGCAGGTGTTCGTGACCGATGCCGGCGACACCGATCTGCCGGTGAATGAGATCGTGGATGCCGACGACTTTGTCGCCGCGCACAAGCAGGCCGAGGCCGACGGCAAGACGCCGCCGAGCTACAAGCCGCTCAAGGTGTACCGCGATCCGAACGAGGCCATCATGGCCTATAACTACGGCGACGTCGGCCTGCACGCGCCGATCCTTGTGCGCGTTGCGCGCGAGGTTGACGGTGAGCTGCTGCACCGCACGATCGAGACGACCGTCGGCCGCATCATCTACAATGAGCCCATCCCTGTCTCTTATACACATCTCCGAGCCCACGAGACGTAGAGGAATCTCGT
>ENA-OYZV01000318-OYZV01000318.1-human-gut-metagenome-genome-assembly--contig:-NODE-318-length-13249-cov-7.483553_pt1 | contig 13249 bp, 15 predicted proteins | sample MGYA00244203_ERZ653490 | MGnify/ENA primary metagenome ERZ653490 (study PRJEB26926, sample SAMN06165086) | human gut metagenome | biome: ENVO:00009003; feature: ENVO:2100002; material: ENVO:00002003...
TTGGGCCTGCGTCACCTATCATCGGGCCAGGCAAAAGATCCAATCGGAAATGGAGGAATTGCAATGAACGTAAACTGTAATATCATCAGAGATTTGCTGCCCCTGTACGCGGAGGGCATGGCAAGTGAGGAAAGCAAGGCGCTGGTGGACGACCACCTGCGCGGCTGCGACAGCTGCACGAAGGAGCTGGCAGAGCTGAAGAAGGCACCAAGGATTCCTGCGGAGGTGGAGACCACCAGCCTCAGAAGGGTGGAGAATGCCATTCGGAGAAGAAAGCTGCTCACTGCAGCAACTGCTATGCTGACACTGGCAGCTGTGTTGGTCACAGGTTTCATTTTTTTGCTGACCCCGGTGTGCCTGACGGCGCAGCAGGCCATTGAGGGGGTGGAGCTGCGGGAAGACGGAGCCCTCGCAATTGATTATACAAGCGGAATCATGGGCTACGGCAGCACCAGCCTCGGCAGTGAAGACGACGAATTTATCTGGTGCCATACAACCCGATATGACTGGCTGCGAAGCAAACTGTTTGGCCCCGATTTTTCAGGTATGACCCAGGAGGAACTGGAACGCTATGTGCAAAATAACGCCCCGAAAGGAGAATCCTTCCAGGAGGCCTGGGATCGGATTCTGAATATCCATTTGGACTACGGCACATGGAAGACCCCTAATGAAAGTTTTTTTCCAAATAATCTGACGGGAGATGGGGAGCTGGTCAGCAGAACCGCAGACAAAAATGTGTGGTATGTAAACCCACATAATCCCAGCAGCAATACACTGGTCTGGAACGGTGCGCATAAAGAGACTGACGGAATCCCTTCATGGATCAGCGGCACCTATCTGATCCTGTTTGGCTGCTGTGTGTTTTTGGCAGTGGTGCTGCTCCTGGCAACCCGAAATCGGAATGGCCGGATATGGGAACTGCTCCGATGCTTTGCCATCCTTGCAGCCAGCGCAGCGGTATCCATTTTGCTTGTCACCGGTGGAAATCTGATCACCACAGAAGTTATGGCAAGCTATAAATGGCCCCAAATGATCATCTGTGAATCGGTGACTCTCACATTAACGGCATTGATGTGGTGGAAACTGCATCAGACGAACAAGGCATAAAGAATGTCCGGTTGTCGGAATTTTGAAATGGTCCGTGCTGCAAAATCTTGACAGGAGCAGTGATGCTTGCTATTATAAGGACAAAGGAATAGCCGCAGAAATGCGGCTTTTCCAAGACACGATAGTTAGCTACATCTAACTGAAAGATGGGCGCGTATAGGTTAGATAGATCTAACGGCTGGGGAGTGATAGCGATGCAGGAACGCAAGGACTTCTGGGACAAAAATGCCGGACGTTACAACCACTTTATGCAAAAGGATTGGGCGGCGTATGAGGAGATGTATGCGCGCATCCGGCCGGTGGTGAAAGCAAAAACGGTGCTGGAGCTTGCTACCGGCACGGGGCTGATCGCAAAAAACATCGTAAACGCGGCGGCGCACATCGAGGCGACGGACGCCTCCCCGGAGATGATTGCCGAGGCGAAGCGGGACAACCGATCGGCGAAGCTGCACTTTTCTGTGCAGGATATGTTCCGCCTGCCCTATGCGGATAAGTCCTTTGATGTGGTGATCGTGTCCAACGCACTGCACATCGTGCCGCAGCCGGAGAAAGCCCTGCAAGAAATCAAGCGGGTACTGAAAGATGATGGCGTGTTGATTGCGCCGACCTTTACCCACGCAGAGAACTCGTTTATCGGCAAAGTCAGGGCATTTTTCATGAAGCTGGCAGGCTTCCCTCTCCACAGCAGGTGGACGAGCGAGGAGTACCTGCGCTTCCTGCGGCAGAACGGCTGGACGGTGCGGAAAAGCGCTGTTCTAAAGGCTTCCTTCCCGCTGACCTATGCGGAATGTGTGAAATCGGAGGTGTGATATGTCATTCTTTGAAAACACCCGCAAGCCCGTGGGCTTTGGCGGGAAAATTATGGTCGCCATGATGAATGTCGGGCACAGCGCCGTGGCCCGGTGGGGGCTTCAATTTCTGAATGCTGCGCCGGACGCCAGGGTGCTGGACTGTGGCTGCGGCGGCGGTGCGAACATGAAAAGGCTGCTGAAAAAATGTCCGCAGGGCATCGTGAAGGGCATCGACTATTCGCCCGTCAGCGTGGAGAAGTCGAAAAAGGTCAACGAGGCCGCCATCGCGGAGGGTCGCTGCGCCGTTCTGCAAGGCAGTGTGGCGGATATGGTGTTTGCGGACAACTGGTTTGACACCATTACAGCCTTTGAGACCGTCTATTTCTGGCCCGATCTGCCGCAGTGCTTCCGGGAGGTTTACCGGGTGCTGAAGCCCGGCGGGACATTTCTCATCTGCAACGAAAGCAACGGCGATACGGACAAGGACAAGAAGTGGACGGAGATCATCGGCGGCATGACCATCTACAAGGACGCCGAGCTGAAGACGTATCTGGAGCAGGCGGGCTTTCACGATGTGCAGATACACAAAAAGAAAAGCTGGCTCTGCATTACGGCGTGGAAATGAGGGGGCTAAATCATGAGTATCTTTGCATCTATCTTACGCAGCGTATACAAGCTCTCCGGCGCGAAAAAGGCGTTCGCCTTGCCGGAGGATGCACTGCGAAAGGAAATTGAAAAGCAGAACCGGCATCGTGGCGTTTTTACGCCCACCGACCGCAAGGCATATTATGAAACGATCGCGGTAAACGGCTTTCCCTGCCTGATCGTGCGAGAGCATCCGAAGCCGTCCGAGCGCGCGATTCTCTATTTCTTTGGCGGCGGCATGGTGATCGGCCCCGATAAGGGCGACCTGCCTGTGATGCGCAAGCTCTGCCGCGAGACCGGCTGTGATGTGTGGTTTCCGTTTTACCCGCTCTGCATGGAACACTGCATTACTGAAACATACGCGATGGTGTACGAATGTTATCGAAAAATGATTACACTGTACGGCGGCGGAAATGTCAGTACTTGCGGCTTTTCCTCCGGCGGTGCGCTGGCTTTGGGGATCGCGGCGCACAACAACGCGCAGCCCGAGCCGCTGCCGCAGCCGAGACACATCGTCGTTGTATCCCCCGGTGAAGTGCCATGGAACGATGCGGAAAAGGCGCGGATGCAGGCGCTCAATGAACGGGATGTTTCCATCGGCTATGCCTTCATGGTGACGGTGGAAAAGTTCATGCGGCATGGCTGCGAGAATGTGCCGGACTATATGCTCTCCGGCTCCCGGGGAGATTTTACCGGCGTAGGCGATATTCACTTCTTCTATTCTGCCGACGAGGTGCTCTACGGCGCTTTGCCGGACTTTGAGGAAGCCTGCAAACGGGCAAATGTCCCCTATACGGTGTCCGCCCGCCCGAAGATGGTGCATTGCTACTGTATGCTGCCGATCTTCAAGGAGGCAAAGGAGGACTTTGCGAAAATCGTGGACATTTTGAAAAAATGAGATCGGAAACGGTCGTGTGATGATTGAAACACAGAGGAAGAACCATGGAACGAAAAGAAGCCATTCGCGGTGCGTACCGAATGACGGGCGGAAACAGTTTTTATGACGGCATGATCACCTGCTCCACCCTGAGCGGGAAAGCGGTGTGCCGCTTGGTGTGGGCAATGAACAAGGCGGAAAACGACGATTATCTGGAAAAGGCGCTGTCCGGTATTCCGGAGCATTTCTCCGGCAAGCTGCTGGAAGTGCCGGTGGGAACAGGGATTCTGACCATGCCGGTTTATCAGACTATGCCGGAGGCGGACATTACCTGTCTCGATTATTCGCCCGATATGATGAGGCAGGCACGGGAAAAGGCTGACCGCCTGCACCTGAAAAATGTAACCTTCCGGCAGGGAGATGTGGGAGCACTCTCCTATGCAGACGACACCTTCGACATCGTTTTGTCGCTGAACGGCTTTCATGCTTTTCCGGACAAGGAGGCCGCTTATCGGGAGGTTTTCCGGGTTTTGAGACCCGGCGGGACATTCTGCGGCTGCTTTTATGTGATGGGCGAGCACAAGCGGACGGATTGGTTTGTCCGGCATGTTTATGAAAAGGCAGGTTTTTTCACACCGCCCTATGAGACGGTTTCCAGTCTGAAAGCACGGCTGGATGGAATGTATACGGATGTGGACATGGGAAACCTGAAAAGCATGGCGTGGTTTATCTGCCGAAAGGCAAAAGAGGAGGCGATGATATGTCAAAGAAAGCAACCGAGTTTCAGAAAAAAGAAATGAGCAAGATGTACCGAGGCAAGGAGATCTTCAAGCCGCTGAATACCGGCTGGATCGACGGGAGTGTCGCCTGTGTGCGCGAATGGGTGGCGAACATCTTCTTCTACCGCAAGGGCGATACGGCCATTATGATCGATGCGGGCTATAACTACGACCGCCTTGCCGAAAAAATGAGCTGGCTCAGCATCGATCCGGCATCCGTCCGGCACATCCTCATCACGCATCAGGACACTGACCATGTGGGTGCAGTGGAGGCCGACAGTCCGGGACTATTCCGGGACGCAAAGCTCTACATCGGCGAGGTTGAGAACCGCTATCTGACCGGCGAAGTGCGCCGCAAGGTGATCTATCGCCTGTACAAGCTGCCGCAGGTCACGATCCACAACGAAAAGGTACTGTTGCATGACGGCGAGGTTTTCGATATTGGCGGCATCAAAATCGAATGCTTCCTTGTCCCCGGTCATACCTGGGGGCACATGGTATATCTCATTGACGATAAGTATCTGTTCACCGGCGACACGCTGTGGTTCGGTGCGGACGGCGGATACAGCTTTATTTCCTCTCTGGCAGAGGATAATAAGCTGGCTGTGCAGTCACTGGCGGAGCTGGAACGGAAACTGCGCGCCCGTGGTCTGCATCCGTATTTCATCACCGGTCACACGGGATGGACGGACAATTTGGAATTTGCTTTTGCCCATAGGGACAAGCTCTGTTCGCCATTCAAGAAACGGGTACACGACCCGTCGGCACCCTATGATGCCTACGACGAATCGGACGACACCGAAGAAAATGCAAAGAGCGGTTTTCTGAAAGGCGTGGGAAGATGAAGGACAGCGAATTACAAATTGACCGCAGCTGCCATGTGCTGTATTCCAAGCCCTGCAAAAAGGAAATACTGGCGAAAATCGCCCTGCACTATCCGGAAGCGGAGCGGGAGACAATATGGGAACAAGTACAGCGGCAGTACGCGGCCTTTCTCTCCGACTGGCGCACCGACTTGGGCGGCAAAAAGAACTTCCACAACGGCGTAGGCGGCACCTACGACTGCATCGCCATCATGAGCTATTATGTGGTCTGCAAAGCAGTTACTTCGTTCCGTGAAATCGAAGAGATGGAGGAAAATCTGATTCTTCCGACTTTCCGCAAGCTGAAATTTGTGGACTGCAACAAGCCGTTCTGGAGGAAGCTGATGTACAAGGCGTTTGTTCGTGCGAAAAGTGGCTGCGACAAATGGCACGATTACGAGATGTCGGTTGCGCCTTATAAAAACGGCAAGCCCATCTATTATGAATTTACGTCGTGCCCGGCAGCGGAATTTGCCATCCGGCACGGCCTTACGGACATCATGCCCGCCCTGTGCAATGTGGACTTTGTTTCCATGGAGCTGCTCCACGCAAGGCTGGTGCGGACGACCACCTGTGTGGACGGCTGCCGATGCGACTATACCATCTGCGGCGACAAAGACCCGTACTTAAAGGTACATCCCGAATACCGGGACGAGGCGGGCTTCAGGAGAAACAAATAAAAACGCAATGCAAAGGCGGTGAGATAAATGGAAGCCTTTCTTGGAATCATGATCCCTTTCTTGGGCACAACACTGGGCGCGGCCTGCGTGTTCTTTATGAAAAGATCCCTTGGCAATTTGGTGCAGCGCGCCCTTGCGGGCTTTGCCGCCGGGGTGATGGTGGCGGCGTCCATCTGGAGCCTGCTGATTCCCGCCATTGAGCAATCGGAGGGCATGGGGAAGCTGTCCTTCCTTCCTGCCTTTATCGGCTTCTGGGTCGGCGTGCTGTTTTTGCTCCTGCTTGACCGCCTGATCCCCCACCTTCACATCGGGAGCGACCAGGCGGAGGGCCCGAAAAGCAGGCTGGGGCGCACCACCATGATGGTGCTGGCAGTGACCCTGCATAACATTCCGGAGGGCATGGCAGTTGGCGTGATGTACGCGGGCTTCCTTGCGGGAAACGCGCAGATCACGGCGGCAAGCGCGCTTGTCCTGTCCCTTGGCATCGCCATTCAGAATTTCCCCGAGGGGGCGATCATCTCCATGCCGCTCCGGGCGGAGGGGGAACGCAAGGGCCGAGCGTTTCTCGGCGGCGTGCTTTCCGGCGTTGTCGAGCCTATCGGCGCGGTGCTGACGCTTCTCGCGGCGCAGCTTGTGATCCCGGCGCTGCCGTATCTGCTGAGCTTTGCAGCGGGCGCCATGCTCTATGTGGTGGTAGAGGAGTTGATTCCGGAAATGTCGCAGGGGCGGCACTCGAATCTTGGAACGGTGTTCTTTGCGGTAGGCTTCAGCGTGATGATGGTGCTGGATGTGGCGCTGGGATAAGGAAGTAAATGATGATTTTACAGGTGATTTTGGAAGGCATAGGACTTGGCGTTCTGCTCATTTTGGTTTGCGCCATCGGTATCCGCAAGGGCGCGGTGGGCATGGTGCATCTTTACAGCCCGGAGGTGCAGGAGCGGTGCGTAACGCTGGGACTTACAACACACGCGAAAATCAAGCGAAATGCTTTGATTTTCAAAGCTGTCTGCGTCCCCGGATACATCGCCTATGTGCTGGTCTGCGTCTATGCGCTCAACGGCGCAAAGGGCTTCGTTCAGGGCTTTTGGCAGCTGCTGGTCATACTGTCCGTTATGAATCTCATAGACCGATTTTGGGTTGACGGCTATTGGGTAGGACATACGAACGCATGGGAAATTCCGGGAACGGAAGACCTGAAACCCTACATTACAGCCAAGGATAAGGGCAAAAAGTGGCTGTTCGGCACAATTGGTATGGCGGTCATTTCGGCAGCACTGGCGGCGATCATGATGCTTTTTATGGAAAGCTGAGGCGATAGAAATGCTGTTTCAAACATATGGCGACAGGAGGAATCCTGCCGTGCTGTTCTTTCATGCAATGGGTGTGACAGGAGCGAGCAGCGAACCGATTGCGAGGTATTTGCAGGATCGATATTTCTGCATCTTGCCCACCTCCACCGTTTACTGCGAGGGGCAGAAATATGTCAGCAAGCTGGACGAAATACGGCAGGTGGAGGACTTTCTGCATCGACAGGGCGTGGAGCGGCTGGCGATGGTGGTCGCTTCTTCCATCGGTGCAGACCTTGCCATGGCGTTTCTGACGCAGACGAAGCTGCCCGTGGAGCACGCTTTCTTTGACGGCGGGCAGTTCGCCCAAATCGGAAAGGGCACGCGCCGTATCATGACGCCGTTTCTGTATTTTGCCATCAAGAGCCTATATTGGTCGAAGGGCGGTACGCTGAAAAAGATACTGTGGTGTGACGACGACTCCATAAAGCCGTATTTTATAGCCGCAGGGGAAAATCTGACCTATACAAATTTGCGGCGGCAGATTTCGGACAGTCTGGAGGATAAGCCCTTTCCGCCGCTTCCCGAGAAGCTGCAAGAGCATACTTATTTCGAGTTCGGCAGCAAAGAGGAGCATTTCAAATACCGTCAAGCAGTGATGGAAGCCTACCCCTGCGGCCATTATCCCGTGTTTGAGGGATACGATCACATGCAATATCAGATTCGCGATCCAAAGGGGTTCGCCGAAATGCTGGCACACATCGCCGAGCGTGACTGTATGCCGGAACTGCCATTTATCAGAAAGTGAGTGATACCCATGAAATACAAAATCGAGAAAAACACCGTACAGGAGACGCTGATCATTCCGCTGTATGCGCGGAAGGTCTGCTCAGAACTATACCCGAATCTCTACCGGGACGAAACAGCGGTTCGCCTGATTGACGAGATCGACTACGATTTTTCAGAGGCGGAGAAAAACTCCCGCAGCCTGATGCAGCGTTTCGGTTCACTGGAGGTGGCCATGCGGCAGAATGACCTTGCTTTTGAGGTGCGGGATTATCTGAAATCTCACCCCAATGCGGCGGTGGTCAATCTGGGCTGCGGGCTGGACAGCACTGGAAGAAGCTGCGACAACGGCAGCTGTAAAATTTACAATCTGGACTTTCCCGATGTCATAGCCGTGCGTAACGAGCTTTTGCCCGCCGGGGAGCGTGAGAAAAATATCCCCTGCGATTTGAACAATACCGAATGGTTTAGAAAAATTGACTCTTCAAACGGCGCGGTATTCTTTTCCTCCGGGGTGTTCTATTACTTCCTGACGGAACAGGTCAAGGCGCTGGTGCAGGCCATGGCAGAGGCTTTCCCCGGCGGCGTGCTGGTATTCGACGCTGCAAATCGGACGGCGGTGAAGATGATCGCCAAGACATGGCTCAAGAGCGCGAAAATCAAGGATGTGGGCGCGTATTTTGCGGTTTCGGACGCTCCCCAAGAGATCAGTGCGTGGGATAGCCGCTTGCAGGTCACCAGCCGAGGCTATATGCTGGGCTACACCGATTTGAAAGACCCATCCGTCAGCGGCTTTTTCCGTTTTCTCGCCAGGGTCGGTGACGGAATGATGAAGATGCAGATTGTAAAGATCAGATTTGGAGGCAAGCAATGAAAATTCTGGTATATGGTGCAGGTGTTTTAGGGTGCAATCTGGCAAGGAATCTGTTTCACGCCGGAAAGGATGTGACCCTGCTTGCCCGGGGAAATTGGGCAGAGGAAATCAGGAAGAACGGACTGCGGATCAAGGATCAATTCTCCCTCCGCACATCGGTCAGCAATATTCCTGTGGTGACGGAACTGGCACCGAATGTCCGGTACGATGTGATATTTGTCGTTCTGCGATATACGCAGCTGGATTCTGCTCTGGAAACCTTGCGGGCGAATCAGACGAAAAATATTGTTTTTGTGGGTAACAATGTGCAGGCAAGAGCGCTGGCGGCGGCACTGCCGGAGAAAAATGCTTTGTTTGCCTTTGCGCTCTCTGCCGGGCATCGGGAACCTGACCGGGTCGTTTCTATCGACCTGAAAAAAATCACCATTGGGCAGTTGCGTGGGGCGGTCTCCAATGCGGAACTGATCGGAGAGATTTTCGGCGGTACCAAATACAAAGTCGTCTATGAGCCAAATATGGAGGACTATCTGCTCTGCCATGCGGCCTTTGTGATGCCTGCGGCCTTCGCCTGCTATAAGACGGACGGCGACCTGAAAAAGCTCAGGGGAGATACCGCGTACCTGAACCGTGTGCTGGATGCCAACATCGAGGGATACCGCGCCATCCGAGATGCCGGGCACACCATTCTGCCCAAGGAGGATGCAGACTTTGAAGGGGAGAAATACCGCAAGACCTGCCTGCGCTTTTTCAAGCTGATGTGCGCTACCTCGCTGGGCAAACTCTGCGCCTCCGACCATGCCATGAACGCCATCGACGAAATGAGTGCGCTGAACCGGGATCTTAAGAAATTTTTCGATGAACATGGCGCAGCCTACCCGGTATGGCAGGCACTGGAAACGGAAGCCGGGAGGTATCTGCAATGAAGTATGCCGGGATGCCTATGGGAATGTGGGTGCTGTTTTCAGGCTCCTTTCAAAAGCAGCTGACCGCTGTGCTGGGCTATGATGCAGCCACCGCAAGAGCCATCACGAAAAAGGCAAAGCCGCAATACCGGCAGATCATCCGCAGGCTGCCGGAGTTTGAAAAGGCCGACCGCTTCAAAATGAATCTGGTCAACTGCGCCATGATCGGGGCGTTCATTCTCTCCATGCCGCAACGTCCGGAGGTGGACAGGCTGACGGATTACTACGCAAAGTCCATGATGACAAAGCCCATGCAGTGGTTCTGCCGCAAGAGCGGAAAAAGCAAGTTTACCCCAAAGGATATTGCCGCCATGAAGGCCACCGCTGCTCTGAAAGCCGCCGACCGCAACCCCTACTCGTGGAACATGGAATTTTACGAATACCCTGACGGCAGCGGCTATGAAGGACGCTTTACCAAGTGCGGCATCTGTGTGCTGATGAAGGAGTTGGGTCTGTACGACCTGACATCTGCTATGTGCCGCTTGGACTACACCATGAGCGATGCCGGCGGTGCGTCCGACTTCGTGCGCGAATATACCCTTGCCTCCGGTGGCCCCTACTGCGACTGCGGCTATCACCGCAAAAAGTAACTGCCGCCTCTCCACGGAACAAGGAAAAATTCGTACTGCACTTACCCGTTTCGTCATAGGGGGCAATGCCCACTCGGCTTGTTGGGGAGTAACGAATTTGCCGAAGACTACCGTAAAATCGGTACGTTTTGCCGGACCAATGTGGGAATCAGCCCCTACAACCGAAGATGCAAGTACATACAGATTCGCCGAAAAACAACGTGAAGTCTGCAACACTCTGCTGCACAACCTCTCCGGCTCGACTTCACCGATACCACCGCCCCTTCGCAACGGGGCGGCTTTTTTTCGTATTTTGTGTTTAAGACTCCAGTAGTATTGACAACAAAATAAGACTGTGGTATTATATATGCGTGGCCACTACTGGAGTCTTATGAAAAGAGGTATGTATATGGACATCAAATTATTTGACTCTGAACTGAAGGTGATGGACGTGATCTGGCGCGAGGGGGATACCCCCGCCAAGGAGATCGCGCGGCAGCTGACAAATGAATTGGGCTGGAATGTCAATACGACTTATACGCTCATCAAGCGCTGCATGAAAAAGGGTGCGATCGAGCGCAGTGAGCCGGGCTTTCTGTGCCATGCGCTGATCCCGAAATCAGCGGTGCAGGAGGCGGAGACGGATGAACTCATCAACAAGGTCTATGACGGTTCTGCCGACAAGCTGTTCGCCGCGCTGCTGGGCAGAAAAAAACTCTCCGCCGAGCAGATCGAGCGGCTTCGGCAGATCGTCGGGGAACTGGAATGAGGTGCCCGGTATGAGCCTTCTGCAAATGAGCGTCACGGGCGGCGTCATGATCCTTGCAATTACGGTCCTCCGTGCGCTGGCGATGAACCATGTGCCGAAAAAGACGTTCCTGGCGCTTTGGGGCGCGGCGCTGCTGCGGCTGGTGCTGCCGGTCTCGCTGTCCTCTACCCTGAGCATCTATTCACTGCTGGGGCAGAAGACAGCCTTGAACGTGGTAGACGTGCCCGCAGCGGCAACTCCGGCCCTTTTGCCGGGGCAGGCTGTCACCGCCCTGCCGCAGATAGACGCTGCACCGGTGCAGACAATCTCCGTATGGAGCATTGTATGGATTGCCGGGGTGGTTCTCTGCGCAGCCTTTTTCGCGGCGGTTTACTGGAAATGCTGCCGGGAGTTCCGCATGTCTTTTCCAGTGGACAATGATGCGTCCCGGCAGTGGCTGCAAACGCATCCGCTGCGGCGCGGGATCTGCATCCGGCAGTCTGACCAGATTTCGTCGCCCCTGACCTTCGGCGTCCTGCACCCGGTCATTCTGATGCCCAAAAAGACAGATTGGAACGACGAAACGGCGCTGCAATACGTTTTGGAGCACGAATTTGTACACATCCGGCGGTTTGACAGCGTAGGAAAGCTGCTGCTGATTGCGGCGGCCCTGTTCCTTTCGGCTTACAATGAACGGGAGTCCCACGAAGCCCGGGACTCCGCCCGGCAGGTCATTGCCCAGCTGTGCGACGCGCTCCCCACGGAAGCGGGCGATGACGAAGCCGAACCCACGACCCTTCCGGAATCCCTGCCGGATGTCCGGCGGGAGATGCCGGTGAAGACCATCAACGGCCGGGACTACATCGGCGTGCTGAGCATTCCGTCGCTGGAGCTGGAGCTGCCGGTGATCAGCCAGTGGGACTATCCCGCATTGAAGGTTGCCCCCTGCCGGTATTCAGGCTCCTTGTATCAGGACAACCTGATCATCTGCGCCCACAACTATGCGTCCCATTTCGGAAAGCTGAAGGAGCTCCAACCCGGGGACACCGTCCTGTTTACGGATATGGATGAGCATGTGGTGACCTTCCAGGTGGTGGAGCGGGAGACGCTGAACCCCATGGACGCGGAGGGGATGGAAGCAGGGGACTGGGATCTGACACTGTTTACCTGCACCATCGGCGGACAGACCCGTGTGACGATCCGGCTTGAACGGGTGGAAGTATTCCGGAACCCCGAACAGGAAGACACCGTCCAATCCGAAAAATAAACGCACAATCCGGCAAGAGACGGAGGTAGGAACCGTGAAAAGGGTGTTTGCATGGCTGACCGTCTGCCTGCTGGCCGGGTGTCTGGCCGGGTGCGGCGGGGAGAAGCGGGTCGTCACTTCGGACACGCTGTATGTTCCGAGGATTGAGGGCATGACCGAAGCCTTTATTCTGGGCATGGACGCCTCCATCGTGCCGTCGCTGGAGGCGGGCGGCGTCCGGTACTATGATTTTGACGGTAAGGAGAAGGACGTTTTTGAGATCCTTTCCGAAAACGGGATCAACTACATCCGAGTTCGGGTGTGGGTGGATCCTTACGACGGCTCCGGCCGGGGCTACGGCGGCGGAAACTGCGACATCGGCACCGCCCTCGCCATCGGCAAGCGAGCCACCCGGTACGGCATGAAGCTTCTTGTCGATTTTCACTATTCCGATTTCTGGGCCGATCCCGGTAAGCAGATGGTTCCCAAAGCGTGGGTCGGTATGGAAATCGACGAAAAGGCCGATGCCCTGAACCGCTACACCACGGACTGCCTTCAGCAGCTGAAGGACGCCAAGGTGGACGTAGGCATGGTGCAGCTGGGCAATGAGACCAACGGCAGTCTCTGCGGGGAAACCACCTGGGGGAACATCTGCTATCTGATGGAGGCCGGCTCCCGAGCCGTCCGGGCAATTTTCCCGGAGGCACTGGTGGCCGTTCACTTCACGAATCCGGAGAACGCCGACGCCATGGGTTTCTACGCGAAAACGCTGGACGATTTCCGACTGGATTACGATGTATTCGCCACCTCCTACTACCCTTACTGGCATGGGACGCTGGAGAATCTCGCCGCCGTGCTCTCTCAGATTGCCGAAGCCTACGGCAAGAAGGTCATGGTAGCGGAAACCTCCTACGCCTACACCCCGGAGGATACGGATTTCTTCGGCAATACCATCGGCGAGGGCGGCAGCTATGCCAAACCCTATCCCCTGTCTCTTATACACATCTCCGAGCCCACGAGACGTAGAGGAATCTCG
>ENA-OYZV01000323-OYZV01000323.1-human-gut-metagenome-genome-assembly--contig:-NODE-323-length-13012-cov-4.458517_pt1 | contig 13012 bp, 8 predicted proteins | sample MGYA00244203_ERZ653490 | MGnify/ENA primary metagenome ERZ653490 (study PRJEB26926, sample SAMN06165086) | human gut metagenome | biome: ENVO:00009003; feature: ENVO:2100002; material: ENVO:00002003...
TTGCGGGCGAAGCGGAAAATGCCGAGATCGAAACCGCGAGCGGCAAGGTGGATATCGCCGGCGCGCTCGGCGCGCTGGACTTCGAAAGCGTCAGCGGCAACCTGATTTTGGCTACCGAGCGTGCGCTGCGCCTTGATGCCGAAACGGAGAGTGGCAGCATCTATCTGACCCTTCCCGCGCAGGACGGCTTTACTCTCGACTATGAAACGAAAAGCGGCGCGTTCCGCTCCGCGCTCACCGAGCGCGAAGGAGCGCTCATCACCTGTCTCGACGACCACGCGACGCACTACTCTGTGCCCGCGCTCGACGGCGGTGAGATGAGCGAGCTTACGATCGAAACGATGAGCGGCGAGGTGACGATCGAAGCCTCTTCCTCGGGCAGCAACTGAAGCGAACAAAAAAGAGAGCGGCAGCGCCGCTCTCTTTTTTCGTTATTTCTTGTCGATTGCAAGCCACGTCTGGTCGAAGCCGTAGGGGAGCAGCTCCTTGATGTGCAGGTGCTTTTCCTCGTTGTCCTTGTTCAGGCACACGACCTCCATGTCGGGCCCGAACTCGTAGAGCACCTGACGGCACGCACCGCAGGGGTAGCAGTAGTCGTCGCTGCGCCCAGCGATGACGATGCGCTTGAAGCGCCGGTGCCCCTCGCTTACGGCCTTGAACGCCGCGGTGCGCTCGGCGCAGTTCGTCAGGCCGTAGCTCGAATTTTCGATGTTGCAGCCGGTGAAGACCGCGCCGTCCTCACATTCGAGCGCCGCGCCCACGGGGAAGTGGGAGTACGGCACATACGCCATGTCCAGCATGGCGACGGCCTTCGCCTTGAGTTCTTCTAACGTTGCCATAAAAACGCCTCCTCACCAGTCTACGCCGAGATCAGGACGGACTTGCGTATCCATGATGTCCTCGGCGTTATAGAATTGCAGATAGCGGCTGCGCGAGTGGCGCAGCGTGGTGCCGTCCGGATGCAGACGGTCGCAGATGACGGCGGAAATGTCGGGCTTCACATAGCTGAACGAACTCGTGCCGACGCTCGCGAAGATGCGGAAGCCCTGGCTTTGCAGGTACTTGAAGCGCTCGCCGGTCTGGTGCCAGTCGTCGCCGTCGGGACGGCCGCCGTGCGGATAGAACAAAATCTGCGTGGGGCCGACGAGCGAGCCGACCTCGTCCGCCCAGCGCTCGGTGTCGTTGATGACGGTCTGGAGCGGCTTGGTGTCGAGGCGGATGTGGCCCCAGGTGTGACTGCCGAACGTCCAGCCGGTCTCCTTCAAACGCGCTATGACGGGCTTGACGGCCTCGATCTCGCTCGCGCGGTAGGCGTCGAACGCGGGGCGGTCGGGCGAATCTGCCGCGATGTCGCGGTCATCCTGTGTGCGGTAGCCTAAAATACCCTGATAGCCCGTCAGCGAGAAGATGGCTTTCGCGCCGTTGAGCGAAAAGTCGGGGTGCTCGTAGACAAACTGGTCGAGAATGGGCGTCGCGTCGAGTTCCTTGGTCAAAAAGGTCTCATTTGTGTACGGATCGGTACACTGCGCCCAGATCTCGCCGTCCTCGCCGACGACGAGCTTGCTCGTGAAGCCCTCGTCGAGCATATAGGGGTAGTAGTTCACGTCGTCAAAGCTGATGACGAGCGGCTTTTTGCCCTCTGGCAGCATCAGGGTGTTTCGCACCATGTGCGTGCCGGAGTCGTCCGTCACCTCGCTCCACACGTCCTCCATCGCGACTAAGATGTAGCCCTTGTCGTACACGGACTGCAAGATCTTCTTGTACTCGTCCGCCGTGACCATCCAGTCGTCGAGGCCGTAGCGCTGGTCCTGACTGGCATTGCAGTCGTGGAAGGCCCACTGCGGGTAGGCGATGATCGGGTGGAAAAAGAGGTGCTCCACCACCTGATCCGGTCCCCAGGCCTGCGTGAGCTGGTCCTCGGACCAGTAGTTGCGCACGGCGTCGTAGGGGTCAGTTGTATCGTCAGTATTGTTGTCGGTGTCGCTGCCATTCTCGTCCGTGACGGTCTGATCGTCGCCGTCGGACGGCGTCGTCTTGTCGCCGCAGGCAGTCAGCAGCGACAGCACCATCAGCACGCTGAGCAGCAGTGCAAAAAAGTGTTTCATGTCAAAATCTCCTCTCTCAAAACTGCGCGGTCATTATAGCAGACTTCACTTCTTTTGACTATGCCTTTCGCGCTTTTGTTCCCATTTGTAACTATTTACCACAAATAATTAAAGCGTCACAGCTTTTCGCGTCCGCAGACGCGAAATGATTTCGAATCGTTTTTTGGCGCGACATGCGCGTGTCAAAAAACTCTTCTCGCTCCGCGCGTGTCGAAGCCGCCCTTTGGGCGGCAAGGCACGAAGCGGAGTGTAATTCTCAAAAAACAAGGGACACGGTTTCCGTGTCCCTTGTTTTTTGAAGAATTAGAAGTCTGCGTTGCCCACGGTGCGGGGATGCAGCTCCACGTCGCGGATGTTGCCGATGCCCGTTAAATACATCACCATGCGCTCGAAGCCGAGGCCGAAGCCCGCGTGACGGCAGGAGCCGTAGCGGCGCAGGTCGCAGTACCACCAGTAGTCCTCGGGATTCATGCCGAGCTCGCGGATGCGCTTTTCGAGCAGCTCGATGCGCTCCTCGCGCTGGCTGCCGCCGATGATCTCGCCGATGCCCGGAACGAGGCAGTCCGCCGCGGCGACGGTCTTGCCGTCGTCGTTGAGGCGCATATAGAACGCCTTGATCTCCTGCGGATAGTCCGTGACGAACACGGGGCGCTTGAAGATCTGCTCGGTGAGGTAACGCTCATGCTCAGTCTGCAGGTCGATGCCCCACTCGACGGGGTAGTCGAACTTCTGGCCGCTCTCCTTTAAGAGCTTGACGGCCTCGGTATACGTCACGCGGCCAAAGTCGGAGCTCTCAACGTGCTGGAGACGCTCAAGAAGGCCCTTGTCGACAAAGCTGTTGAAAAACGCGAGATCGTCCGGGCAGCGCTCCATCACGCGGCGAATGATGTGCTTGATCATCGCTTCCGCCACTTCCATGTCGCCGTTGAGGTCGCAGAACGCCATCTCCGGCTCGATCATCCAGAACTCGGCGGCGTGGCGCGCGGTGTTGGAATTCTCGGCGCGGAACGTGGGGCCGAAGGTGTAAACGTCGCCGAACGCCATAGCGAAGTTCTCGGCGTTGAGCTGGCCGGAGACGGTCAGGCTCGTCTTCTTGCCGAAAAAGTCCTTGCTGTAATCGACCTTGCCGTCGGGCGTTCTCGGCGGGTTCTCCAGATCCAGCGTCGTGACCTGGAACATCTCGCCCGCGCCCTCGCAGTCGGAGCCGGTGATGAGCGGGGTATGGACATAGACGAAATCGCGCTCCTGGAAGAATTTGTGGATGGCGTAGGCGATCAAACTGCGGACGCGGAACACGGCCTGGAACGTGTTCGTGCGCGGACGCAGATGCGTCACGGTACGCAGATACTCCATCGAATGGCGTTTGGGCTGGATGGGATAATCCGGCGTGGACGGGCCTTCGACAAAGACCTCGCTGGCCTGCAGTTCAAACGGCTGCTTCGCGTCCGGCGTCAGGACGAGCGTACCGGTGACAATCACGGCTGCGCCGATGTTCAGCTTGGAAATTTCGGTGAAATTTGCAAGTTCGGAGCCGTAGACGACCTGCACCTGCGAGAAAAATGTGCCGTCGGACAGGTTGATGAAGCCGAAGTTCTTACTGGCACGCAGATTGCGCACCCAGCCGCCGACCTTGATCTGTTTGCCGGCATAAGCGTCAGTCTCTTTAAAAAGGGAACGGACAGAAATAAGCTGTTCCATAGTGATCGATCCTCTCTTGTATTTATAATGTTGTGTAATTTACAGAAGCAGAATACCTGCGTCGCGGCAGGCATCCGTTGTAGCCTTGTCCCAGATGCTCGACTGCACCTCGCCAATATGGCAGGCGCCGATCATAAGCATGCACAGACGGCTCTGGCCGATGCCGCCGCCCATGGTCAGCGGCAGTTCCCCGCTTAAAAGCATTTTGTGGAACGGCAAGCTCCGCCGGTCGTCGCACCCGGCAAGCGTCAGCTGCCGGTCAAGCGATTTCTCGTCCACGCGGATGCCCATCGAGGAAATTTCAAACGCGCACTGCAGCACCGGGTTCCACATCAGGATATCGCCGTTGAGATCCCAGTCGTCATAGTCGGGCGCGCGGCCGTCATGCGGCTTGCCGGATTTTAACTTGCCGCCGATCTGCATGAGAAAGACCGTGTGGTGCTGGCGCAAAATTTCGTTCTCGCGCTCCTTGGGGGTCTTGTCCGGGTACATATCCTCCAATTCCTGCGTGGTGATGAAGAACACCTCGCGGTCAAGTTTTGTGTGCAGGCTCGGGAACGCAACGCCCAGCGCGTCGTTCGTCTCGCAGACGGCGCCGACAATATCGCGCACGGTGCGTTTTAAATAGTCCGTGTTCCGATCCTCGCGGGCAATGACCTTTTCCCAGTCCCACTGGTCGACGTAGACGGAGTGGAGGTTGTCGACCTCTTCGTCGCGGCGGATGGCGTTCATGTCGGTGAACAGGCCCTTGCCGACCTTGAAGTCGTAGCGCTTGAGCGCAAGACGCTTCCACTTGGCCAGCGAATGAACGACCTGGGCATTGGTGCCGACGTCGGGAATGTCAAAGGAGACGGGACGCTCGACGCCGTTGAGGTTGTCGTTCAGACCAGAATTTTCATCCACGAACAGCGGAGCAGAAACCCGGCGGAGATTGAGGGCATTGCTCAGATTGACCTGAAAATTGCTCTTGATGAATTCGATGGCGCGCTGCATTTCATAGACAGACAGCGGGGTGTGGTAGTCCTGCGGGATATAGACTTTGCTCATACCGGTTTCACTCCTTAAGAAAAAGTATGCGCTAATTATAATCAGGCATATTAGGAAATTCAATAGTGAAATTTTAAGTAGTTGAGCTTGCAAAACAAGAAATTTTTGTCGACATGGTCAGCAATATGGAAAAACTTAATCCTTTTGCCCGTTGCAATCTGAAAGCACGCGTGATAGACTGCATAATGAGATAAAATGCAGATAGGAGGCTCTTTTGTGAGAACACTCTTGAAAGGCGCGGACATTCTGCTGCGCAAGGAAAACGGATATGAAACGCTGCACGGCGCCTATCTCGGCGTCGATGAGGCGAAGATCGACTATATCGGTGAGGAAAAACCCGAAAAGGCCTATGACCTTGAAAAGGATATGAGCGGCAGGCTCCTTGCCCCGGGACTCATCAACTGCCACAGCCATATCGCCATGACGCTGATGCGCGGCATCGGCAGCGGACTGCCTTTGCAGGACTGGCTCTTCAAGGCCATTTTCCCGATCGAGGACAAGCTCGTGCGCGAGGATATCGCCGCAGCGAGCCGCTTTGCCCTGATCGAGATGATCGCGGGCGGCACGACGAGCTTTTCCGATATGTACTTTTTCCCCGAGGAGACCGTCTGGGCGGTCGAAGAGGCGGGGATCAAGGCGAACCTGAACCGCTGTGTGCAGTGCTTTGACGAAAACCAGACCGTGGAGCAGAACACGCAGATCCCCGAATCGCTCGCGCTTTTTGAAAAGTACCACGGCGCGGCGGACGGGCGCATTCACATTGACTTTTCCATCCACGCGGAGTATACCTGCAAGAGCCATATCGTCAAGGCGTACAGCGACCTCTGCCGCGAAAAGGGCGGGCGCATGCACATCCACCTCGCCGAGACCGCGCGCGAGCAGCGCGAGTGCATCGAGCGCTACGGCAAAACGCCGACGGAGTGGTTCGAATCGCTCGGCACGTTCGATTCGCCTACGGCGGCGGCGCACTGCGTCGCCGTGACGGAGCGCGACATGGACATTCTGAAGGCCCACGGCGTCAGCGTTGTCCACAACCCGACGTCGAACCTGAAGCTCGGCAGCGGCTTTGCCCCCATCCGCCAGATGATGGACAAGGGCATCAACGTGACGCTCGGCACTGACGGCACGGCCAGCAACAACAATTTAAATATGTTCGAGGAGATGCACCTCGCTGAGATCATGCACGACGGCTATCACAACGACCCGACGCTGATCTCCACGCAGGAGGTGCTCGATATGGCGACGGTCAACGGCGCAAAATTGCAGGGCCGCGACGACACCGGCGTGCTGGCTGTCGGTAAAAAGGCTGACATCATTGCCATTGATCTGAGCAAGCCCCACCTTTACCCCAATTTCGACACGCCCGCGCTTTTGACCTGTTCGGCACAGGCGGGCGACGTGTGCATGACGATGGTGGACGGCAAGATCCTGTACGAAAACGGTGAATTTAAGACGCTGGACGAGAACAAGGTGCGCGCCGACATGGAGTGTGCCGTCGAGCGCCTTTATAGAAAGTGAGAGAAAAGAAACATGGAGAGAGCGGATAAAGACCTCGCCTTTTTGCTGCGCTACGAGAATGTCGCGTGGTTTGAAGACGGCGAGGTGCGCATCTTAGACCGGCGCATTTACCCCGCAAAGGTCGAATTTGTCACCTGCCGCACACATCAGGAAGTCGCGCGGGCCATCACCGACATGGTGACGCAGAGCGCGGGCCCCTACACGGCGGCGCCGATGGGCATGGCGCTCGCGGCGTGGGAATGCCGCGGCAAATCGGCGGACGAGCAGATGGAATACCTCAAGAAAGCGGCTTACACCATTTCCCACGCGCGCCCCACGACGCAAAAGCGCATGACGCTTCTGTGCGACATCTGCCTGAAAGAGGCCGAGCGCGCGCTTTCAGCGGGGGAGAATGTGGCCGAGGCCATCAAGAATAAGACCATCGAGCTCAACAACGTGCGCTATAACAGAATGGCGAAGATCGGCTCGTACTTAGTCGATATGTTCCCCGACAACGGAACGGTGATGACGCACTGCTTCGCCGAGACCATCGTCGGCACGATGCTTCGTGAGTGCCGCAGCCGCGGCAAAAACATCCGGCTGTTCTGCCCCGAAACGCGCCCGTATTTTCAGGGCGCGCGCCTGACGGCGTCCGTCTGCCACGACATGGGCTTTGACGTGACGGTCATCTCCGACAATATGCCGGCGTTCGTCATGCAGAACGAAAAGGTCGACGTTTTCACCACCGCGGCGGACGCCATCTGCTGCGACGGCCATGTCGTCAATAAAGTGGGCACGTTCCAGAACGCCATCGTCGCCAAGTACATGGGCATCCCGTACTTCGTCACCGGCGCGCCCGATCAGGGACACGAGACGGTGGACAGCATTCACATCGAAATGCGCGACCCGAACTTCACGCTCCAAGCCATGGGCGTGCGCACGGCGATGGAGGGTGTGAAGGGCTACTATCCCGCCTTCGATATCACGCCGCCGCATCTCGTCTCGGGCGTCGTGACCGACCTTGGTATTTATTCTCCCTACGATCTGCACCGCTATTTTACGGACGGCAGCATCGGCAAGGACAATCTGGTGATCTAAATGGAACAAAATCTGGACATTCTTCGTCAGGAGATCGTGGACAAATCGCTTGAGGCGTTCCGCGAGGGCCTGTTTTCCGGCACGAGCGGCAACATGAGCTGCCGCGTCGCGCCCGATGAAATGCTCATCACGCCGACGTCCGTGCGCTACGATGTGCTGCGCGCGCAGGACATTGTGCACATGAAGCTCGACGGTACGGTGCTCGAGGGCGCGTTGCAGCCCTCGAGCGAGTGGCGCATGCACGCGGCGGTCTACAAGGCGTATGGCGAGACGAACGCCGTCTTCCACACGCATTCGCCCTATGCAACGGCGTTCGCCGTCGTGCGGAAGAGCATCCCCGCGGTGTTGATCGAATCGTGCATCTTTTTGGGCGGCGACATCCGCTGCGCGGACTACGCCGCGCCGGGGACGGAGGCCGTCGGCACGAACGCCATCCCCGCGCTCAGGGACCGCGGCGGCTGCACGCTTGCCAATCACGGCGTGCTCGCCGTGGGGAAGGACCTTGCGCAGGCATATCTGCGCGCGGAATACATCGAAGATGTTGCAAAGATCTATGCCTATGCCAAGGCCATCGGCGAGCCGGTGGCGCTCGATACACTCTAAATTACCCTGCGCATGGGCGCAGAAGGAGAACTGCCAATGAAAAGGTTTCTGAAAAAAGACAAGCTTCTCGTGCTTCTTGCACTGCTGGCACTGCTCGTTTCGCTCGTGCCGATCGCCGGGCGCGTGCAGACCGAGGAGAACAACAAATATTACGAATGTGTCCTCGACTATTCGAGCCTGCGTGCCATGGCGCGCCAGTCTGAAATGAGCGAGGATGAGTGGCTCGACCTGTTCCGCTCCCTCGGCGTGGACAAGGTGGCGCTCAGCGAGGCGAGCGCGCTCGACCTGCACCAGAGCGCGGCCATCCCTGTGCACGCGATGACTGTGAAAAAGGCGATGGAAAACTACGGCTGGGAGGATAGCTACCCCGCCGAGGTCGCGGCGTGGCTGCGCGAGAGCACCGACGTGAGCGACTGTCTCATCTGGACCGAGACGGCGGCGGGCTACGAGTGGATCCTCGACGCTTTCACCGCCCGCTTTGAAGATTTTGAAGCCAAGACCTATCTTGAAGGCGAGCACGGCTTCCTCTTCGTCCAGCAGCAGAAAAACGGCATGAAGGGCGAAAAGCTGCTCGACCTTTGCCTCGGCATCTGGCCCGATACGGTGGAGCTGCTCGAGCGCCACGGCTACGAGATCATTCCGCGTACCGTGACGAAGAAGGACATGAACGGCACAAAGTTTGCGGCGGCTTATATCGATGTGCTCAAGCATTATGATGCGCCTTACTTTATGAACAGCGGCAAGGAGCTTGTCGGCTACGAGAGCGACGAGGGCTGGGATATGCTCGTGCAGTATCTCAACGAGAGCGGCGCGAGCGTCGCCATGATGGAGCAGAACGACCAGAGCCTCAACCTCACCTGGCCGGGCATTGAGGATCTGCTCAATGAAACGGGCTATCACGGCGTGCGCGTCTTCAACGAGTGGGCCTACATCCAGAACCGCTACCAGTACTGCGGCTACGAGGGCCCGGAAGAGATCACGAACACGTTCTTTAGAGCCATCGCCGAGCGCAACTGCAAGATCATCTACCTCAAGATGATCCTGGAGCCGGACAACGACGTGAGCTGGGACGCCGACGAGAAGGAATGGACCTATGTCACCGATCCTGCCGACTATGAAAAGATGCTCAAAGATCTTGATGCGCGCCTTGCCCCCCTCGGCTACACGCGCGGCACGGTGCCGGCGATGGAGCTGAAAACGCCGCCTTTGGCGCTGCGAATCGTGCAGAGCGTCGGCACGGCGGCGCTGCTGGTGCTGCTCTTTGACCTCTTCTTCCACATCGGCGCGCGCTGGCGCATGATCCTTCTGGCGCTCGGTGTGCTGGGCTTTGCCGCGCTCAGCGTGCTGAAGCCTTCGCTTTTCCGCCTGCTGCTCTCCATGTCCGGCGGCATCGTGATGCCGTCGCTTGCGGCGGTGGGCCTCTGCCGCGTGCTGATGGAAAAGAGAAGGAGCGAGCCGCGCGTGCGCTTTGGAAAGCTCCTTGGCTACACGCTCGGCGTTTCCGCTTTGACCATCCTGACCGCGTTCTGCGGTTCGCTGCTTGCGACCTCCGCGCTCTCGCAGCTCTCCTACATGATCGAGATGGAGCTCTACCGCGGCGTGAAGATCATGCAGCTTATCCCCATCGCGCTCTTCATGCTCGCCTATCTTCTGGTCTACGCCTATGAGGAGACCGGCGCGCGCGAGGCCGTCCTCGCCCACGCGGGACAGCGCGGGGAGAAGAATCGCGTCAAGCGATTCAACGCCTATTTCGGCGAGCTGATGCAGACGCCGATGAAACTCGGCTGGTTCCTTGCGATCGTCGTCATCGCGGTGGCGGCGGTGTTCATGCTGCTGGTGTTCGCCTACTATATGTACCGCACCGGCAACTCGACCACGACGTCGGCAAGGGAGCTTGCGTTCCGCAACTTCCTGGAAAATACGCTCATTGCCCGCCCGCGCACGAAGGAAATGATCGTCGGCTGGCCGATGCTGATGCTTTTCATCTGGTCGCTGCGCCGCAGAATGAGATTCCTGCCGATGATCTTCGGCATGGGCATGACCATCGGCCTTGTCAGCGTGGTCAACACGTTCCTGCACATCCGCACGCCGTTTTTGCTGAGCCTGCTGCGCACCGGCTGGGGCATCCTCTTCGGACTTCTCATCGGCACAGCCGTGGTCATTGTGGCGGAGCTCATTTACCGCCTTGTGCGCAGGATCTGCGGGGTGACGAATGGTTAACATTCTGATCTCGGGCTATTACGGCTTCGACAACATCGGCGACGAGTCCATCCTGCGCACGCTCGTCTCGTCGCTGCGCGAGCACATTCCCGACTGCTCGCTCACGGTGCTCTCGCACAATCCCGCCTCCACGCGCGAAAAGTACGGCGTTGAGGCGGTGGACCGCATGTCGCCGATGGCGATTTTACGCGCGGTGAAAAAGTGCGACATGCTCATTTCCGGCGGCGGCAGCCTTTTGCAGGATGTGACGAGCAGCAAGAGCTTACACTATTACCTCTCCATCATCCGCTGCGCGGAATTCTTCCATAAAAAGGTCTTCATCTATTCCCAGGGCATCGGCCCCATCGACCGCCCCGGCAACCGCCGCGCCGCGGCGGCGGCGCTCAAGCGGGCGGACGGTATCGTCGTGCGCGACGAGCGGTCGGCATCGCTTTTGGAGGAAATCGGCATCGCGCGCGACAAGGTCGTCATCACGGCGGACCCCGTCATCCGCATGAAAAAGCCCGATGGCGATGTCGGCGCGGAGATCCTGCGAAAGGCAGGTGTCTCGCTGGATGGCCGTCTAACTGTCGGCTGGGCCATCCGTGAGCGGGACACAGACAGCCGCTTTGTCAAAGAGCTTTTGCGCTCCATCCAGATGATGAAGGACAAGTACAACGCGCAGTCCGTGCTCATCCCGTTCCACTATGAAGAGGACGGCGAGGTCTGCCGCCACATCGCGGCGCAGCTTCCGGATGACACGGCGGTGTGCCTGAATGAAAAGTACCTCTCCGAGGATATGCTCTCCATCATCGGCAACATGGACCTGCTCGTCGGCGTGCGCCTGCATTCGCTCATCTATGCCGCCATCATGGGCGTGCCGCTCATCGGCATTTCGTATGACCCCAAGTGCACGGCGTTTTTGAATTCCGTGGGGCTCGACAAGCTGAGCACGAAGGAGAACTTCACGGCGGAGCTCTTCCTGCCCGAGGCCGAGCGTGTGCTCGAAACGGGCAAGGAGCAGGTGCAGTGCGTCGAAGCGCATATGGCCAAGCTTTCGCGCAAGCTCGACACGAACGAGAAAATGATCTGCGCGATCATGGAGAAATCGAGGAAACATACCATGCAAGACCCTCAAAACAATACGGAAAAGAAGGATAAATCGGGCGTCCGCACGGCGGGCGCGATCAGCTTCGTCTTTCTGCTGACGCTGTTCGCCAAGCTCCTCGGCGTGGTGCGCGAGATGATGCAGGCCAACATCTTCGGCACCGGCATCGACGCGGACCTCTACACCGCGTCGTATAACTCGACGCTCTATCTCTTTACGACGATGTGCTACGCGCTGTGCATCGCGGCGGTGCCGATCCTGACGAAGGAATTCGCCGCCGACCGCAAGCGCGGCGAGAAAGCGGCCAACAACCTGTTGACCATCACGCTGCTCGGCTCGCTCGCGGCGGTCGTTTTGTGGCAGATCTTTGCCTCGACGCCGCTCGTCGGCACGATCTGGGACCTTGACGCGGCCGAGCTGCCGCGCCTTGCGAGCTATATCCGCATCATGGCCTGCGCGCTGCCGGTCGTGGCGGCGGCATATCTGAACGTCGCCATCTTCCAGGCGACCGACCACTATGAATTGCAGGGCAGCATGAGCATCCCGTACAACGCGTTCCTTGCGATCTTCCTTGTGACGCTGGGCGCAAAGTGGGGTATCAGGGGCGTCGTCATCGCGAGCTCGTGCGCGTGGCTCTTACAGCTTGCCATGAGCATCCCGTATGCGAAGAAGGAACATTATGTCTACCGGCCGATGCTCGACCGCAAGGCGGACTATGTCGGCACCTACTTCAAGACCGCGCTCGTCACGGTGCTGACGACATCGATCTTCCTGTTCTGCTATCTCATCGACACGGCGACCGCCACGGCGCTCAACGACAGCGCCGTCAGTGCGTTCTACTATGCCGATAAGCTCTTCACCCCGCTCACGACGAGCGTGCTCTACAGCATCAGCGCGGTCATGTTCCCGCGCTTTAACCGCGAGTTTACGAAGGAGGACTCGAAGGGGTATCTTGGCTACATCTGGAACGTGACGGAAAACACGCTGCTTTTCATCCTGCCCGTCTGCGCGATGATGTGCGCGTTCGGCACGGATATCATTCGCGTCATCTTTGAAAGCGGCAGCTTCACCGCTGAGTCGACCGAGATGACGGGCAGCATCTTCGCCCGCTACGCGCTCGGCATGAGCGCCTTCGCCGTGCTCGACCTTTTGAACAAGGCCTACTACGCGATGAAAAAGACGCTGGTGCCGCTGCTCATCAACCTCGGCGTGCTGGTGCTGAATCTCATTTTGAACCGCGTGTTCTACACCGATACCGGCGTCGCGCTGGCGACGTCGCTTGCGCTGACGATCGGTGCGATTGCGATGACGATCCAGCTCTTCCACGGGACGAAGATCGTGCGCCTGGTGCCGCTCCTCAAGGGCCTTGCCGCCACGGCAGCGATGGCGGTCGTCCTCTACGGCGGGCGTTCGCTTCTTGTTGCGGCGGATGACAGCAAGCTGATGCTCGTCGTCAAGTGCGGCCTGACGGGCGTTGTGGGGTGCGTTATTTACGTGCTGGTCAGCATGATTTTGAAGCAGAATATCATTGCTGATACGATTAAGAAGTTCAAAAAGTGATACTTTTTGGGATTTATCCCCACACCGTGTGGGGACGCGGCAAAGGGGGCCATTCTCTCACGTGAGAGAATGGCCCCCTTGGACCCCCAAGAGAACG
>ENA-OYZV01000324-OYZV01000324.1-human-gut-metagenome-genome-assembly--contig:-NODE-324-length-13003-cov-6.020080_pt1 | contig 13003 bp, 7 predicted proteins | sample MGYA00244203_ERZ653490 | MGnify/ENA primary metagenome ERZ653490 (study PRJEB26926, sample SAMN06165086) | human gut metagenome | biome: ENVO:00009003; feature: ENVO:2100002; material: ENVO:00002003...
ATCTCCGGTTGCAATCCTGCCGCAGAACTTTTTACGATTCTTGGTTTCAAAATCTTTCTTTGTTGCGACAAGGATATTCGCCGCCGGATAGAGCTGCAAATACTCAGCCGCCCATTGTTCGGTCAAGTGATTTGGTACAACAAACAGTGACTTATTACAAAGTCCAAGCCTTTTCGACTCCTGTGCTGCCGCTACCATTTCAAAAGTTTTTCCTGCTCCGACTGCGTGTGCAAGAAGCGTATTTCCTCCGTAAAGGATATGGGCAACCGCATTTTTCTGATGTTCCCTGAGTTCAATTTCAGGGTTCATACCATTGAAGATGATATGACTTCCATCATACTCACGAGGTCTGACGCTATTGAATTTCTCATTGTAGGATTTGCAAAGCCTTTCCCTTCGTTCAGGGTCAGACCATATCCAGTCCTGAAATTCCTGCTTAATCATTTCCTGCTTCGACTGAGCAATCGCTGTTTCCTTTTTATTCAGGACAGCCTTTTTCTTTCCCTCATCATCTTCGATATAATCAAAGATACGCACATCTTTTAAATTCAGCGTTTCCTCAATAATCTTATAGGCATTGATGCGGGAAGTTCCGTAAGTGTTATATGCCCTTACATTTCCTTTGTCATAGGATTTGCCCTCAATATTCCACTCACTCGTAAATGGAGAGAAGTGAACTTTGATATTCCACTGTGCATAGCGTGGTGTTTCAAGCAAATGAAAGATAAACTCCTGCACATCGTCCGGTGGCAGCCAAGTTGCACCAAGTCGCACGGAAATTTCACTTGCAGTCAGGTCTTTCGGCTGCACCTTTTGAAGTGCTTCCACATTGACCTTATAATCTTCCGGATAGAGTTCTGCCGAGTTCTTTGCAATTCTCAGCTTCTCCCTGACATTACCCGAAAGGTATTCATCAGCCATCAGATACTTCGGTTCGTAAGAATTTCCATACTCATAAAGCGGGTTTAAGAAGATAACACCCTTTAAGTCCTCAAAGATTTCATTCTCCGATTTACCGGAAAGCTCCATCATATAGTCCATATCAATCGTGGCTTTTTCTCCAAGAGATACCGCCAACGCTTCGCTTGCCGTATCAACAGAAGTAACCGGAGTATGCGGCTTAATTGTCCTCTTAGAAAACATATCAGCCTTACGTTCCAGTTCTCCGTCCTCTCCGATTATCTCCAATGCGGAAAGCAAAGAGAATGAACTGTCCTGCGAAAAAGCAGAGGTATTTGCACGGCTGTTAATGAGCCCGTACTTACCTGAAAAGGTATCATAAAGTCTGTTTAATCGCTCCTGCTCCGCTTTGATTTCGCTGTCAGGGTAATCTTCTGTCTGCAATTCAATCAGCGTTCTGACGGAATTTCTAATAGCAATCATACCCTTAATTCGGTTCTCTGCGGTTGCCGACACTTCCACCGGAGTCATACGGGAATTTTCACGATAGTAGATTTTATCGCCCACCACCGTATAGGAAAAGTTTCTCACTGTCGGGTCTGCCGGAATAGAATTATCTTCCTCCTCCAGTTCTTCCTCAGTTTCATATTCCGTGATTTCTCCGTGAATGTTTGCTACTGCTTCATCAAGCTGTGCTGCAAGGTCTGCATTTTCATACGGCACACAAGTTGCTTCCATACCGAAACGCCCCGATACCATTTTCATTTCTCCAAGTATCATTTCGGGGTGCTGCACAAAATAAGAGTTCATCTTAATTCCGTTCTCATCGGTATCAAGATGAACCCAATCCGGCTCAATATCTATCAGTCTGTCACGCTTTTGCAGGATAAGAATATCCGAAACGACTTCCGTTCCTGCATTACCCTTAAAGGTATTATTCGGCAATCGAATTGCTCCAAGAAGCTCTGCTCTCTGTGCAATATACTTTCGTACTGCTAAAGTTTCCTTATCCATTGTGCCTTTGCTCGTTACAAGAGCCATCACACCGCCGGGTCTTAACTTATCAAGGGACTTGGCAAAAAAGTAATCGTGTATCAGGAACTTATGCTTGTCGTACCTTTTATCTAACACCTTAAAATCTCCAAAAGGCACATTGCCAACCACTCCATCAAAGAAGCTGTCCGGCAGATTGGTTTCTTCAAATCCTTGTGCCGCAATGGTTGTTTTCTGGTAAAGCTGCTGTGCAATGCCTGCGGAAATCGTATCAAGTTCCACACCGTAAATCTTACTGTCTTGCATTGCGTCCGGTAGCATACCGATGAAATTACCGATACCGCAGGACGGCTCTAACAAGTTGCCTTCCTTAAAACCCATCTGCTCCATTGCCTTATAAATGGCTGTGATAACTTCAGGCGGCGTGTAGAACGCAGTCAACGTGCTTTCTCTTGCCGAAGCATATTCCTCCGGTGTTAACACCGAAGAAAGTTCCAGATACTCCGTTGCCCACGCTGAATTATTTTCATCAAAGGCTTCTGAAAGCCCACCCCAACCGACATACTTTGATAAGATAATCTGTTCTTCAGGAGTGGCAAATCTGTTTTCTTCCTGACATTTTTTAAGAAGCTGTATCGCCATAATATTTCTGCGGAAGCGTTCCTTTTTACCTACCGTTTCAACCTCATTTTCTCTGAGATTAAAGGTATGACGGTCTGCCATAGGCACATCAGGGTGCAGGTCAAAGCCTTTGACCTTTTTCTTCTGCTCCCAAGCCGGAACTACCGGCTCAGGCTCTTTATCATAACCGTTTCCTATGCGATACCCCTGCTTATACATTTCATCATAGCTGTCAAAACCTGACTGCGAAGCTACTATCTCTCGATAATCCTCAATCGGCATACTGCCCATATTGGTCTGAACTTCTTCCGCTTCATTTCTTTCTTCAGCAGGTTCTTCCTTCACAATCAAATGCTCATTCATCGGGTTCTCTCGCACTTTTCTGTCAAACTCTGTGCGTGAAAATTCCTTATTGAACAGTGGCATATCATAGTCATAGAGCATTACTCTCTCATCATCAACAGATAAGATTTCGTACTCAGAAGCACCGATATACACCTTATCGCCAAGATGATATTCATACTGCACATCTTGTAGCTGTTCTGCTTCTTCAGGTTCTTTTTCGGTTGGTTCGACCTCTTGCTCCGGTGGTGCATTAGAAAGTATCTCACGATTTCTTTTCGTTTCCTCGATTTTGGCTCTGCGTTCCTCTTGACTTTCAAGCCACTGAGGATAGCGTTCTTTTTCCTTTGGATTTAAGTATCTGTCCATTCGGATAAGTTCCCCGATACGCTTCTCCACCTGCGACCACGAAAGTGTGATATGTGGATTTTCTTTACCGATGCCTTTCGTAATCGTAATACCTTTTCCATCGTGGCTCTCATCAATGCCTGCCCCGATTATGACGGGATAAGAACCGCCCCAACCATATTCATTTTTCAAGAAGTCGGCATTTTCTTTTGCAGAAAGACTTTTTTCAAACTGCTCATAAATACGCATTTTTCCCTCAGAAAATCCGCTTCCATTCGCAAGAATAGCGTCGATAATCTCCTGAGAAAAAGTAAAGGCAGAGGTTTTCTTTTCCTCTGCCCGACCGTCTAATATGAATGTCATCTGACCGTCCATTGACGGTAATGGTTTTATGCTGTCACTTAATTCTCCCAGTAATCGCATAGCTTCAAAGTGTCGGGCAATAACAGCCCAATCATAAAAGCTCTGTGCGGTTCTGCTGTCGTATTTGCCCTCCCACAAATGCAGAACGTTTTCAAAGGTCTTGTACCCTACTGTCCTGCCGTCCTCTAAAGTAAGTTCGGTATAATCATTATTGAAAATACTCTTTATATACTCTGTGCGGTCTTTGTTATCAGGATTACGTTCATAATAATCTTTGATTTCTTCCAGACTTGCTGACAAATGTGGTGTCGTTCTGAGAATTTCATTGATTACTTCATCACGTCCAAAGAACGGAAGGCTTTTATCCTCGTGCGTTCTGTCGTAATACTCTAAGCGAATATCACTTCCGCTTTCACGATTTCCTGTGCCGAATTGCGAAGGGAGTTCATCAGACGAACCCATTTCATCATATCCTCCGCTTTCATCTGTTCGGTCACTCCCTCTTTCTGTGCCATCTGGCTCAGAATTGTTTTCTCCATCTTGCTGGCTCTCTGTTCCACTTCCGCCAAGTGCTGTGTCAGTTCGCCCCTCGTCAGGAGATTGTAGTAAAGGACTCTGTGATGTTCCTTCAGAAACTCTCTCCTCATCTGAGCGTATCTGCCCAACGTCACTTCCGGCTGCTGTGGAAGTTTCAGGTTCGGAAGGCTGTAATCGCCCACCATCGTGTAGGTCAGTTCGTTCATTGTCCAAACTCCTTTCGTCGTTATTTTCAACCTTATTGTATTCATTTCTGTCCTGACCGACAATTATGCGATTTTGACGGTTGAGTGCAGTAATTGTTTTAGATATTTCCGTCAATCCCATTTCTGCAATATCACTGGTAGCAAATCCAAGTGCATTGAGTGTTTCCTGCGTATTGAAGTTGGTAACATCTCTGAAATCATCAAGTTCAAAATAACCGTCCGTATCAACGCCGAGCCTTGACATCATCATATATGCCACACTGTTTGTCACGACATTTTTATAAATGAAAGCCACAATATCCTCTTCCACTTCCTCAAAGGAACTGCCCTCGGTTGCATAGTAAAGGTCTTGCAGATAATCAGGGATATTATCCTCTGCCGCATTTCTTGCTGCTCCCATAATCGCTTCGGCAAGACTGCTCTTATTCTCAATCTCTCCGAAAGTGCTTTCCAATGTTTCAATCACATCAGCTTCGTATTCCTGACGCATATCCCAAATCGGAACTGTTCTTGAATATCTGCTTTCGTGGGTATCTGAAATATCAAAGTAATGTGTCAGTCTTTGCCTTGTACGGTTTTCATCAGCAAAAACAGCAATACCTCTTGCACCTCGGTTGACCCATCTGCCAAAAATTTTGTTCCACTGCTCTATCTCAAGAACCGCTGTTGCATCAGGTCGCTGTGCATATACAAGAAGCTGTTCGTCATAGCGTAACTTATAATTTCGGCAAGCCGAAGCTAAGAATGCCTGCCAGTTCTGAGGATTTGACACAACCGTTTTGCAGGTGCGGTTGTAAAGCTCAGAAATAAGGTCATATTTTCGTGCCATTACCCTTGCACCTCCTTATCGTTTCTTATCTCTGCTCCTGCATAGCAGGCTCTTTCTTCTCATTGTTACCTTTATTTTTTACTGCTTCATCAGAACCTCCGCCCAAATACGAAAAGAGTTTACCGGACTTTGTATTCTTCTGAAGCTCCATAATCACACCCATATCAGGAATCGTGATATTCGGGATTTTCAGGATTGCTTCCATATCAAGCTGCTGCAACTTTTTCTCCGTATCACAACCGGAGTCAAAGAGTTTATTCAGCACCTTGACCTTATTCTGAAAAGTTGCTTTGTCTTTCACGAAAATACCTCCTTAGTTAATGTTGATTACAATAGAAATACTGCCGCTCTGTTCTTCTTTCTGCGGATTACGTGAATACTCAGGAAAAAGGGACTGTACTCTCTGCCTTGCCCTGCGTATGGTTTCAAAACAAGGAAGTCCGTATGCTCGGTAATTAAATACAATATCCTCAAGCGGAAGATTTCCGGCAGGTATATATCCGTACCGATTGTAATAATGCAGAATGAGAAGCATATCATCATACCTCGACATCGGGCATTCCTTTAAGATTTCAAGCACTCGGCTCTCCACCGTTTTCTGTTGTTTCATAATGTTCCTCCAAAAAATTAAAGGGACAGAGTTTTTACGCTCTGCCCCGACTGGTTAATGTTCGCTTGTTACTTACTTCTTACGGTTTTTAACCTGAAGAAAGATAAAGCCGCCGACAATAACGGCGACTAATGCGATAGCGATAATTGTCTTTGCTTCCATTACTCGTTACTCTCCTTTTTCTTCTTTTTGTGTGCAACAACAGAAGTTACAGCGATACCGACAGCAGAAAGTCCGGCAAGGACATACCAAAGTTTCATATTGGTATCATCTCCTGTTTTCGGAGTATCCCTCAACTCATTGTGCATTTTTACAACGGCTGTTTCATCAAGTTTGATAGTAACATTCTGGTCGGCAGGTGTGATATATGCGGCAGACGCATTGTTTGCCACTTCTGATACGGTATATTCGCCAATACGAAGTCCCTCAATCACGATTTCGCCATTCTTATCTGTTTCAAATGTCATATCATAACCGTTTGCTCCGGTTACTCTGAACGCAAAACCTTTAACCTTACCATCTGAAGATGTCTTGACGATTTTCAGTGTTCCACGCATAGCTTCATTGATAAATCCAACTCCAGCCTTATTCTCAACGGAATAAGTTGTTTCGTCTTTCTCAATGAAAACAGAGTATTCTCCCTTATCAAGCAGGAAGCCCTCCGGTGCTTTTGTTTCACGGACAATATATTTTCCGTAAAGCAGCTCTTTCATCTCATAAATTCCGGTTTCGGTTTCTTCAAGATTTCCGATAAGTTCATCGCCATCATCAATCTTTCCGTTCTCATTGGTGTCCTTATATACCTCAAAGGTTGCACCCGTAAGCTTGTTATCCGGATATTCAGCGTCCACCTTCGTGAGTCTGATATTGCCGTGAACATACTCATTGACAATCTCAATTTCAACTACCTGCTCGGCTTTGCTGATATTGACCTCATACGCCTTTTCATCAAGAACAAATCCCTTTGGCTGCTCGATTTCTCTTACAATCCATTTGCCATAAGGAACTTTTGCAAAAGAGAAACTACCGTCTTTTGCAGAGGTAGTCGTCATAAGTGCAGTATCCTTTGTAAATTCTGTTTCTTCGGCTTTGAAGATACCGATAACAGCACCCTCAAGTGCTTCTCCATTCTCGTCAATCTTCTTACCTGATACAGAACCATAAATAAGTTCATTCTTGATTTCTTTTCCGTCATTTACTTTGATTTCAACCGTTGCGGTATCCTGACCTGCATATTCAAATACAACCGGATACTTCGTATCAGAGAGAACATAATGCTCATCGGTTGCAATCTCTTTGACATAGTATTTGCCAAACGGAAGGTCTGACTTCATAACAGCAGTTCCATTTTCATTTACGCTGACAATCTCAATCAGTCCATCAGCCGGAATAACTGTACCGCTTGCAGATACAATATCTTCTGCGGCATAAAGACCAAAGCTGATGTTTTTGATTTCTCCGTTGTCGCCAATACCAAATGTCTTATCCTTTTCAATGGCTTTTGCAAGGCTTACCTGAACTTTCTGTCTTTCGTTGTAGAATGATGTGGAAGTTTCGGTAACAGAGATATTCTGACCTGCATAAGTAAGCTCAACCGTATGGGTTTCGCCACTGACTACCATTCCGTAAGGTGCTGTAATTTCCTTGACCTCGTATTTTCCGAGATAAAGTTCTTTGCTCTTCACAAATCCATCGGAGCTTGTTGTGATAGTATCTACCACTTCGCCCTTTGAACAGCGGAGCGTACCGTCCGGTGTGCTAATATCTTCCGCAGCACGGACTTCATAAACTGCTCCCTCAAGTCCTGTCACTTCATAAACAGGCTGATAAATAACATCACTGTCCTCAGAACCACTTACATTGACACCACTAAATACTTCTCCGGTCTTTTCAACCGTGATAGTACCTTTCTGTGCCATATTCGGCTTATTGACTTTCACAACAGTTACGCCACCTTCCTCTGTGGAATTTTCTTCGGTAATATCAAAATATACCGGAGTATCATCAAGTACATATCCGTATGGAGCTTGTACCTCTACGATAGAATACCCCTTGCCGTAATCCAGTTTCTCAGGTGTGACAAGAGAACCATTTGCATCGGTATAGAACACATCAATCGTGGTCGGTGTCGGATAAGTAAAGGTCATTTTGACCTGATTACCCTGCGGGTCGTAAATCTTAAATCCTGCTCCTGCATACGGAATACTCTTTCCGCTTTCTGCGTCCACCTTAACTACATTGACAAAGCTCTCGAAGTTACGGTTATTGATGAGATAACGATAAGTCTGTGCGTTCTGTGAAATGAACACATCAAAATCATCCATCATCTCTCTGCCTTCCCAACCAGAAGTCTGGTGTACGGTATAAATACCATACGGCATATCTTTTGTCTGACCGAAGCCATTTTCATCGCAAACAATGGTATCTCTCTCGTCTTTATTGGCTGCGTCATAGCTTCCGGCAGATTTCAAATAAATCTCAAAGGAAGCACCCTTTTCAGGTGTTTCAATCTTTGTTTCTCCGTCATCGGTATGTTTGATGATAGCCACATTGCCTTTGATTACCTGCTCGGTTACATCATTGGAAGTAAGGTTGTGTTCCACCTCATAAAGTTTCGGGTCTGCACCTACTTCATGGATAGTCTTATCAAGCAAATATCCCTCTGACGGTGTGATTTCTCGGATTGTCCAGTCGGTATCACAAACATATTCTTTAGTAGTGAACTGACCGTTTTCATCAGTAACATACTTATCTACAAGCGTTTCTCCCTTATAGATACCGTAAACTGCTCCCGAAAGTTTGGCATTGCCCTGTGCTTCGCCTTTCTCAGCGTCGCTCTTTGTGACTGTTACAGTAAATTTCTTCAAAATGTTATTGAAGTTTCTTGTGGTTACTTCTTTCCACTTCACTGGTACAGTCTGATTTTTCGGTACGACATAACGGATAGCTGTGTCTACTTCTTCAAGTGTATATGGTTCAGAACCACTGATAAGCACATCTTTGAAAGTTGCCACACCGTTTTTGTCTGTAACTGCATACTGGTCAACAGCATCACCGGAAAGAGAAGTACCGAAAAGATGGAACTTCACACCTTCAACAAGGTTATCTTCTGAGGACTTCACTACCTGAAGGTCGCCACGCTTCAATTTGTTATTGAAATTGACCTTTGCAACCTGTCCTGCTACAACAGTAACTCTATGTGTTTCCTGCGGCTCGTACTTATCGTATGCCTGCTCGGTTACAGTATAGATACCCGGCATAAGATTATCAATCTGGAACTTACCGCCATTGGCTGTTGTAACCGTCTGATTGATACCGTTTCCGGTAATTGTGAAGTTAATACCGTCAACCTTGCCGTCCTCACTGGTCTTTACAATCTGACAAGAGCCATAGCTGACTTTCATTTTCACATAACCGTTGATACTGTCGCTTACTTCCTGAGCATAGCTGACAACATCCTGCACACTGGAGTTCTGACCATGTTTACCCTCTGACCATACAACCACACCTCTGCGGACTGCATTTTTCTTCGTTGCGGTAATGGTAAATTCCTTACTCGGTGCAGTATCCATAGAAACAGTAAGTTTGTTACCATTCACTGAAAAGTTCACTCCACTGATACTTGCCTTGAAATTATATTTGGACAGCACATTGTTTGAGTCTGTCAGGGTAGTTGTGTACTTACTTCCGTTCCACTCAAGTTCTATTGTCTTTGCCGAACCGGATGATTTATTACAAAAGCTTGGTATGGTCGCATGGTTCTGTACACTCTGCACCATACTGTTGTAATAACTGAAAATCTTATTGCGGAGCGGATGCTTTGCATTGATGACATCTTTCACATTGCTACAACCACTGGCTGCTACATGATTGAAGTTTGCATCACGCTCTCCGATAACAGTTTCCCAGATAAGAAGCTGTGTGGCATAAGCCTGTGCAATGCTGTTTGCTGCTGCTTCATTCTGTGACCTCCAAGATGTCGAGATTGTCCCACGATAGCCATACTGTAAAATACGACCAACGAAAAGACGGATTTCATCTCCGGAAATAACCCCATTGGATGCAAGGTTATTAAAATAATTTTCGTCATACTTATTCATTGTCTGACCGACCTTGAGCGAAATTCCCGGCTCAATACAATAAGCAACATTGCCTGAGTATGAGCCAATAGCCTTAAGATTGGTAAAATTGGAACGTCCGGTATGCCAACCATTTTTCAAGGTCAAATTGCTGTGTCCCCATACCCCATCGTAATTAGCATCGCCATCACGAGGGAAATCGACCATATAAACATCGGCTTTTTCTCCCGAAGCAGCATATGCTGTTGTCGAGCCAATGCCTGCAAAAGTGGTCACACACATAAGGGTCGCCAAGAAAAGCGACGTGACTCTTTTGAATTTTGACTTTATCATTGCGTTTCCTCCTGTAAAAATTGAAAACACACCGTATTGCTACGATGTGCCTTTGTGGATTTTCTCTTACGACAGAATTTACCTGCCGAAAAACAAATGCGGATTTTTCGTTAATTTTTCATTTTACCATACACCTCCAGTCCGTTCATACTGTGCGATTCCCCCTTAGAGATAGACATATACTTTGAGATAGTTATATTCAAGTGAGATAGTATATATCATTTTCGGTAGGTAAAAGTATAACTAAGGGGTTAGAGTGTGAGAAAGGGGAACTGTAAAACAGGCTATCTGCTGTCACGCTCTGCACGGTTACGCAAGAACTTGTTGTAATGCTCCAATGCCTTGCAGACAAAATCCTCCGTCTGACTGACGGGAATGTTTTTCGGGATAAGCTGTCTTACTCTGTCGCCCCTCAACACGATTTTTTCCTTTTGGTTCGGCTTTTCCTCAGACATAACAGCGTGGATTGCTTCGGTTGTAAGGTTGCCCTCGTTGAATAACTTTCGCATACGGATTGTCTGGTCGTGTGACGGGGTTGCGTCATTCAGGTCGATTTCATCAACCACATCACGCTGGCAATCTTCATCAAGATAGGAAAGTTCTACGGCAGGACGCATTTTAATACGCCCCTCGTCAACAAATTCAAGCAGTTCAGGAACAAGGTTTGTCAGACGAATATAACGCTGTATTTGTGTTTGACTTTCTCCACTTTGTGCAGCAAGTTCTTCCCTTGAATAATTTTGTCCCACTGGGACTAAATTATTTTTTGTAGGTCTGCCTGCTTGTCTTTTCATTGCTTCCAAACGCATTTTATAGGCAAAGGCTTTTTCACTCGGCAATATCTCTGACCTCTGGAAATTACTTTCAACCATTAAAATGGTCGCTTCATCTCTGTTCAGGTCTACAATCTCACTTCTCAGTGTTTCAAATCCTGCCAGTTCACAAGCTCGCTTTCGTCTGTGTCCTGAAACAAGTTCATATCTGCCGTCCTCTTTCTGCCTTACCGTTGCCGGAGTAATAACCCCTCTTTCCTTGACACTCTCCACAAGCTGCATCATATCTTCATCGTCCCTGACCTTAAACGGGTGGTCGGGGAAATCATCAATCAGCTCTAACGGAATATCTCGGATTTTTGAAAGCTGTTCTTCATCTCTCTGTGCCTGAGTGGTAAATAAATCATCGAGCTTCGTGAGAGTGAAGTCGCTCTTTCTTCCTGCCATCGGCTAACACCTCCTTTGTAAATTCAGCGTATGCCTTAGACACTGTGCTGTTTGGCTCATAAGCATAAATGCTCTTGCCTTTGGAAGAAGTTTCAGCAGCTTTTACGGCAATCGGGATTTGTGTTCGATACATTCTTATCTGATTACCAAAGTTTGCCCTGAGTGCTTCCACCGTACTCTTTGCAAGGTTTGTTCGGCTATCCACCAAAGTAAGCAGCATACCGTCTATCTTAATATCCGGATTGATATACTTCTTTACTTTTGAAATGGTCTGCACAAGCTGTGTCATACCCTTTGCAGGCAAATACTGAGCCTGAACCGGAATGATAACACTGTCTGCCGCCGATAAAGCATTGAGAGTAACCATACCAAGTGAAGGCATACAGTCTATAATTACATAATCATATCTGTTCTTCACTTGACTCAGATAATTCTTGAGTGTAGTTTCTCTGCTCATTGCGTTTACAAGGTTAAATTCCATTGCTGAAAGCTCAAGGTTTGCCGGAACAAGGTCAACACCTTCTTCGTGATGCAGGATACCAACCATAGGGTCTGTCATCGTTTCATTGATTACATCTGTGAGTTTCGTTGCAAGCGTGATACCCAAACCGTCTGTATCCTGCCAACCAAGACAAGTCGTTAAATCGCCCTGCGGGTCTGCGTCTATGAGCAATACTTTCTTGCCCTGCATTGCAAGCCCGACTCCGAGATTAACGGTTGTGGTAGTCTTTCCGACTCCGCCTTTCTGGTTACATACGGAAATCGTTTTACAGTTTGACACTTCTTTTTGCCCTCCTTTCTGAAAATTCATAGCCACCGCATTATGGCTATGTACCTGACCGACTCATTTCCTAATCGGTCATAGCAATATTTGTTCTCAACACCCCTTGCCAAGCAAAATGCTTATGGGAAGTCACTAAGGAACAGACTGCTTATCTGTATCATAGGATTCTAACCTCTGCCGGGTACTCCGCCAGCTCCGTAGAGAAGTATCATTATCTTTCTGACTGTCATCGCCGTAACAGGAGCAACCTATTACTTATACCGGGAGTTCTCGCTGTTCTACAATGCAGAAGTCACGGCGTACCCGATAAGGTGGCTAAAATCATCAGAATTAAAGTCTTAGTGAATGATTTATTCAGTTGTCAAAATACAAGTGAAAGGGCTGACCTTTTCGTGGTTCGGAATTAACCCCTTCACTCATTTGGACAAAGGGGGTCAAAATGCACACCCAAAATCACCCCTTTTTCAAAAATTTCTTGAAAAAATTTTTTTAGAAACAAAAAAAGCCGCCTATTTCCCTCGTAATAGAGGTCAATAGACGGCGGGTAGAATTATTCATAGTTTGTTGAATAAAACATATAATCAAAGACCGCTTACATCGTGTAGGCGGTCTCTTTTCATATTCAGATATATATGATTTTGAGCTTTCTTTTCTTGGCTGAAAGCACCTTGCAGAGAACATCGTCAACGCCGTCGGTGTATATTCGTATTTAAGATTTATCAGTTTACAATCCTTTACAAATAATTCTTCTTGTTCTGTTAATGTAAGTTTGTTTTTCATTTTCGTAATCTCCTTTGAATTTTGAAAAATTGATAAGTTTCAAAATTCGGAGATTACG
>ENA-OYZV01000328-OYZV01000328.1-human-gut-metagenome-genome-assembly--contig:-NODE-328-length-12866-cov-19.646788_pt1 | contig 12866 bp, 16 predicted proteins | sample MGYA00244203_ERZ653490 | MGnify/ENA primary metagenome ERZ653490 (study PRJEB26926, sample SAMN06165086) | human gut metagenome | biome: ENVO:00009003; feature: ENVO:2100002; material: ENVO:00002003...
GAATGAAAAATTCGCGGCGCATCTTGGCGCATTCTTATCTGGAAATAGTATAAGCCACGGTAACAGCACAAAAAGTCCCCCGACTTGCGTTGACAGGTCGGGGGATTGTGTTTGTGATGGGGATAGGTGTGGGATAGTGTTATCCCTCCATCGACACGCCGCTGAGCGCCGCCAGTTCCTCCAGCTTATCCAGCGGGAAAGGCGGGCAGGCGAGCGGCTTCGACGCCAGCGACATCAGCAGCAGCGGGTTATCATCCGCCGCGACGCGGTTGGCGTGAATCGTGCCGCACATCCGACAGCGGTGGAGCAGCGCCCATTCGCCGTTTTTGCGCACCCACACGCCGATGGGTTCCATCAGCGCGCCGCAGTCGGCTTCGCGGTCGCCGGGGGCGTTGTCGAGGTGAACGGAGCACAGGCAGTAAGGGCAATGGTTGCGGTGGTCGCTGCCCGCGCCTTCGGGAACGACGAGTCGCCCGCAGCGCTTGCAGTTGAAGGCTTCGTCGCAGGGGTGGGTCTTGTAGTAGTGCTTATCGTAGAGCTTCCGCTTGTTTTCGCGGTTCATGGGGAAATTCCTCCTGATATTCGGCGTTGATGAGGGAACAAGTGCTTCATCAGCCGGGAGGAATGCGGTCAGCGCAAACCTCCCGGTTTACGCCGATGACGATTGATAGAACGAATGTTTCAAACAGTTCTCCTTGTTTTAAGTTGATTGATTTGTTGTGTTGCAGGGATTTCGCCGCTGCGGAGGCGACAAGGGGGCAATGAAAACAGACGAAGTCTGCGGTTGCCCCCTTGACCCCTTCGCTGTGCACACTCCCATACTTGACCCGAACCGTAGGTTCGCCGGCTAAACACGCGGGCATAGCGTGAAAATGCGCTCAACTGAATCGCGCGAACGGGAGTCCAGAGGGTCGAAGACCCTTTGGCGGGGTCAAGGGGCAGCGCCCCTTGGGTCTCCCACCTTACAACGTAATCTCCAGCTTCGACGCGCGGCCTAAGAAGCTGCACTCGCTGATTTGGGCTTCGACGGCTTCGTATTCGCGGTCGTAGGATTGCAGGAGGACGCTGTAATCGTTCAGTTTCTTGATTTTGCGCAGGAAGCGGTGGCTGTTGTATTCAACCAGCATAATTGCGCCGTCAATCGGGCTGCGGGCGGGGACAATCAGCGCCAAATCGCCGGAGTGGATACGGAAGCCGCGCATGGAATCGTCCGGCGCGAGGAAGTAGAACACCTTGTCCGGCTTCGCCCCCTCGATTTTGCCGGACTGAATCGGCATCAGGCGGTAATCCACCGGCTGCATGACCGCGTTCATAATCGGCACACGCTTGAGGACACTCGTCAGCGCGTCCAGCCAGACGCTGCCCGTCACGTTCTCGTCCTTGTCGGTATCGTCGTCCTGCTTTTTGCCGGCCGTCTTCGTCGTTGCGACAAGCTCGTATTCCGGCTGGGGCTTCGGGTGCTCAACTGCCTTCGCCACGGCGGGGGATGCACTTGCCAAATCCACCGTCGCGGCGATGTCATCCAGCGAGAAGTCCGCTTCGGTCTGCTCACGCAAGCCGATGGTTTTCAGGATGCGGCGGGCTTGGTCGTCCGCGATAATCTTCGTTCCGGCTTCCACCGCCAGCAGGTAGCTTTCCGACACGCCGCACTTGCGCGCCACCTGCTTCGGGGTCATCTTGGAGCGAAGCCGCTCCGTGCGGATTAAATCACCCAGTCTGCTCATAAAAAGAACCTCCGTACATGATTATTGGAGAAGCTGTGCGACGGCATCCCATGCGCTTTCGGTCAGTAGGGGGATGCTCGTGCCGAGAACGACTGCGCTGCCGCTCGTTTCCAGCGTCACATCCGCCGCCAGCAGCGTCACATCCGCGCCGTCGAAATGGTAGTGGCAGCGGAAAACGCCGTCCGGCGCGGGCTGCTCCTGCCGCATACCGAGCTTCGTCAGCACTTTGTCGGCACGGGCGGCATCGGCAGAGGATACCACAATGTCGAACGTGTGGTAGACGGCGGACTGCCCTAACTGGCAGCGCAGCCATTCGCCGCCGGCGGCAAAGGGGATGTTTGCGGCGGTGAGCTTTTCGCCTAAGCGGCGGAGGGCTTTCTCTTTCAGTGCCATGCGCAAGTACCTCATTGTTTTGGGATGTTGGGATGTTATTCTCCCAGATGGAATTTTTCTGGGGTAGGGGGAATCGCCTCTGCGGAGGCGGCAAGGGGGCAATGAAAACAGACGAAGTCTGCGGTCGAACCCTTGACCCCTTCGGATATTGTAGCGCAATGCGGGCGGAAATGCAAGCGGGGGAGAAAAATCCGCGAAAAAACGGCAAAGAAATTCAAAAATCAGTGAACGAAAAGGCGCGCTCAAACGTCTATATATCGGAGAACAAATGGAAGGAGGTGCGGCGGTGGATGCGCGCACGTTTCAGACGGAAGCGCTGAAAATCGAGAAGCTGCTGTACCATATCAGCTACGCGATGCTTCGCAACGAAAGCGACTGCGAGGACGCGGTGCAGGAGGCGCTGCTGCGGGCGTGGCAGAAGCGCGGCACGCTGCGGGATATGGCGGCATTCCGGAGCTGGCTGTGCCGGATTGTGGCGAACACCTGCACGGAACTGCTGCGGCGGAAGCAGCGCACGACGCTGACGGACATCCCCGAAGAGATGCCCGCGCCGCAGAGCGACGCCATCGACCACATGGCGGTGATGGACGCGCTGGCGGAACTAACGCCGCAGATGCGCGTCTGCATGACGCTGCATTATCTGGACGGCTGGCGCGTGCCGGAAATCGCGCAGATGCTGGACATCCCGGAGGGGACGGTCAAAACGCGGCTGATGCACGCAAGAAAGCGGATGGAAACGCTGTTGAGGGAGGTGGAAACGTGACGGACGAGCAGATGAAAAAGTTGCTGGAAGAGGACATGGGCGAAGTGCCGGAGCGCTTCCATCAGGCAATGCTGGCGGCGTTTGGGCAGATAGAGGACGAGCCGTTTGACGGCACCGAACTGCCGATTTCGGTGGAGGCGGCGGAGAAGCCGCGCCGTCCGCGCTATGTGCCGCGTCAGGGCGGACGATTTCGGCGGATGATGCTGGTGATGCTCATCACGCTGGGGCTGCTGGGTGGACTGGCAGTCGCGACGACGGCGAATCCGCGGCTGCTGGAAGTGTTCTGGGGCAAGGATTTTGAGCCGAGCGCACAGGCATCGGCGTATATCGCGCACGATTTGGCGGAGGTGGAGACAAGCGGCTACCGCGTCCGCGTGGAAGAAGCGGTCTATGATGGCATGACGCTCTATGTCCGCTATTCCATCCGCGACATGAGCTGTGATCACCTGCTGGGCGAAACGAACGTGGATACCGGGCGGCGGATGCTGAACGAGCAGGAAATCACCGCGTTTGACCACGCGCCGGTTGGCTGGTGGACGGACAATCTGTGGATTAACGGGCAGAATGTCGATATGCCGGGGCTATCCGGCGGCGAAACGTGGGCGGGCGACGAGAACGGCGAAATTGTCGTGAGCGAGATGTACCGGCTGGATCAGGTCGGCGTGTTCCTGTCGGGCGATGTGCAGATTGATCTGCCGATTGGCGAAAAGCAGCATTACGACTACGAAATGTGGCAGTCGATGCTGAAGGAGGACGGCACATTCCGCAAGCCGGGCGCGGGCCTTGTTTCGTTCACGCTGAACTGCGATGCGCCCGTGACGCACTATGCGGACGGCGAGCGGGTCGTTCTGCCCGACGGCACGGCGGCGTGGGTGGAATCGGCGGACGATACGCCGGTGAAGCTGTATGTGACGGTGCGGTTCGAGATTTCGGACGCGCAGCGGGAAGCGTTCCGCGCCGAAAACGGCGAAGGGTATGTATTCCCGGACGGCACGGTGATGCCCTTTGATGACGTGGACATGGTCGGTTCATGGGTGTACGGGCTGACGCTGGTGGATGCGGACGGGAAGCCGCTGCGGGCGAGTCTTGGCTATGGCGAAGGCAACTGGGGCGTTGGCAGCGGTGTTGCGGACTATGTGTTTTCGCACGAGGATGCGTATCCAGAGCAGGTGTATCTTGCGCCGCAGATGGGGGAGGACAGCGCGGATATGGCGTGGGCGATTCCACTCCCCATGCGGAAGTGAGCAGGGCAGTCTGCTTTTTGTGCTTTTGCGGCTTGATTTTTTTTGTTGCAGGGGGAATCGCCGCTGCGGCGGCGACAAGGGGGCTTTCCGATCGCCCCCTTGACCCCTTCGGGTGCACACTACTGTTAGTTGATTTGTATCGGAGCAAAGGGAATACCGATGGGCGCGGAAAATCGTGAGAATGGAGGAAAATTTGATGTTCGGGCAGAAAAAGAGCGCACAAAAAAACCTTCTGAGCAAAACTCAGAAGGTTTTGATGCGGCCGACGGGACTTGAACCCGTACCCATTGCTGGACACGCCCCTCAAACGTGCGCGTATGCCAATTCCGCCACGGCCGCAAGCGCAAGAATTATTATACCAAACAGCAAAGGGTTTGTCAAGAGGGAAAATGACAAAATCCGATTTTTCGGGATTTTGGGTTGAGGAAGAGAGAAAAGGAGACGCAATCGTGAACATAGGCAACGTGTGGAGAAAAGGACTGCTGCTGGGCATTTTGCTGCTGCTGGTGCTGATTGGCAGTGCACAGGCAGAAAATTTTACGGTTCGGGTCGAGAAGGACATCATCGGGTTCGACGAAAACCAGATTACGGTGGAAACCGACCAGACGGGTCTCCTGACGCTGACGCTCAGCGACAACTACGGGACGTATCGCACCATCACGCGGGAAGCAAAGCGCGGCGTGACGACGTTTATGTGGGACGGACTGGGCGAAAACGAGGAGCGTCTGCCGTCGGGAAGCTACACGCTGCACGCGCTGCTGGTGACGGCGCGCGGAAATCAGGAGACGCAAATCAATGTAACGGTCGGCAAGGCGAAGCAGGCGCTGCTTTTCGCGCTCCGCAGCAGCGACACGCTGTATCTGGACACGGACGACTGGTTCTGCGAAGCCAAGCCGGTGCGCACGGGCGCGGTCGTCATGGATATTTACGCGGCGGATGACCTGAACACGAAGCTCGACACGCTAAAAAAGACGTTCGGCAGCACGACGAAAGTCAGCTGGAACGGGCGCGTGAAGGGCAAAAAAGTAGCGGAAGGGGATTACCTGCTGCGCTTCTACGCGGAGAGCAACCCGGCGTATGTGCGCGATGTGCGTGTGACGGTGAAGGAAGGCGAGCGCCCCGTCATTCCGGTGGCGGAAACGGGCAGCATCATGCCGACGTGGGACATGGACGAGGCGGCGATGTGGGACATGATGATGAAGCCGAGCGTCGTGGTGGACATTGCGGCGGTCAGCCATCAGAAGGTGTATGACAAGCCGTCGACGAATGGCAAGGCACTGGGGACGCTCCACGGGCAGAGCCAAGGCATCGAGGTCATGAAGGTTGAGGGCGGCTGGGCGTACATCGGCGCGTGGCAGCATGAATCCGGCGGGTATATTGAGGGCTGGGTGCCGATGAAACGGCTCAAAACTGTCACGCCGAACAGCGATTTCGGGCTGGTGGTGGACAAGCAGACGCAGCGGATGAAGGTGTTCTATCGCGGCAAGTGCATCACGACGCTGACGATTTCGACCGGGCTGGCGGGCAAGAATCGGCTGATTCGCGAAACGGCGGCGGGCGCGTTCATCACCGTCGAACGCGTCAGCGACTTCGAGGACAGCGGCTATCACTACGAGTACGCCATCCGCTACGACGGCGGCAACCTCATCCACCAACTGGGCTACAAGGCGCAGCGCACGAAGAAGGATTTCTCCGACCAAGAGCCGGTGCTGGGGCAGAAGGGCTCGCACGGGTGCGTCCGCATTCCGCGCGCGGTGGATGCAACCGGGGTCAACGTCTACTACTTATGGACACACCTGCCCTACGGCACGCGCCTGTTCATCCTCGATGACCCGGAGAATCGCACGCTGCAAGCTGCCGCCGTCAGCGATAAGGTGCAGGCGGATGTGACCGCGCCGACCGACGTGCCGGCTTTATCCGCCGATGAAACCGAACTCGTGCTGACCCTCGGCGGGGACGCCGTGCTGGGAACGCGCGAATACTGGTGGAAAGACCCCGACAGTCTGCCGACATACTTCAATCAATACGGCATGGCATACCCGTTCAGCGGCCTGCAAAGCCTGTTTGCGTACGATGACATGACCTTCATCAACCTTGAATGCGCGCTCAAGGACGACGGCAAGGGCGAGCAGACCGGTCGCTTGTGGCGCTTCCGCGGGCTGCCGAGCTACACCGAAGCACTCTGGCAGGGGTCGATTGAGCAGGTCAACATTGCCAACAACCACCATGGCGACTACGGCACGGCGGGCGAGGAATCCACACGCCAAGCGCTCATCGACGCGGGGATGCCCTTCAGTGGCTATGGGTATACCTACGTCTGGGAGAAAAACGGGCACAAAATCGGCTTCGCGGGCTGCCGCGAAACCACCTACAAGAACGACGAATTTGTGATTGCCCGTGACATCAACCGCTTGCGCGAACAGGGCTGCGACGTGATTGTGTACAGCTGCCATTGGGGCACGGAGTACGACGACAAGCATAACGCCCTCCAGCAGGAAATGGCGTATAGGGCAGTCGCCGCGGGCGCGGACATTGTGGTCGGCAATCATCCGCACGTCGTGCAGGGCTTGACCAGCGTGGGTGGCGCGGTTGTGTTTTATAGCTTCGGGAACTTGATGTTCGGCGGAACGCATGATTTGACGACATTTGACGCCATGGTCGCGCAGGTGCGGCTGCGGTTCAGGGGGAAGGCGTACGTCGGGTGTGAGGTGGATGTGATTCCGATTTTGACCAGTGGACGAGCAGCGGAAGGTGTGAATGACTTCCGACCGGTGCTGGCGGAAGGGGAAGATTGGGTTCGGATTTGGGAGAAGGTGCAGAAGGATACACCGTTTACAATGGAAGAAAAGATGTATTTCGCAAAGTAAGGATAACTACAAAACAGGGTCAGCAGCCTATTAAGCCGCTGACCCAATTTTATTCACCAATCGCCGTCATCCTCCGCTTCCCCAATCCCGCTGAACGCCGATGCCGGGGCTGTGCCCACGAATATCTCCTCGTTATCCGCGAACATCATCAGATAATCGCCATCTGCCATGGTGCCAATCATCCACCATGCGCAGCCTTTCGCCAAGGGAAGCGCCTTGCCGCTGAAGGACACCGCCTCCTGCGCCCTATCACCTTCCTCATGCGTGGGGAAGGTGCAGACCATGTTCTCCGTGTCCGCGCCGAACGCCAAATCCGCCGCGCGCACCCAGCAGCGCAGCCCGTCCACGTCACTGCCAAGCTGCACTTCGCGCCAGTCGCCGCTTTCGCTGATGACCACCATCGGCACGCGCGTGTAGCAGTACGCCAGCACGTCGCCATCCGGGGTGGCGTAGAGGGGCGTGCCGTCGTGCGCGGTGCAGGCGACACCTGTGTAGTCCATGTAGGCGAGAACTTCGTCAAGCGTTTGCGGGAAGGTGGCAAAATCCACATCAGTCAGAGAATGGGGAAGGGTGAGGCGACCGTAATGCTCCGAATTGTTGTCCTGATACCATTCCTCAATCTCCCCTTCGATAATGCGATTCTGGAAAACGACGAGATTTGAGTCGTTGATGAAGAAGTGATTGATATGCCACCCGACCTCCGCGTCATAGCGGGGATAGACCACCGCGTCCTCGCTCAGCCAAAGCTCCATTTCCCCGTCGTAGGAGTGCGCCGGAAGGAAGTTCAGGTGCGGCTGCGGTCGAGTGGCGACAACATTCGCGTAGCTGCTGCCGTCCCACTCGGCAATGCGCAGAATGCTCTTCCCTGCGCTGTTCTCCGTGATGCAGAACAGGAACTTCGAGCAGGACAGGAGCTGGGTGACGCTCTCATCCGCCGCACGCAGGCTGGGGACAAGCAGATTCCGCGCCGCATTAGTAAACGATGCTCCGATGCCGTCATAGAAGATTTCTTCCGCAGTCATGGCGCACAGGTCGTCCGCTGCGCCGGAGACGATTTCCACCGGAATCAGCGCAGAGACAGACCAAGACACGTCATCGCCTTCGCGAATCGGGTTGATGAGCGTAGACAATTCCAGCAATTCAATGGCGCTATCGGTGATTCGGTAGATGGAAATTTCTATATACCGTGCCGATTCGCCCTCATAGCGCCCAGAAATGTAGTACGATGCTCTGCGAATCTGCCAATCCGGATAATCCTGTTGGGCAGCCTCAAGAAAATACGATTTCGGCAGCACTTCCGGCAGCGTCAAGGATTCGGCAAACGCCGTCAAGCCCGTGCAGCACATCAGGAGGGCAAGAAAACAAGCTAACATTTTTCGCATCGTGTAATTCTCCTACCATTTGCACAATGAGCCGCCCAGCCCTGCATTTTCCGCAAGGTTCGGCGGCTCAATTTCTGTTACCCGTTCCCCTCTTCGTCCGGCTCAACCAGCAGAATCGTCGCGTCGCGCGCGTCAAGGTTCACTGTGGAGACAACTTCGCTGCCTTTCACGAAGAACACCTGCCAAGTGCCGTTCTGCTCGCTGCTGCCCATGATGTAGCCGTAGCCGACCGCGTCGTAATCCGCGGCGGTCAGTCCGGTCACGTTCAACGCGGCGGCAAGGGCTTCCTCCTGCGTCAAATCGCCCTCGACGGGTTCGCCGTAGCAGGGCGCCATGGCGTACAGGCGGTCAAACAGCATCTTGTCCTGAATGCTCCACAGCGCGTAGATGCCCTTTGCGCTTTCCCAGCGGGCCTGCGCGGTAGCGAAGAAACCGGTGTCGGTCGTGTCCTCCTGCAGCACTTCCTGCGTTTCGGCGTCGATGACGCGGCTCCATGCGTTGGACATGGTCGTCTGGTCAAACTGGCAGATGACCCACGCTTCGCGTCCGTCGGACAGCACAACGCGCTCCCAGCGGGTCAAGGCGTTCTCTTTCGGCTCGATGAGGGCGGACAGCGCGGCGGTTGTCGCCTCATCTGTCAGGTCGTAGGACACGATGGCAATCGGCAGCAGCGGCGCTTCCTCCGCAAGGGCGAAACAGCCCAGCAGCATCGCCGAAATCAGCAGGGACAGGGCACGCTTCATAAACTTCATCATGGGAAATCAACTCCTTTTGCGGGATATTTTAGGGTTTCCACTCATCCAACGAATGAAAAACGCGAAATGTTCCCGCTTGCGGAATATTTTAATCCAGTACGATGCTCTTCTTTTTGCCGTTTTTCTTGCGCGGATATTCCCGGATGCGGGTGACGAAATCCAGATTGACGATTTCCGTCTCGCCCGTCGCCTTCTCGATGACCAGTCCGCCATCTTCAACCTCTTTCAGCACGCCCTGTATGCTGCCGCTCTCCGAGGTAATGGTGTAGATGATGCAATCTTCGCCAATCAGCCGTTTTGTCAGTTCTTTCATTTCGTTGCTCTCCTTATTTTGCTTTTTCCGATTCAGAAACTGCCTGACCGCCGCCGCCCGCTTTCGCCGCGCGAACAGCGGAAGAATGACGAGAAACAGGATGATGAGAAGGGGAAGAAAAGTTTCCATTGTATGTCCTCCCGGCGTCCATCAGAATATTTTATTGCCCGCCTTGGCATAACGCATGGCTTCCTTGCAGTAAACAGAGAGATTGACCATCCAGATGATGCACACCGCCAGCGAAGGCAGGAAGCCGATGCCGAATACAAGCGCGCAGATAGCAAGCACAATCGCTGCAATCGCGCAGACGCGATTGACGGCGGAATACGCCTTGAAGGCGCACTTGCCAATCATGATTTTCTCGGCTTCGTCGCAGTCGTCCATCCACTTTTTCTGGAAGCGCATGTCGTAGACGGATGCTTTCTTTTCGGGATTCATTTGCTTGGCGGCATCCACGCACTTCTGCTGAATCAGGATGGACTCCACCAGAATGGCAAGGAACGCCGCAATGCCAATGAAAATGAAAACCGTGCTTTCCCAGCTGTCGAACGAGGCAAAGCCGACGGAATACGTCGCCGCAATCAGGAAGAACGCAAGCACGAGGTTGGCGCTGGATGCCCAGAGGGCGGCGGACAGCTTGCCGTCAATGACGCTCGACACGTCCTCATCTTCGCCGTCCCATGATGCCAACAGCGCCTTGGCGTGCCGGTACATCGGAATGCAGACCGCCGGCGTGATGACAGCGACTGCCACCATCAGCCACGGGGCGATGCGCGCGCCGAAGAATGCGCCCGCGTCCGCCAAAACGCCGGACAGCTGGTCAAGCCCGTATCGGGCGGCGCAGTAGCCCACGATGGCGCCAATCACGGCACCGACGAGGGTCAAAAGCAGAAATTTCGGCAGCGCCTTACGATTCGCAGCCCTGATTTCGTCATTCTTCATGTTCCGTTCCCTCCTGCAAGTAGAAAATTTCCTCCACCGATGCGCCGCAGACTTTCGCAATCGTCAGGGCGAGGGTGACGGACGGCGAATAGTCCCCCCGCTCAATCAGGCTGATTGTCTGCCGCGATACGCCGCACAAGCGCCCCATTTCCTGCTGATTGACATTCAGCATTGCCCGGTACACCTTCAAGCGATTTCGCAGTACCATACAGCACCTCCGTCTGACAAATTTGCTTGCCTTGATGACAAACATCCTTGTCAAAATGAATTATACACTTGTCGTGCGGATTTGTCAAGAGGGCATGAAAAAAGGGATCTTCACGGAATCTTGGGGGAAGAGCAGCTTGGGGGGGCGCTCCTGCGGGAGCGCAGAGTTACTGGCAGGGACGCTTCGCTGCCTGCACCTTTGTTGAGCGCATTTGGCATACTGGTCGCCCGTGGAACTGTTGGGGCGTTGCCCCAAACCCCACAAGGGACGCTGTCCCTTGACCCTGCAAGGGGCAATTGCCCCTTGACCCCTTTTCGCGATTGAGTTGGTCGCGCTTTCATGCTCCTTCCGCGTGCAGCTTTTTGGTGCTTCACCTAAGCCCTTGTTTGTTCCCCCCCAACTTTCCGTGAAGAACCAAAAAAGCGGGAGAAAAAGCGAATGGCTTTCTCTTCCGCTTGGGAAGCCCTGTCATCAGGTTTTCGTCCGAATCGCCTGCACGGTCATGAAGGAGAGAAACGTGCATTCAATCATCATCGTGCAGCCGCTCACGGGCTGGAACGGCAGCGCCACGCCGAGTGCGCGCATGAGCTGCAGCGCCAGCAGGACAATCAACGCAATCATCGGCACAACGAGCAACGTCGCGAACGGCTCCTTGCGCCGTGACGCGCCGGAAAGCGGCAGCAGCAGCGCCAACAGCGCGCCGAGAATCAGCCCCTGCAGCAAGTCCGACCACAGCCCAAACCCGCCCAGCAGCGGCAGGAAGAACACGCAAAGCCCACATAGCACCAGCGGCACAACGATGACCAAGAGTTTCCGCAAAAACATCACAATTCCTCCAGAAGACGCTTTTCCTTGTCGGTCAGTTCGGCGGATGCCAGTAAATCCGGGCGGTGCCGCTTCGTCGCGCGGAGGGACTCAATGCGCCGCCATGCCTTGATTTTCGCGTGGTCGCCGGACAGCAGCACATCCGGCACTTCCATGCCGTTCAATTCGCGCGGGCGCGTGTACTGCGGATATTCCAGCAGCCCGTCGGAGAACGATTCCTCCTCCGGCGATTCGGCAGACCCCAGCACCCCCGGAATGAACCGCGCCACGCAGTCTGTCAGCACCATCGCTGCCAGTTCGCCACCGGTGAGGATGTAGTCGCCGATGCTGATTTCCTCGTCAATGCAGGTGTCCAGCGCGCGCTGGTCAACGCCCTCGTAGTGGCCGCAGAGCAGCACGAGTTCCTTCTCCTGCGCCAGTTCGCGGGCGACGGCGGTTGACAGCGTCCGTCCACGCGGGCCGAGATAAATGCGGCGGCCTTGGAAATCGTCGCCCGTCACGCTGTGCATCGCGTCCAGAATCGGCTGTGCCAGCATCACCATGCCCGCGCCGCCGCCGAAGGGGTAATCATCGGTGTTCTTGTGCTTGCGGTCGGAGAAGGGACGGATATCCACGCAGCGGATATCAAGGATGCCCTGCGCGCGCGCCCGCCCCAGAATGCTGGAATTCAGCACGCTCTCAAACATCTCCGGGAAGATGGTCAGAATGGTGATTTTCATCGCGGGCGCTTCACTCATTGTAGACGGCCACCTCGTCCAGTTTTTCGCGCACGGCGCGGATGACGCGGTTCTGCACATCCACCGCCGGGAAAACCGCCTTGAGCGCGGGCGCCATCCATTCGCCCTTGTCGGACTGGAAGACGTACACGTCTACCGCGCCGTGCTGGAGCACGTCCGTCAGCTTGCCGAGGGAGGCGCCGGTTTCATCCACCGCAGCGCAGCCGATCAGGTCGCTGATGTACACCTCGTCCTCAGCGAGGGAAAGGGCGTGTGCGCGGTCGATGTAGAGCTTCTGCCCGCGCAGCTTCTCCGCGTCGTCCATGGTTTTGCACTCGCCAAGGGTGACATACGCGAAGCCGTCGTGGACGCGGGAGCAGACCGCCTTGATGGGCTGATAAGAAGCGCCGTCGTGGAGGTAGAGGGTTTTCCAGTCATGGAACGCCTCCAAATCGGCGGCGTAGGGCTTGATTTTGACTTCGCCGCGAACGCCCTGCGGCTTCAGGACTTCCCCAATCATCAGGTATTCGTTCATCTATAATTACCTTTCCACCAGAGGCGCTGCCTCTGGACTCCGCAAGGGGCTTTGCCCCTTGACCCTTTCGCGCGATTGAGTTGTGCGCGATTGCATACAGTTCTCGCGTGTTTATGCAGGGGGCACCGCAGCGGCGAAATCTAAGGCAATCCCGCACAAAGAAAGAACAGCAAAAAGGTTAGGAAAGAGGTATAATAAA
>ENA-OYZV01000335-OYZV01000335.1-human-gut-metagenome-genome-assembly--contig:-NODE-335-length-12674-cov-3.921071_pt1 | contig 12674 bp, 7 predicted proteins | sample MGYA00244203_ERZ653490 | MGnify/ENA primary metagenome ERZ653490 (study PRJEB26926, sample SAMN06165086) | human gut metagenome | biome: ENVO:00009003; feature: ENVO:2100002; material: ENVO:00002003...
GTACTTATAAAATGCGCTGCGGCTGATGCCGACGGCGCGGGCGGCGTCGCCTGCGGTGCGCACCTCGCCGGACTGGAGCATGCGCTTCGCCTCCGCCACCTTGATAAAAATCTCCGGAAGGGCCTCTGCCGAGACCAAATAAAATTTCGTTGCAGGCGCCATAATGTTTCTCCTCCGCGGTCATCTGTCTTTATATGGCAGGATTTTAGCATATCTTAACGCATATTGCAACACTTTTTTCGGTGGGAGGTCTGCATAATTTGAATGAAGAACGGCTGAGACGCTTCCTCACTTTATCGCTCGCGCTTTTCATGGGTGCATCTCTCTTTTATGTCTGCTTTCGCTATGTGCTGCCGTGGTGTTTGCCGTTTCTGCTCGCGCTGCTCGTCGCGGCGCTGCTGGAACCGGTCGTTTTGTATCTGCGGCGGAAATTTCACTTTCAACGAGGTTTTTCCGCGCTGATCCTGACGCTGACGCTGCTGTTTCTGCTCGGCGGGCTGCTGTCGCTCCTGTGGTCTACGCTGCTTTCTCAGACGAACGCGCTGCTCGCCGCCGCGCCCGCGTTTTTCGACGCGATCCCCGCCGCAGCGGACGATCTGCTCTCCCGATTGGAGCAGTTCAGCGCGTCGAGTCCCGAATGGCTCAGCGGCTATCTGCACGAGCAGCTTTTCAGGGCCGTCACGGACGCGGACAGCCTGCTGCGCTCGCTGTCTTCGCGCGCGATGGCGTGGCTCGGCTCTGCCGCCGCGGCGCTGCCGGGCGGCGTGCTCGCCATCGCGACGGGCGTGCTTGCGATCTTCTTCACCTCCGCGTCGTACCCCGAGCTCTGCGCGGCACTCGAACACGCCGTGCCGGAAGAAGCGATGGCAAAGCTGCGGCTCTTTCGCGGCGGCGTAATGCGCTCGCTTGCGCGGTGGCTGCGCGCGCAGGCAACGCTGTCGCTCATCACGTTTTCAGAGCTTCTTATCGGCTTTCTCCTCATGCGCCAGAGCTATTCCCTGCTGCTCGCCTTTCTCATCACACTGCTCGACGCGCTGCCGGTCTTCGGCACGGGCACGGCGCTCGTGCCGTGGGCGGTCTTCACGCTGCTGTTCGGCTTCCCGCCCAAGGCCATCGTGCTCCTCGCGCTCTACCTCTGCACGCTCATCACGCGCAACACGCTCGAGCCCAAGCTTCTCTCCGCGCAGGCGGGGCTGCCGCCGGTCGCGTCGCTTTTTGCGATGTACCTCGGCTACTGCACGTTCGGCGTGGCAGGGATGGTGCTCTTCCCCTTCCTCCTGCTGCTGTACGCGCAGATTCGAAACGCAAAAGCGGAAGCTGCCGCATAAAAAAGAGAACGGTTCTCACCGTTCTCTTTTTATTTTCTTTTACCGACCTGTGCCGCCGTTGTTCAGCAGCCAGTTGAGGAACTGGCCGTTGTCTTCGACATCGCCGGATGCGCTGTCTCCCGCCGTGCCGGTGTTGTCAGACGGCGTCTGTGTGCCGCTGTCGCCGCCAGTGGTGGCATCACCGCCCGGCGTCGTGCCGCTGCCGTCATCCGGTGCATCCGGGTCCGGCGTGGGCTCCAGCGGCGTTGTGTGCGTCGTGCACATGCCGCTGTACATCAGATCGCTGTATAGCTGCACTGTGCCGCTGTTCGTGCGCACCGGTTCGCCTGCAGGGATAGACGAAATGAGCCCTTCTTCGAGCTGTGCCTGATACGTTGCCTGAAGCGCGGCGCTCAGCGGCGTCGTGAGAAGCTCGCGCTTGTAGCCCCAACCGCTGCTGACGTTCGGCTGGCTCAGATCGAGCACATAGGCCGTCGTAACATTCGGGCAGTAGTCGGAGGCGAGCATGCCGGAATCGGCGCAGACGGTTACGCTGATGTGTCCGTCGCAGCTCAGCGAGGGCGCATAGTCCTTTGCGACCTTGACAGTCTGCGAGGGACAGCCGGCCGAGGCCAGAAGTCCCGTCTGCGTGCAGACGGTCACGCTGACCATGTCGGCGCTGCTGACTTCAAAGTCCTTGTTCGGAAGGCCCGCGTGAACCTTGCTCATAAACGTCTTCCACAGCGTGGCCGCGGGGTTGCCGCTCGCCACGATGCGCGTCGGCGTGTCGTAGCCGACCCAGACCGCTGCCGTGTAATACGGCGTGTAACCGACAAAGTAACGGTCGTTGTTGCTGTTGGTCGAACCGGTCTTACCGGCGATGGTCATACCGGAGAAGTTCGCGCCCGTACCCGTACCGCTGCGCACGACGTTTTTCAGGAGCTCGTTCATCGCGTATGCAGTGCTCTCCTTCATCGCGGCGTGGGACTCGGTCTTATTTTCAAGGATAACGTTGCCGTTGTGGTCAAGCACCTCGGTATACGTTCTCGGCGTGGTGTAAACGCCGCCGCGGGCAAATGTTGCGTAGGCCGCGGCCATCTCGCGCGTCGTCACCCCCTTGGAAAGGCCGCCGAGCGCGAGCGCGCCCGCCGCGGTCATATCGTCGTTCGTCAGCGTCGTGAAGCTTAAGTTTTCGGTCATAAACGCATACGACGCGGGCAGCGTCAGCTTGATGGCCGTGCGCACCGCCGTGGGGTTGGACGAATTGCGGATGGCGTCCTGCAGCGTCATAATGCTGCGGTAGCCCGAGTAGGCGTTCACCGGCCATATGCTGCCGCCGAGCATTTCAACGGGATAGTCGTCGATGACGCTCGCGGGCGTGATGACGCCGGCGTCCAGCGCGGGCGCGTAAACGCTCAAAGGCTTGATGGCAGAACCGCACTGACGCACAACGGTCGAATAGTCGAGCAGGAACCGGCCCTCGCGCTCGCCCACGCGGCCCGCAACGGCAACGATGTCGCCCGTCGTGTTGTCGATGATCGTCGCGCCGGACTGGAGCAGCTGGCCCTTGGACGAGGTGTAGTTCAGGTTATTGCGGTCGGCGTAAACGCTCTCCACGATGGACTGGATCTCGGGATCGACCGTGCAGTAGATCGAGTAACCGCCGGTGTAGAGCATATCCTTTGCCGTTTTTTCGTTGTAGCCAAGCTGCTCGTGCATATCGGCAACGATGTCGTTGAACATACGCTCGACAAAGTAGGAGTCATACGTCGTATTCGACGCACTGTCCGCCCTGCTCGCCACATTGGCGGAGGGGACAAAGTCCGCATCCCAGGTGAAGACGAGCGGTTCGGCCTTTGCCTGCTCGTACTCTTCGTCGCTGATCTTGCCGAGCTCGTGCATCTTATAAAGGACGGTGAGCTGGCGCTCCTTGTTCTGCTCGCGGTACCAGTCGCCGCGCGCAGGGTCGTATTTATAGGGGAACTGCGTGATGCCGACGATAGACGCCGCCTCGGCGATGCTCAGCTCGCCTACGGTCTTGCCGAAGTAGCCCTCCGCCGCGGCCTCAATACCGTTGCAGCCGTTGCCGAAGTAGACGAGGTTCAGGTACGTCTCGAGAATTTCGTCTTTCGAGTAGTTCTTCTCGAGGCGCAGCGCACGGAAGATCTCTGTCACCTTGCGCTTGATAGTCACCTCGTTGTCGCCGGTCATGTTCTTCACGACCTGCTGGGTGATCGTCGAGCCGCCGCGCGTCGAGGTACCGGTGAGCTTGCCGAGAATGGCCTTGGCCGTGCTCTTCCAGTCCACGCCGTGGTGGCTGTAGAAGCGCTCGTCCTCGATGGAGGTCAGCGCCTCCTGCACATGCTTGGGGATGTCGTCGATGCTGACGAGCGTTCGGTTCTCTTCACCATGAAGCTTCGTGAGCTCCACCCACTCCCCGCTTGTTTTATCCTGATAGTAGACTGTCGAGCTCTGCTTGAGCGTGTAGGCCGAGATGTCCACATTCAGATCGAGCGACGTGTGCACGTAGACCATGAAGATGGCGAAAAACATCAGGCAGGTGGTAAGGCCGATGGCGAGAATGGTACCGATGACCGTTTTCGCCGTGCCGCCTTTTTTCTTCTTGTGCGCCTGATGCGTTTTCGCCTGCGTGTGCTGTCTTTGGGGCGTCTGGTTTTCTGCGCGGTTTTCTTCCATAAAGCGCCTCCTCCTTTGCGATAGAAATATGCGCAAGCGCGCATAGCCGATTTTCAATAGTGATACAGAATACAGTATAGCACGGCTGTCAAGTGGTACGTATCTTGTCTTGCATTTTGCCGCAAGGTGCGGTATAATGCGAGCACAAACTTTCAGGAGGTGTTCCCCCATGAACGATGAGTTCGGCCACAATTTCGTCACGCTGACTGATGACGAGGGCAACGATATAGAGCTGGAATACGTCGACGCGCTCGAGCATAATGGCACGACGTATATGGCCTTCTTCCCCGTGGTCGAAGAGGACAGCGAGGACGAGGAAAACGAAGAGGAATACGGTCTCGTGATCCTCAAGAGCCAGATGGAAAACGGTGAGGAGTTCCTTGTCACCATCGACGACGAAGAGGAGATCGACAAGGTCTACGACCTCTTCATGGAGCAGATCCTCTCGGACGAAGAGTAAAACTTCGATTACGACGGATTTTTTCCGAAAACTGAGATAAACTGAACATGCCCTGCGGGGTGCGTGATAAGTTCTTTTTAAACCCACATTTCGTCATAAGGGACGCCGGTACGCTCCGGTGGTTTGCAGGCCTCCCGGCTGCCGTCTGCGGCTGGACGTTGGAAGCAATAAAGCCGGACAGAGGCGACCCACCTGTCCAGAATGGTGCAGGTTTTGACGGGGCTTACACGGCCGCTGCGGGGCATCTTTTTATCTTTCCACGGATTGCACAAAATTACGTTTTTATTTTCTACGTCAGTTTAGACGGAAAAAACGTGCATTTTGTTCGCGATTCCTGTAAAATATTTTTACAAACTAAATTACCGTTTGGTAGCTGCAACGTAGTGCTTCGCGCACGGGCTGTACGGTCTCCCCTTTCGGGGAGATGATACGGTCTGTGTGAGGAGCGCTTTTTTCTTTCCCCTTGCGGTGCCGCTTTCGCGGCGGGGAAAGGCAAAAGAAAAAGGAGGAGCAACATTATGAAACTTGTCACCAACGGTCGTCTCATCACCCGCGACGCAGACGCGCAGGGCTATTACGAGCACGGCGCCGTCGCCTTTGAGGGGACGAAGATCGTCGAAGTAGGCGAGGAAGCGATGCTTCGCGCCAAGTATCCCGACGCCGAGATCATTGACGCCAAAGGCGGTGTCATCATGCCCGCGTTCATCAACGCGCACACGCATATCTACTCTGCCCTCGCCCGCGGCCTTTCCATCGTCGGCAACAACCCGACGAACTTCTACGAAGTCCTTGACGGCACATGGTGGGCCATCGACCGCCATCTGATGATGGACGGCACAAAGGCGTCCGCCACCGCGCTGTACATGGACTCCATCAAGCAGGGCGTGACGACGATCTTCGACCATCACGCCTCTTACGGTGAGATCCCCGGCACGCTCCACACGATTGCCGAGGAGAGCAAGCGCCTGGGCCTTCGCTCCTGCCTGTGCTATGAGGTCTCAGACCGCGACGGCGAGGAGAAGTGCTTACAGGCCATTCAGGAGAACGCCGATTTTATCACCGAATGCGAAAAGAATAAGGACCCGATGCTCGCGGCAATGTTCGGCGGCCACGCGCTGTTCACGATCTCCGATAAGACCTTCGACCGCATGGTCGCGGCCAACAACGGCCGCACGGGCTATCACATCCACGTGTCCGAGGGCATGAACGATGTGTACGACTCCCTCCAGAACTATGGCCGCCGCCCCGTCCAGCGCTTGCAGGATCACGGCATTCTCGGTCCCAAGACCATCCTCGGCCACTGCATCCACGTCAACACCGCCGAAATGGAGATCATCAAGGAGACCGGCACGATGGTCGTGAACAATCCAGAATCCAACATGGGCAACGCCATCGGCATCTGCCCCGTCCTCCAACTCCACAAGCGCGGCATTCTTCTCGGCATGGGCACAGACGCCTACACGAACGATATGCTCGAGTCCCTCAAGGTCGCCCTCTGCTCCCAGCGCAGCCAGAACTGCCTGCCGAACGTCGGCTGGTGCGAGGTCACGGACATGCTCTTCAAGAATAACGCGAAGATCGGTGAAAAATACTTCCCCGACACGCTCGGCGTGCTGAAGCCCGGCGCCGCGGCGGACATCATCGTCATGGACTATAAGCCGTTCACCCCGTTCTCCGACGAGAATATCGACGGCCACATGATCTTCGGCATGACGGGCCGCCAGTGCCAAACCACCATCGCCGCCGGCAAGACCCTCATGCTCGACCGCGAGCTCGTCGGCATCGACGAAGAAGCCGAAAATGCGCACATTCTTGAAGCGGCAAAGAAACTCTGGGGCGAGCTGAATCACAGAACCTATTAAGCAAGCGGGAGGAAAAAACAATGTCTGAAAAAATGTATCCCATTCCGTTCGACTCTCTGATGAACTGGGTGACGAGCGAATACGCGCAGTGCGGCGATGTGTTCGGCGTCCATAAGCACTATCACGCAAGCGGCAAGAGCCTGCCGATCTTCGGCGAGCGCATCGAAACACCGTTTGGCCCCGCCGCCGGCCCCAACAGCCAGCTTGCGCAGAATATCATCGCGGCCTATGCCGCCGGCGCGCGCTTTTTCGAGGTCAAGACCGTGCAGAAAATGGACGGCGCGGAGCTTGCCGCCTGTGTTCCCCGCCCCTGCATCCTCGCCGCTGACGAGGGCTACAACCAGGAGTGGTCGACCGAACTGACCGTGCAGCAGGCGCAGGACGAGTACATCAAGGCCTGGTGCGCGCTCAAGGTCATGAGCAAGGTCTACGGCTTCGGCGATCCCGACGGGTTCGTGTTCAATATGTCCGTCGGCTACGACCTGGACGGCATCAAGGGCCGCAAGGTCAACACCTATATCAACAACATGATGGACGCGGGCAAGACCGCGCAGTTCAAGGAATGTAAAAAAGTCCTGACCGAGCTCTTCCCCGAGGAAAAGGACTTCATCGCCTCGATCTCCCCAAATGTTTCCCGCTCCGTTACGCTCTCCACGCTCCACGGCTGCCCGCCGCAGGAGATCGAGCGCATCACAAGCTATCTTCTCAAGGAAAAGCATCTGCACACCTTCGTCAAGTGCAACCCGACCATTCTCGGCTACAAGACCGCGCGCAGCATTCTCGATTCCATGGGCTATGACTACATCGTCTTCGATGAGCACCACTTCAACGAGGACCTCCAGTGGGAGGACGCCGTGCCGATGTTCGAGCGGCTGCAAAAGCTCGCGGACAAGCAGGACCTCGAATTCGGCCTCAAGCTCTCCAACACCTTCCCCGTCGACACGACGCGCGGCGAGCTTCCCAACGAGGAAATGTACATGTCCGGCCGCAGCCTCTTCCCACTGACGATTGAGATGTGCAATCGCATCTCCCGCCAGTTTGGCGGCAAGATGCGCATTTCGTTCGCAGGCGGCGCGGACTACTTCAACTGCGACAAGCTCTTTTCCGCCGGCATCTGGCCCATCACCGTCGCCACCACCATCTTGAAGCCCGGCGGCTACAACCGCCTGCACCAGATGGTCGAAAAGGTCGAGAATATGCCCTACCGCGCGTTCACGGGCAACGATCCCGCCGCGATCTCCGACCTCGCGGCCTCTGCCCTGCACGACTTCCACCACTTAAAGCCCATCAAGCCCCTGCCCTCCCGCAAGAGCAAAGAGCAGGTTCCTCTTCTCGACTGCTTTGAGGCACCCTGCAAGGGCGGCTGCCCCATCGAGCAGGACATTCCCGAATATCTTGAGCTCTGCCGCAAGGGGCTCTACGGCCCAGCACTGAAGCTCATCACCGAGAAGAACGCCCTGCCGTTTATCACCGGCACCATCTGCGCGCACCGCTGCCAGGGCAAGTGCTCGCGCAACTTCTATGAGGAATCCGTCCACATCCGCGAGACGAAGCTTCTTGCCGCGGAAAAGGGCTACAACACCTTGATGGCCTCCCTCCGTATGCCTGAGCCGGTCGAGGATAAAAAGGTTGCTATCGTCGGCGGCGGCCCGACCGGTATCGCCGCGGCGTACTTCCTTGGCCGCGAGGGCGTTCCCACCACGATCTTCGAGCGCGAGCGCAAGCTCGGCGGTGTGCCGCGTTATGTCATCCCCGCCTTCCGCATCAGCGACGAGGCCATCGACAAGGACGTCGCGCTCATGGAGCGCTACGGCGTCGAGGTCAAGCTCGGCAAGCCTGCTCCGTCCGTCGAACAGCTCAAGAAGATGGGCTACACCCACATCCTGATGGCTACCGGCGCGTGGAAGCCCGGCAAGCTCGACATTGAAGGCAACGTGCAGGGCGTCATCGAGTGGATGAAGCGCATGAAAAAGCAGGTCAAGCCCTGCCTGAGCGGCAACATCGTCGTTGTCGGCGCGGGCAACACCGCCATGGACGCCGCGCGCGTTGCCAAGAGAATGGGCGCGCATGCGACCATCCTCTACCGCCGCACGAAGAAGTTCATGCCCGCCGACGAGCATGAGTTACAGCTCGCCATCGACGAGGGCGTCGAATTCGTCGAGCTGGCCGCGCCCGTCAAGCAGAGCCGTGGCAAGCTCCTGTGCGATAAGATGATCCTCGGCGAGCCGGACGAGAGCGGCCGCCGCAGCCCCGTCAAATCCGGCGAGCAGTTCACCATTCCCTGCGACATGGTCATCTCCGCCGTGGGCGAGCAGGTCGACGCCGATCTCATGGCCGCGAACGGCATTGAGATGGAGCGCAAGGGTCCCGCGTTCGAGACGAACATCCCCGGCGTGTACTGCGCGGGCGACGCGCACCGCGGCCCCGCCACCGTGGTCGAGGGCATTGCCGACGCTGCGTGCTTTGCTGAGATCGTCGTCGGTCACCCGCACATCTACGACATCCCCGCCGAGGCCGATGTGACCGAGTTCGACGCGCAGGCCAAGAAGGGTATCCTCTCGATGGCCAGTAAGTGTGTCTGCGATGGCGAGCGCTGCCTGCAATGCTCCACCGTATGCGAAAACTGCGTCGATTCCTGCCCGAACCGCGCGAACGTCGTCATCAAGATGGCCGATGGCTCGCACGAGATCGTCCATGTCGACAAGATGTGCAACGAGTGCGGCAACTGCACGCAGTTCTGCCCCTACGCCAGCGAGCCCTGCCACGACAAATTCACCCTCTTCCAGACGAAAGAAGACATGGACGAGAGTGAGAATTACGGCGTGCTCTTTGAGGAGGACGACATGATCCGCCTGCGCTACGAGGACGGCGTGAAGGAATACGACTTAGCCTCCTGCGACAACGATCTTCCCGTCGAGCTTGAGGCGCTCATCCTCACCGTGCGCGATAAGTACAGCTATCTCTACCTGTAAGCAAAACGAAAAATGAGGGAGCCGGTGCGATGCACCGGCTCCCTCTTCCCTATTGTAAGCAAAAAAAGAGCGCTGCCTAAGCAGCGCTCTTTTTGCGTTTATATTTTGCCTTACTTCTCGATCAGGTTCAGCTGATAGATGATCTTGGCGATCTGCGCGCGGGTCAGGGACGCGGCAGGCTCGAAGGTGGTCTCGGTCATGCCGTTGATGACCTTCGCATCGACGAGCGCCATGACGTAACCGTCGGTGCAGTCGGTGAACTTGCTCTCGGTCTTGGACTCGGCAAGCTTGTTGAGCTTGGCAGCGACCTGGCAAAACTCAAGACGGGAGATGGCCTTCGCACCGTCGAGATCGGCGGCAACGAGGCCCAGCTCAGCAGCCTTGGCGATGGTGTTCTTGCTCCAGTCGGCGCCGGTGGCGTCCTCGCTCTTGAGATCGCCGTGGCTGACGAGCAGGAGCTTGAGCGCGGCAGCCCAGGTCAGGGTGTCGTTGGGCGCATAGGTGGTGGCGGAGGTGCCGTTGATGATGCCGTCATTGTAGAGGTCGATGACATACTTGCCGAACCAGGAGGAAACCTTGACATCCTTGAACGGGTTCAGCAGGATACGGCCCTGAGGCGCGGCATACTGCGCACCGATCACGCCCTTGAGCTCGGTGGTGACGTACTCCATCACAGCCTCGTCCAGAGGGATACCGGTATCGAACTGTGCGGAAGCAGCAGCGAAGGCATAGTAGGTGTCGCCGCCGCCGGCAACAAAGTTATTGGTAACGACCGCATAGGTATCGTCCGCCTTGAACTCTTTGCCGTTGATGCTGTTGATGACCACGCGGTTGATGCTCTTGGGACCATAGTAGGTGGAAGCAGGATAGGTCTCAGCATTGGCATCATAAGCGACAGCCGTGGAGAGGGTGAAGTTGATGCCGGCAACCTGCGGGAAGCCGCCGACGGGTAGGCTGTAGGTGGAAGCCTCGAGCGCTTCAAGAAGCTCTGCGCCGGTGACATAGATGACTGCGACCGTGTTGCCAAACGGCAGAACGGTGTTGATGTCCTTCTTGGTGACATCACCCGGCTTGATGGCAGCGCGGATGCCGCCGCCGTTGGTGATGGCGACCACGTTCTCCTCCGGAACGGTGATCTCCGCGTCGGCAAGCACCTTCCAGAGCATGGCGTCCGTGATCAGGTCGCCGAGGTTGGTCTCGGAGTCACGGTTGCCGTTGGGCGCCTTCGCGCCGTTGAGCGCCACCTCGCTCACGGCGAACTTCTCGCCGTATGCCTTGTCGATGGGGTCGATGATGGCCTTGGCGGCCGCGGCGACCTTTTCGTCGCGCGTTTTGTAGTCAACGACGGTGACGGACTTGCCGTCGGCATTCTTCTCGGTGTGCCAGATGGCCTTGAGCTCATTGCCGACGATCTTCTTCGTGGCGTTGTCAATGGTGATGACGCCAATGTTCTTAAAGGCCGTGCCGGTCGACTGGATGGCCTCGCCGTTCGGGCCGGCAGTCATGACGGAGTGGGAGTGGCCGTCGATGATGAAATCGATGCCCTGCACGTTCTTGGCCAGATCATAGGAGGTGTAGGGCTCGGAGCTCTCGTCCACGCCCAGATGCGCGAGGCAGACGACGAGGTCTGCGCCCTTCGCCTTCAGGTCTGCGACCTGTGCGGCCGCGCAGTTATAGAGCTCCTTGCCGTCCGCTCCGGCGAGGAACTTCAGGCCCTGAATGAGCTTGGGGTTGGCCTTGGTCTGCGCCTCAGGCGTCTCGAGACCGAAGAAGCCGATCTTCACGCCGCCCTTTTCGATGATGGTGTTGGCGTCATAGATGGTCTTGCCGTCGGCACCGAGCACGTCGGCACACAGGACCTGGAACTTGGCGGCCTTCATGTTCTCCACCAGCTGCGCATAGCCGTAGTCAAACTCGTGGTTGCCGAGGGTGACAACGTCATAGCCGGTCGCGTTCATCATGGTCACCGCGTCCGCGCCCTTGTTGACGCTGACATAGACGGTGCCCTGACTGTAGTCGCCGGCGTCGGCAAGGATGACCTCCGCGCCCTGCGCCTCATAGTCCGCCTTCAAGGCTGCCATGGCCGCGTACAGATCGATCGCACCGTGCACGTCGTTCGAGTGCAGGATGACGGTCTTTCCGTCCAGCGGCTTTTCCGCTCCGGCCGCAAATGCCGTGCAGCTCAGGCTCAGCACAAGGCAAAGCACCAGCAGCAGAGAAAGCAATTTCTTCATGTGCTTCATGTGATATCCTCCGTTTCATGATTTAGGGTATCGCTTCTTTGATTATAGCATCCCGCAGCCGAAAACGGGACGGTCTGTGTGCAAAAAACGTGTCAAATCTCCGTGGCATTTTGACCAAATTTACCCTGCATTTTTATGCCTTTCGTAAAATAACCGCGGCGTGGCACGTTTTCGGCTTTCGCCATTTACAACCCCGCCGTCCGTGTGATAAACTGATGTGTCATTGTTTTTTCGAAAGGAGCCGAATCATGAGCTACGCAGACGAGGTATTCATCCGCAACTGCCGCGACATACTGGAAAACGGCGTCTGGGATACCGACCGGACCGTGCGCCCCCACTGGGAGGACGACGGCGCTCCGGCGCACACGGTCAAGAAGTTCGGCATCGTCAACCGCTACGACCTGTCCGAGGAGTTTCCGCTGCTGACGCTGCGGCGCACCTATTGGAAGACCGCCGTGGACGAGCTGCTGTGGATCTGGCAGCAGAAGTCCAACAACATCCACGACCTGCGCGGCCACATCTGGGATCAGTGGGCCGACGAGACCGGCTCGATCGGCAAGGCCTACGGCTATCAGCTCGGCGTAAAGCACCAGTATCCCGAGGGCGAATTCGACCAGGTGGACCGCGTGCTCTATGACCTGAAGCACAACCCCGCCTCCCGCCGCATCCTGACGAACATCTACACGTTCGAGGATCTGCACGAGATGGCGCTCTACCCCTGCGCATATTCGATGACCTTCAACGTCTCGGGCAACACCCTCAACGCCATCCTCAACCAGCGCAGTCAGGATATGCTCGCGGCGAACAACTGGAACGTCGTGCAGTACGCCGTGCTCGTGCATATGTTTGCGCAGGTGTCCGGGCTGCAGGTGGGCGAGCTGGTGCACGTCATCGCCGACGCGCACATCTATGACCGCCACGTGCCGGTCATCGAGCAGATCATCCAAAACGAACCCAAGGCCGCGCCGAAGTTTGTCATCGACCCGTCCGTCAACGATTTTTATGCCTTCACCCGCGACAGCTTCCAGGTCGAGGGCTACGAATACAGCGAGTTCACGGGGAAGATCCCCATCGCGGTGTAAGGCTGTCTCTTATACACATCTCCGAGCCCACGAGACGTAGAGGAATCTCGT
>ENA-OYZV01000343-OYZV01000343.1-human-gut-metagenome-genome-assembly--contig:-NODE-343-length-12385-cov-5.400811_pt1 | contig 12385 bp, 10 predicted proteins | sample MGYA00244203_ERZ653490 | MGnify/ENA primary metagenome ERZ653490 (study PRJEB26926, sample SAMN06165086) | human gut metagenome | biome: ENVO:00009003; feature: ENVO:2100002; material: ENVO:00002003...
CGAGATTCCTCTACGTCTCGTGGGCTCGGAGATGTGTATAAGAGACAGGATCAAGCAGGAAAAGGAAAAGGCCGCCCAGCAGGCGCGCAAGGAGGCGCAGTATATCATCGATGATGCCCGCCGTGCCGCCGACGCGGTCTATGAAGAACTCAAGCAGCTTCGGAAGCAGGCGAAAAACGGCGCGTTCGTTCCCGGCTCCAATGAAAAGCAGGCACAGCTGCGCCGCAATCTCAACGAGGCGGAAAGCAGAATGCAGCCCCAGCGCGAGGAAAAGCAGCGCCCGGAGCCGACCCGCGCCATCCGCATAGGCGATACGGTTGAACTTCTGAAGCTTGGCACAAAGGCAACCGTGCTTGCAATCAACAAGGACGGAAGCTATCAGCTGCGCGCCGGTATCCTACAGGTCACGGCAAAACCGGAGGAGGTGTACCTCCTGGAAAACGAGACGCAGAACGCGGCGAAAAAGGTCATTGCAGGCAAGGTACGCGAACTCAAGGCGGCGGCCCAGCCGGAACTCGATATCCGCGGTATGGCTGTTGACGAGGCGCTGCCGGTGCTCGATAATTTCCTGGATGCAGCCTATATGGGCAATCTCCCGAATGCACGCATCATCCACGGCAAGGGCACGGGTGTTCTGCGCGCGGCTGTGCAGGACGAATTGCGCCGCTGTAAATATGTTAAGTCCTTCCGCCTCGGCGTCTACGGTGAGGGCGAATCCGGCGTGACGATTGTCGAGTTCAAATAATTTCCGGCGCTTTTTGTCCGGAAATTGGAGCGCAATGAAATAGTGATTGACTTTTCAATGAAATTTGCTAAAATTAGAAAGTCGATAGCAAACTTTAATCCCCGGCAAGATGTATAAGGAGTGTCGTCTATGTACATGCAGCAATCCATCGTGAAGTGCGAATCCGGCCTTTACAACCGGCAGGCCACCTACTTCATCCAGAAGGCCAATGAATTCAAGTCCAGCATCTGGGTCGAGGTCGAGGACCGCAAGATCAACGCCAAGAGCCTGCTCGGCGTTCTGTCCATGGGCATCACCAAGGGCACGCGTGTCAGCATCATTGCGGAAGGCCCCGATGAGGAAGAAGCAGTAAAAGCACTGACCGACATGCTCGTAAAAGAGGTCTTCTGAGGCATTTTTTACAACCGGTAACGACAGGAGGGGCGTTGTCCCTCCTGCGTCTGCCGCCCGATCTGCACATTTGCTGGCGCTGCGTCCGCAGCGCTTTTTTATTCAGAAGTTATGACATTTGAAGAACTCAAGGACAAGGCGCTTTCGCTTCCATATGAGCCGGGCGTCTACATCATGCAGGATAAGGCCGGTACGGTTATCTATGTCGGCAAGGCCAAAAAACTCAAGAACCGTGTCAGCCAGTATTTTCAGGATACAGCGGCGCATACGCCGAAGACGCGTAAAATGGTGTCGCAGATCGACCATTTCGATACTATCGTTGCGCGTTCAGAGTTTGAGGCGCTGGTGCTCGAATGCTCGCTCATCAAGCGGCATATGCCGAAGTATAATATTCTCCTGAAAGACGACAAGGGGTATCCCTATCTGCGCGTCGATCTGACGGAGGACTACCCGACCATGCAGATGGTCAGCAAAACGGCGGGGGACAAGGCCAGCTATTTCGGCCCCTTCGGCGGCCGTTCTGTTACGCAGCATGTGATCGACACGCTCCGCCTGACGCTGAAGCTTCCGGGCTGCTCCAAGCAGTTTCCGCGTGATCTTGGCAAGGACCGGCCGTGCCTCAATTTTCATATGAACAACTGCGACGGCTGGTGTCAGCTTTCGCGCAGCCAGAAGGAGTATCACGCCCGCATGGAGCAGGCTGTGCTGATTCTGCAGGGCAGCTATAAAAAGGTCGCGGACGAATTGCGCATGCAGATGGAGGGCGCTGCCGAAAAATTGCAGTTTGAACTTGCCGCGTCCCTGCGCGACCGGCTGCGCGCCGTGGAGTCCCTCGGTGAAAGGCAGCTTGTGACAGCCGGGACAATGGCCAATACCGATGTGATCGGCTATTACCAGAACGAAGCGCGGGCCTGCTTTGCGGTTCTGCATTATGTAAACGGAAGCCTGCTCGACAAGGAATATGAGATTCTATCTCCGGCGGACGACCCGCAGGAAGCTGTCTCCGCCCTTGTCAAGCAGTTCTATCTTGCGCGCGGCACAGCGCCAAAGGTCATCCTTACGCCGTTTGAACTGGAGGATGCGGAACTGTTCTCTGCTCTTTTGCAGCAGGAACTGAACAAAAAGGTCCTTATCCGCATGCCGCAGCGCGGCGATAATGTGCGTCTGGTCGAACTTGCCCATAAAAATGCACGCGAAGAGGCCGAGCGCATTACAACCAAAGCAGAGCGCCGCACCGGAACGCTCGGCGCGCTGGCCGATATGCTCCATCTGCCGGATATTCCGCACCGGATGGAGGCCTATGATATTTCCAATCTGGCCGGAACGGACATTGTCGCGTCCATGGTCGTCTTTCAGGACGGCAGGCCACTCAAATCCGCCTATAAGCGCTTCCGCGTCGAGGGTCTGACCGATCAGGACGATTATGCGTCCATGCACCAGATTCTCCTGCGCCGTCTCACGCATTATGTTCAGCAGGATGCGGGCTTTTCCGAGCGGCCGGATGTTCTGCTGATCGACGGCGGCGTTGAGCATACAAGGGTTGCAGAGGAGGTCTTGCAGACGCTTGGACTGGATATTCCGGCCTACGGCATGGTCAAGGACGACAAGCACCGCACAAGAGCGCTCGTAACCGCCGAAGGCGCCGAAATTGCCATCAGCGCCGTACCGTCTGTGTTTGCGCTCATCGGGACCATTCAGGAGGAGACGCACCGCTTTGCCATCACGTTCCACCACGAGAGCCACTCGAAGTCCTCGACTCACTCGGCGCTCGACGGCATTCCGGGCGTCGGCAAGGTGCGCGTGCAGGCACTGCTCAAGACATTCAAGAGCGTCAGGGCGATTCGGGAGGCGGACATTTTCGCCCTCGAGCGTGTGCTGCCAAAAGACGCCGCCGCGTCCGTCTACCTTCATTTTCACGGCGAAACGGGCGAAAAGGAGGAGAAAATGTAACTTCCTCTGCAATCGCCCATTTGACGGGAAAAGCGAAAAAGAAGCGCGATTTTTGTGACCTTTGCCAACAAAAATCAAAAAATCAGGTTGACATAAATGAATTTCAATAAATGAATTTTCAAAAAGTCAAACTTGCATATTTTGGCATCGCGACACGCTGTTGAGGCGGCTTTTCGTCCCCTGCGCCCGGAAAGGGCGCAGGGGGCGTTCCTTTGCTGTCCGAGGGGATAGAGCGTGCGGCGGAGAAGCAAAAAAGCCAGTGTTTGCAGGGCTTTCCGCGTTTTTGCCGCCTTGCGGGGCGGGAGCGGGACACACCCGGCCTGCTCCCAAGAGTTTTTTGCCCGCTCGGACGGGACAAAGAGCGTCGGCAGGTGCGCCGCCTCTTCGACGCCGAGATGGCGGCGAGGCGGGGGAGAGGGGTGACGATGGTTTACATAAATCGAAAAAATCACGAATTCGATGACTTGAATCGCAACTTTTAGAAGATGAAAATAAGAAAAATATCGAAAATTTTATAAAATACAGAACATTTGGCGAACAAACGGCGGAAACTTGACAAATTCTTTTTCAGGCGGTATACTGCCAGCAAGTTTTGGAAAAGTTACATTTTGTAATCTTTTCCGGACGCAGCGCACTTCCTCAGCTGCGCAAAGCTGCGGCGGCTCACGCCGCGAAAAAAGGAGTATCCCATGCAGAAGTTTTTGAAAAATTTGTTCACAGCCCAGCGCTGCCGCAGAGCGATGTTCTTTCTGCTCTTCGCGGCTGTGATGCTGCTGAACAGTTCGCCCGAGCTGCGCGCGGACGCGCTGTACCTCATCGCCGACGGCGATACGGTCAGCGTGCTCGACGGCACAACGGACATCCCGCAGGAGCGCGTCATTGTCACCGGCGCGCAGAGCGGTGACGCGGAAGTCACGCTCCCTGCCGGTGAAAAGGTGACGGTGACGCACGGCGACGACATCGAATACGCCACCACGAGAAACGGCGAGCGCGTCAGTGAGCTGCTGCGCCGTTTGCAGATCTCGGTCAGCCCGCTTGAGATGGTGCTGGTCGACGTCACGGAGGAAGAGGTCGAGATCACCGTTGCCTCTGACTTCACCTACTATGAGACCGCCACCGAGGCGGCTCCACACACCACGCTGACCTCCACGTCGTACCGCATCCCCAAGGGCGAGACGCAGACCGTCCAGCAGGGCATCGACGGCACGCGCGACATCGTTTACGAGGTTGTGTACGCCGACGGCCAGTTCGTCTCCCGCCAGGCGGTGGAGGAGAAGAACGACACCTCCGTCGCGGAGATCACCTACACCGGCACGCTCGTCGACAAGGCGCAGAGCGGCGACACGGTCAAGTCCGTTGTCACCGAGAACGACGGCAGCGGCTATCTTCTGATGAAGTCCGGCGATTCCGTCCACTTCTCCGGCTCGATGAAGGTCACCTGTACGGCCTATACCGCGGGCTACGGCGGCGTGGGCACCAGAACGGCCACGGGCACAACGGTCCATGTCGGCACTGTCGCGGTGGATAAGAAGGTCATTCCGCTGGGCACAGAGATGTTCATCGTCGGCTCGTCGGGCTACACCTACGGCAACGCTGTGGCTGAGGACACCGGCGTGCGCGGCGCGGCGATCGACCTCTATATGAATTCCTATCAGGAGTGCAAGCAGTTCGGCCGCCAGAAGAACTCGACGGTCTACTTCCTCGACTGAGCGGGGCGGTTTGTCGAATAGTACGATAAATGTATGTTCCGGATGCGTATGTTGCGCATCCGGAACATTTACTTTATTGCAGTGACATGATACAATTACCGGCAGAAACCGAAAGGAGAACACAGGATGAAAGCCATTATCACGGTACTGGGAAAAGATCAGGTCGGTATTATCGCGGGCGTCAGCTCGCTGCTGGCAAAGTGGAACGTGAACGTTCTGGATATCAGCCAGACGATTTTGCAGGAAAATTTCACCATGGTCATGCTGGCGGATCTCGAAAATTGTTCGCTCTCTTTTACGGAACTGACGGAAAAGCTGAGCGCCCTCGGCGCGGAGATGGACATTGCAATCCGCATGCAGCGGGAGGACATCTTCAACGCGATGCACAAGATCTGAGCGGGGAGGGAGAGAGTCATGCTAAGCCGCAATGATATTCTGGAAACGATCCGTATGATCGACCAGCAGCATCTGGATATTCGCACGATCACGATGGGCATCTCGCTCCTCTCCTGCGCGGACAGCAGCGCGGAGCGTGCGTGTGAAAAGATCTACGACAAGATCAGCCGCTATGCAGAGCGCCTGGTCGCAACGGGAGAAGAGATCGAGCGGGAATTCGGCATTCCCATCGTCAATAAGCGGGTTTCCGTCACACCCATCGCGCTGGTCGCCGCCGCGTCGGAGACGGAAGACTATGTCCCGTTTGCCAAGGCACTTGACCGCGCGGCCAAAAATGTCGGTGTTAACTTTATTGGCGGTTTTTCGGCGCTTGTGCAAAAGGGCATGACGGACGCCGACCGGAAGCTGATCGCTGCGATCCCCGAGGCGCTGGCCTGTACGGACCTTGTGTGCTCGTCGGTCAATGTCGGCTCGTCCAAGGCGGGAATCAACATGGACGCCGTCGCCCTGATGGGGCAGACGGTAAAAAAGACGGCAGCGCTCACGGAAAAGCAGGGCGGCTTTGGCTGCGCCAAGCTTGTGATCTTCTGCAATGCGGTAGAGGATAACCCCTTCATGGCGGGCGCGTTCCACGGCGTGGGCGAGCCGGAGAAAGTGATCAACGTCGGCGTTTCCGGGCCGGGCGTTGTGTATCACGCGCTGCAAAGCGTCAAGGGCCAGCCGTTCGACGTGGTGGCGGAGACCGTGAAGAAAACGGCGTTCCGCATCACGCGCATGGGTCAGCTCGTCGCGCAGGAGGCGAGCCGCAGGCTCGATACGCCGTTTGGCATTGTCGATCTTTCCCTTGCGCCCACGCCCGCCGTCGGCGACAGCGTGGCCCGCATTCTGGAGGAAATGGGGCTTGAGGTCTGCGGCACGCACGGTACGACCGCCGCGCTCGCCCTGCTCAACGACGCGGTGAAAAAAGGCGGCGTGATGGCGTCCTCCTCGGTGGGCGGCTTATCCGGCGCATTTATCCCCGTCAGCGAGGACGAGGGCATGATCGCTGCGGCGTCGTCCGGCGCGCTGACGCTCGACAAGCTGGAGGCGATGACCTGCGTGTGCTCCGTAGGACTTGACATGATCGCGCTTCCGGGCGACACAAGCGCAGAGACCATTGCTGCCATCATCGCCGATGAGGCGGCCATCGGCATGATCAACACGAAGACGACTGCGGTGCGCGTCATCCCTGCGCCCGGCTGCAAGGTGGGCGACACGGTGGAGTTCGGCGGACTTCTCGGCTCGGCACCGGTGCAGGCGGTCCACCCTTATTCGAGCGCGGAGTTCATTGCGCGCGGCGGCAGAATTCCCGCGCCGCTGCACAGCCTGAAGAACTGAAAAAAGCGGACAGCCTTGACTGTCCGCTTTTTTATATAGAATTCGTCTTTTCAGAACAGCAGCTCGTAGCCCATCTTGATAAACAGCAGCCCTAGCACGACAAAGATCATGCCGCGCACGCGCTTGCTGCCACCCTTCATGGCGTAGCGCGCGCCGCAGTAGGCGCCGAGCATATTGCAGGCCGCCGCGGGGAGCGCCAGCAGCCACCAGACCTTGCCGCTGAAGATGAACAGCACCGCCGAGGCGACGTTGGAGCAGAGGTTTGCGATCTTCGCGCAGCCCGACGCCGTGAGGAGGTCCATCGAAAGTGCCATCGTAAACGCCATGATCATAAACGTGCCCGTGCCCGGGCCGATGAGCCCGTCATAGCAGCCAAGACCCAAACCGATGAGCGCGGCGCGCGTCATCTCCTGCTGCGGCGTGTACTCGCGCGCGGGTGCGTCATTTTCCTTGCCGAAGTCCTTTTTGAGCATCAGCAGGATCGCCGCGCAGGGCAGCGCGACGAGCATCATGATCTTCAGAATGTCCTCGTTGATGAGCAGAGCGATCTTTGTGCCGATGGCCGCGCCGAGCAGCGCGCCGATCCCCGAGACGATGGCGGGACGCAGCAGGACCTTGCCGCCGCGAAAGTATTTGAACGAGGCGAGCGCCGTGCCGGTGCCGTTTACGACCTTGTTTGTCCCCATTGCAAGATGCGCGGGGATACCGGCCATCAGATAGGCGGGAAGCGTGATAAGTCCGCCGCCGCCGGCGACGGAGTCGACAAAGCCGCCAAGAAAGATGAGCGGCAGAACAACGATCAGAATTTGCGGTGTGAGCTCCATGAAAGTCTCCCTCTTTTCCTGAGATTTCTGCATTTTATCACACGGGAAAATTTTTTACTACTCTTTTGCGCAAAATATGGTAGAATCATTTTACAATTTTTTACGCCCAGCGCGCAGAAAGGAACCACGCTATGGAACGCAATGACAAAGCTGCCATCGAGGCGCTCTTAAAGCGCCATGGTTTTCATTTTTCCAAGTCCATGGGGCAGAATTTTTTGATCGACCCCGCCATCCCCTATGAGATCGCCGAGAGCTCGCGCGCAAACGAGCAGAACGGCGTGCTCGAGATCGGCCCCGGCATCGGAGCATTGAGCCACGAGCTCTGCGAGCGCGCGGGCAGGGTCGTCTCGGTGGAGCTTGACAAGACGCTGCTGCCGATCCTGGACGAGACCATGGCGCGCTTTGACAACTTCGAGGTCGTGTCCGCCGATATTTTGAAAACCGATATCCCTGCGCTTGTGCGTGAAAAATTCGCAGGCCTCACGCCCATCGTGTGCGCAAACCTGCCCTATAACATCACGACGCCCGCCATCACCGCGCTCATCGAGTCGAAGTGCTTCGAGAGCATCACGGTGCTGGTGCAGAAGGAGGTCGCCGAGCGCCTCTGCGCCGCGCCGGGCACGAGCGCCTACGGCGCGTTCTCCGTCTTCATGCAATACTACACGGAGCCGGAATACCTCTTCGCCGTGCCGCGCGAGTGCTTCGAGCCGCAGCCGAAGGTCACGTCCGCCGTGCTGCGCGCCGTCGTGCGCAGGGAGCCGCCGGTCGAGGTCGAGGACGAGAAGTTCTTCTTCCGCGTGGTGTACGCCGCGTTCGCCCTGCGGCGCAAGACGCTTGTCAACAGCCTGATGACGGCGTTCGGCAGCCAGCTCACAAAAGAGCAGGTCACGCAGGCGGTCACGTCCTGCGGCTTAGAGGCCAACATCCGCGGCGAGCGGCTGGGGCTCAGTGAATTCGCCGCGCTGTCCGCCGAGATCGCCGCATTACTGTGACAGCACAGAAGCATCTATTCAAAAAATTGATAAACCATATGGTTGCTATTGATAAGACATTCTGCTACAATTTTCGGCAGAAAGGAGTCAAACTCAATAGCAGCCATTTTTCCTGTGCATCGGTTAGCTCCCTGCCGCCCCAAAGCGGCACAGCACACCACACAAGACGCGGTGCAAAATTTTTCTTTTTCATTACACCGTGAACATGCTACGAGGGAAAGAACAAATGACGAATTTGACGAACAACAAGGCCGTTTTGTCGTGGATCGACGAAATGACCGCCATCACCAAGCCGGACAAGATTGTCTGGATCACGGGGGAAGAGGAACAGCTCGACGCGCTGCGCGAGCAGGCCGTCAAGGAGGGCATCCTCATCAAGCTCAACCCGGACAAGCTCCCGGGATGCTACCTGCACCGCACCGACCCCGACGACGTGGCGCGCGTGGAGGACCGCACGTTCATCTGCTGTGAAAAGGAAGAGGACGCAGGCCCCACGAACCACTGGGTAGAGCCCAAGGAAATGTACGAAAGGATGTACGCTCTGGCCGACGGCGCCTATAAGGGCCGCACCATGTACATCATCCCGTACTCCATGTCCATCATCGGCTCTCCGTTCGCCAAATACGGCTTTGAACTGACCGACTCCATTTACGTCGTGCTCAACATGCACATCATGACCCGCATCGGCAAGGCCGTGTGCGACGCGCTCGGCGACGATGAGGGCTTTATCAAGGGCCTGCACTGCCAGTGCAACCTCGACAAGGACAACAAGTACATCGTCCACTTCCCGCAGGACAATACGATCATCTCGATGAACTCGAACTATGGCGGAAACGTGCTTCAGGGCAAGAAGTGCTTCGCGCTGCGCATCGCCTCGAACCTCGGCCGTCAGGAGGGCTGGATGGCCGAGCACATGTTGATCCTCGGCATCCAGAACCCGCGCGGCGAGATCAAGTATATCTCCGCCGCCTTCCCTTCCGCCTGCGGCAAGACGAACCTCGCCATGCTCATCCCGCCCGAGGGCCTGCAGCGGTGGGGCTGGCGCGTGTGGTGCGTGGGCGACGATATTGCGTGGCTGCGCGTCGGCAAGGACGGCCGCCTCTGGGCCGTGAACCCCGAAAACGGCTTTTTCGGCGTCGCGCCCGGCACATCCATGAAGTCGAACCCCAACGCGCTCATTTCCACGCACAAGGACACGATCTTTACGAACGTCGCGCTTGACCTCAGCGACAACACCGTCTGGTGGGAGGGCCTCAACAAGACGCCGCCCGCGCGCGCCATCGACTGGCGCGGCCGTCCCTGGACGCCGCAGAGCCCCGAAAAGGCCGCGCACCCCAACAGCCGCTTCACCGCGCCCGCGCGCAACTGCCCGTGTCTGAGCCCCGAGTTTGACAATCCCGAGGGTGTGCCCATCAGCGCCATTGTCTTTGGCGGCCGCCGCGCGAAGACCGCGCCGCTGGTCTACCAGTCCTTCAACTGGCAGCACGGCGTGTTTATCGGCTCGATCATGGCGTCGGAGACCACCGCCGCCGCGACCGGTCAGGTCGGCGTCGTGCGCCGCGACCCCATGGCGATGCTGCCCTTCTGCGGCTACCACATGGGCGACTACTGGCAGCACTGGCTCGACATGGGCAAGAAGATCCCCAAGCCGCCGAAGATCTTCAACGTCAACTGGTTCCGCACCGACGAGGACGGCAACTTCGCCTGGCCCGGCTTTGGCGACAATATGCGTGTTTTACAATGGATCATCTCGCGCGCCGACGATGAGATCGGCGCGGCGGAGACCGCGCTCGGCTACGAACCCAACACCCACGATATCGACATGGAGGGGCTTGAAATGTCGATGTACGACATGCGCCGCCTGCTCTCGGTCGACCGCGAGCTCTGGCTCCAGGAGTGCGAGGACGCGCGCGAGTACTATGAGAAGATCGGCAAGGTGCCGCCTGAGCTCTACGAAGAGCTCGACGCGCTCGAAATGAGATTGAACCGCGGCTATAAGGTCAAGCACGAATAAAACGAAGCAACACAAAAAAGGAACCGCTCGAAGAGCGGTTCCTTTTTACGTAAAGAGCCTCGCAGAGTTTGCGCCGCGCACGGCGCAAATAAATCGGAGTTTGTAAATCATTTTTCTCAAAAGTGCTGAAATTGCTTGCTTTTCAAGGCGTCTGGATGTTTCTCTACTCTCAATTTCCCTTGTTTTTTCCCTTGTCAGGAAAGAACAAGGGAAAGTCTTATTGCACCTTGTCCAGCAGTTTCGCGGCGTCTCGCTTGGCTTCCTTACTGGCGTGTGCGTAAATATTCATTGTGGTCGTCACATCCGAATGACCAAGAAGCTCCTGCACGTCCTTCGGCGCTGCGCCGTAGGACAGCAGATTGCTGGTGAAGGTGTGACGAAGCTGGTGGAAATGAAAGCTCTCCATACCGTCCAATCTTTTCTTCGCTGTCTGGCACATATTGGAAACCGTTGCCGGAGACTCATACCTGCCATCCTGCCGCACACAAACAAGGCTGATCGCCTGATAGCCCTCTGGAGGATGCTCTGAAACCGGCAGGCTGTAGACCTCATAGTAGGTGCGGTTCTTTTCCTCAATGCTCAAGTAGTAATTCTGGCTGTATAGCGGTCCACAGGCAAGGCGGTCAAGCATCTGCGCCTTCTTTGCCTCTTTCAAAATCTCCGCCAGTGTGTTGCAGAAATCCACTGAGCGGATCTTTTTGCGCTTCGTGGTGCCAAGCTCCGTCCTGTGCCGCGCCGAGTTGTAGCGGATGCTGCGTCTCACCGTCAGCCGCTGCTCCTTCAAATCAATGTCCTGCCAGGTCAGGCTGCAAGCCTCGCCAATGCGAAGTCCGGTGTAGTACGCGATCTGGACAGGCAGAAGGGCAGGGTTTTTCTTTTTGGACAGCATCTCATTCAGTTCAAGAAACTGTTCGTAGGAGATCGTCGGGATAATGGGAATATCCTCCTCCGCACCGTCCTCCGAAAACAGGTCATAGTCCTCCGTCCTCTTGCGGTACACGATATACTGCATGGGATTGAAGGAGAGGTACTGCTTCGGGAACACCGCGAAGCGGAACGCACCTTGCAGCACAGCGGAGTATTGCCGCATGGAGCCGCTGCTCAGCGCTTTCCTCACCGTGCCGTCCGGCCATTCACCGCCAAGGCTCAGCAGGTCCAGATAGCTTTGCAGATGATCCGGTGTGATCTTCTTCAGTTTGCGGTCGGCAATGGGGTGTTTCTTGATGCGTCTGGCTGTGTCGATGTAGGCGGCCACCGTGCCGTTGCTCAGAGAACCGGGCTTCAGTTCCTCCTCGATCCACTTGTCCAGCAGCCCTGCAAGGGTCAGGTTTTCAGATCTTGCTACGAATTGCTTTTCCTCATAATCTGCCATGGCCTTGCGGAGCATGGCTTCCGTTTCGCTCTTGCTCTCAGAACCGGGAAACTCCCTCTGGACGCTGTTGCCGCTGGCATCCTCTACATAGAACCGATAGTACCACTTCTTTCCCTTTTTTCTTACAGAACCTTTTGCCATAGTGCTTCTCCTCTCATAGCGGCAAACGGAGCTGTTATGATGTGTTGTCTGCTATTATAGCAGACCGCACATGAACCGGCAAATAAAAAGCTCCGCACTGTCCTGTCCTTCATCTGACCGCACGGACTTGTTCCCGCACCAGAAGATCTGCACCCTGGTTGGCTTCCATGAACTTATGAATGACATCTATGCGGATGATGTATCTGCGTCCGATCCGCAGTACGGGAATCTTCTCCCATTCCACGAGCTTCCGCATAGTGTTTCTGCCAATGCCTGTATAGTCTGCGGCTTCTTCAATCGTTAAGCCGATTTTATCTGTCATGGGGATACCTCCCAAAATAGTAAAAATTATAGGTTGTTATTATCTCGCTATAAATGATGGCAAAACCGGACGGCGGCTGGCAGCCGCCCACGGGAATTTCACCCCGGCCCATGCTGATGGGTGCGCCGCGCAATGCTTTGAGGGCGTTCAACG
>ENA-OYZV01000346-OYZV01000346.1-human-gut-metagenome-genome-assembly--contig:-NODE-346-length-12340-cov-6.333008_pt1 | contig 12340 bp, 15 predicted proteins | sample MGYA00244203_ERZ653490 | MGnify/ENA primary metagenome ERZ653490 (study PRJEB26926, sample SAMN06165086) | human gut metagenome | biome: ENVO:00009003; feature: ENVO:2100002; material: ENVO:00002003...
ACGAGATTCCTCTACGTCTCGTGGGCTCGGAGATGTGTATAAGAGACAGCAATATTTTCGCCTTGGGACAGCGCTGCCAAGCATGGCGGCAGTGCACAGATACGTGTCAGCTGGGACGCAGCCTCGCCGATCTCCTGGTACAGTCCGCTGCGGATGGGGTGTTCACCCGGCAGCGCATCTACCCATTCGGGAAGAAAAACATCCAGTTCCCGTAAAGGGAACTGATACAGCAGATCCCGCAGGATATCGCCGATGTCTTCCTCCGTCAGTGTCAGGCAGTTGACACAGCGGCAGGTCACGCCGTACCGTGTCTGTATTTCTGCTGCGGCAGCAGCTGCCCTGGGGTCCTCCGGCTGGGCAGAATTTACCAGCACCACGAAGGGCTTGCCGATGTCCTGCAATTCTCGTATGACACGTTCCTCCGCCTCGCGGTAGTCCTCTCGAGGAATATCCGTGATCGTGCCGTCGGTGGTCACCACAACACCCACTGTGGCATGGTCGGTAATGACCTTGCGGGTACCGATCTCCGCCGCTTCGGTCATGGGGATCTCGTGATCGAACCAGGGTGTCATCACCATCCGCGGCGACAGGTCCTCAAACTGCCCTACGGCGGAGTCCACCATATACCCCACGCAGTCTACCAGCCGTACCGAGAAGGCCGCGCCCTCCGCCAGCCGGAGCTCCACAGCCTCCTCCGGTACGAATTTCGGCTCCGCCGTCATAATGGTGCGCCCGGAGCCGCTTTGCGGCAGTTCGTCCTGTGCCCTGTCACGCCGGTAGCTGTTTTCGATGTGCGGCAGCACCAGCGTCTCCATAAATCGTTTGACAAAGGTGGATTTTCCCGTGCGGACCGGTCCCACAACGCCGATATACACGCTGCCGCCGGTACGCTGAGCCATATCCTGATAAATAGACGTTGTCTCCATCATAATGCCATCCTCCGAATGCTGTCTGTTGCCTTATTTCTATGCGCTGTCTCCGTGGTTTAGAAGTGCCTGATCTTCCGCAAAGTAAGGCGGTTTTGTAAAAAAGCCTTGTTCTTTCTGCCTTTTTGTGCTAAAATCAACACAAGGTCAACTATTCGGCAGATCAAAAAGAGTGCGGAGGGTATTGGTATGGAAGAGAGAGGTATTGACCGGCGCGTCAGAAAGACAAAGCGGCAGCTGCGGCAGGCACTGATGGATCTCATGTCTGAGAAGCCCTCCAAATCCATCTCCGTCCGCGAGTTGGCTGAGCGTGCCGACATCAACCGCGGGACCTTCTATATCCACTATAAGGACGTCAGCGATCTTCTGCAGCGGCTGGAGGACGAGATGGCCGAGCGTTTGATCCTGGTCTGTAAGAAATACGCCTACTCCACCGGCGAAGTTGATGCGTTTCCCTACCTGACGGAGCTGTATCGCTTCGCCCAGGACAACGCCGATTTGTGTTTGGTGCTGCTGGGGCCCAACGGCGATCGGGCGTATACCGAGCGTATCTGCGGAATCCTACGCAGTTATTTCCTGCGTGACTTCCTGGCCCGGTTCTATTCCGGGAGCAGCGACCGTCTGGACTATTTCTGTTCCTTCATTGTCTCCGGCAATCTGACGCTGACGCTGGAGTGGCTCTCCGGCGGTGCAAAGGAGACGCCGGAAGAGATGGCCGCCCTGGCCGGTGCCATCATCATGGACGGCGTCCGGACACTGTGATATATGCAAAGAGACAGGGCATCTGCCCTGTCTCTTTTATGCAGTTCCATCGCAGACTGTGCATCGATGATGACCTATTCTGTGCCGCGTATCGCGGCACACGCTTTTCCATCACGCTCGATCCGTTCTATTGTCAAATAATCACTCTCCCCATAGATAAAGGCGGCCGCGAGGCCGCCTTTCGTATGTTCTCCAATCAATCCTGCTGCCAGTTATGCCAGACGTTCTGCACGTCCTCATTGTCATCCAGCATATCCAGAAGCTTCGTCATGCTGCGGACATCGTCCTCACTGGTCATGACAATGTAGTTCTGGGGGACCATCTCGATCTCCGCACTCTCGAAGGAATAGCCCTTCTCCTCCAGCGCCTTGACCACATCGTTGAAGCTGTCGGGATCGGTGGTGATCTCGAACACGGGGCCGTCGGCCTGCATATCCTCGGCGCCGGCATCCAGTGCATCCATCATCACGGTATCCTCGTCCAGCTCGCCCTCTTCGTTGTCGATGACGATCACACCCTTGCGGTCAAAGGACCAGCTGACGCAGCCCTGAGCGCCCATGCCCTTGCCGAATTTGTCAAAATAATGGCGGATCTCGGGTGCAGTGCGCTGACGGTTGTCGGTCAGCGCCTCCACAATGACAGCAACGCCGCAGGGGCCGTAGCCCTCGTAGGTGACAGATTCATAGTTATCGGTATTGCCGGAGCCCAGTGCCTTGTCGATGGTGCGCTTGATGTTGTCGTTGGGCATATTGGCCGCCTTTGCCTTGGCGATAACGGTGGCCAGACGGGAGTTGTTGTTGGGGTCGCCGCTGCCGCCCTGCTTGACGGCCACGATGATCTCCTTGGCGATTTTGGTGAATGCGGCGCTGCGCTTGGCGTCGGCCGCCCCCTTGGTCTTCTGAATATTGTGCCACTTGGAATGTCCTGACATGGTTTACTTCTCCTTTATGCAGTATTGGATGATCTCGCGGCTGTGCGAGGTCGAACATAAGACGTCGACTGCGGGGAATGCCTCTGCCAACCGGTCTCGCAGTGCGGGACACACCACATTCTCCGTGGGAAAATGACCCGCATCGATCAAATTTAGCCCCTCCGTGTCTAAAAAATCGTTATATTTCAGGTCGGAGGTCACAAAGGTGTCGCAGCCTGCGGCGATAGCCTGCGGAATATAGCAGCCGCAGGCGCCGCCGCCCACCGCCACCCGGTGTACCGGCCGTCCCGCGTCCACATAGCGCAAACCATTGCATTTTAATAATTCTATCACAGAATGGGTGAACTCCACAAGGGGTATTTCACATTTTAACGTGCCGATCCGCCCTATTTTTTCCTCCGTCAGCATTTTCAGGTCGGAAAGGCCCAGCTTCTGCGCCAAAACCTCATTGACGCCACCGGCCGCCGCGTCCAGATTGGTGTGCATACAGATGGCGGCGATGCCGTGGCGTATCAGCTCTGTCAGTACCCTTCCCTGCCGGTCATCGGTGCGGACTGTCTGCACCTGGTTCCACGCACAGTTCATCACCGGATGGTGTGCAGCGATCAGCTGGCAGTCTTTTTCGATGGCCTCGGCCACCACCTGCGGCGTTACGTCCAGCGCGACCAGAACGCGGTGCACCTCCGCTTCCGGGTCACCCACCAGCAGACCCACATTGTCCCAGCTCTCCGCCAATTCCCGCGGTGCCCAGGCGTACAGATACTGTTCGATATCCCGTACCGTTGTCATAGGGTTTTCCTCTTTTCTTCTATCTGCTGTGCCAATGCTTCCGCGGCCTCTGCTCGGTGCAGAGCGTCCTCTCTGCCGCTGCGGCGCAGACCTTCCGCGATATGAAGCAGCTTTTCGGCGTGCTGGGTGAGATAGTCCGCATACAGCGGGTCGCCGTCCAGCAGAACACCGGTCAGCGTCTGTAATTCAGTCAGCGCCGGACAAACGCCGCCGTTCACGCGCAGCACCGGATACAGGTAATTCTTGTCCCACACCAGTCGCTCATCTGTAAAGGTATACCCATTTACGGATAGCCATCGGCGCAGCTCTGCGGCCTTTGTCATGGGTTGAAGCAGCAGCGTATGCGCGCCGTCCTTCGTCCACGGTGCACTTTCCAGGATGGCGATGATGGTCTCTCCGCCCATGCCGGCGATGATCACTGTATCCGTTTCCTCCGGAGAGATATTGGCCAGCCCGTCACACAGGCGGAAGCTGATACCTTCCACGCCATATTCCTCCGCAGTCCGCCGCGCGTGCGCCAGAGGCTCTGCGCCGATGTCCGCGGCAATAGCGCTTTGGATACGCTCCCTTTGCAGCAGATACACCGGCAGATACCCGTGGTCCGTGCCGATATCTGCCAGACGGCAGCCCGTCGGTGTCATGTCCGCCAGCAGCTGGAGCCGCGGTTGTAATTGCAGTCGTCTCTCCATATTTCCCTACACAAATGGCCACGCATACGCTTGCGTATGCGTGGCTTTGTTTTTTTGTTTACTCGGCGATGGGCTTGTTGGCTTCCTCGTTCACCAGCTCCAGCAGCTTGTCCACATCGATGCCGTGGACGGCGCAGGCCTCCTCCACCGTCTCGCCGCGGGAGGACGGGCAGCCCAGGCAGTGCATACCAATGGACAGGAAGATGGGCGCGGTCTGGGGCGCAACGTCCAGAATATCACCGATAATGGTGTCTTTCGTGATCTCGATCATGTTGGAAAACCTCCAAATACAATATTGTGCTGATAGTATACCCCAAAATGCCGGAACTTTCAACAGGATTTTTCTCATCCTGCGCTATAAAAAACCGCCCTCCGGCGTACCGGAGGGCGGTCTATTCTATCTACTTAACAGTGTGCAGTCAGCAGATCAGCCGTTCTCACGCATCTTGGCGAAGCAGTCGCTGCAGTACACAGGACGATCGCTCTTGGGCTCGAAGGGCACCTTGGCCTCGCCGCCGCAGGCAGCGCAGACAGCGGTGAAATACTCGCGGGGACCACGGGCAGCGTTCTTGCGCGCGTCACGGCAGGCCTTGCAGCGCTGGGGCTCGTTCTGGAAGCCGCGCTCAGCGTAGAACTCCTGCTCACCGGCGGTGAAAACGAACTCTTTGCCGCACTCTTTGCACACTAAGGTCTTGTCTTCGTACATGATTTTACCCTCTCTTTGAGAAAAAATATATTGCGCTCAGCCTTTGCTGATATCGCCGGATAGAAGCTGCCGCGCTATTTTGCGGCGCAAACGCTGCACGGCGTTGTCCACCGATTTGGGGGACTTGCCCACAGTCTCTGCGATCTCACGGCAGGTGAGACCGTCCAGATAATACCCTAAAATCTTTACCTCGAATTCGGACAGCAGCTTGCGCGCGTTTTCCAGCAGAGCGGCAGTTTTTTCGCAGTCGATGACCCAACCCTCGGGATCGACGTGGGCAAAGGAGAGATTCGCGTCAAAGAAAGAGGTATCCAAAGGAACGGCTTGGTTCAGAGGTGAATGCTTTCCGGAGGCGGCAGCACGCAGCACAGAGTACAAACGACGCCGGATACACGTCTCGGCAAAGGTGCACAACGAGGCCTCGTGTCCTGGCTCGTACTCCCGTATTGCCTTGATAAGCCCGAACATTCCCTCCTGCAAAAGGTCCTCGCTATCCCCTCCCGCCAGAAAGTACGGACGGGCGCAGGAGCGCACCAAACGGTGGTAACGCCCTACTAGGATATCCTCGGCGTCGCGGCTGCCCTGCTTTACCAGAGCGCACAGCGCCTCGTCGCTCAGCGTCTGCAGATGGTCATATTCAGCCCTTGTATCATTCACCATACGCTATTATACCTTTTTACAAAATAATTTGTCAAGTCAATCGTGTAACTTTGTCAAAAATAACTCAAATTTGACGGCTTTCTTGCGGAGAACAACCGAAAAATTCCACCGAACAGTCTCTGCGCACTACAATTCCAGCTGCTGCTGGCCCGTAAACGCAATGTGCAGATGTGCATAGGCCTTCTGCGTGACGCAGCGCCCTCGGGGCGTTCGGGTCAAAAAGCCGATCTGCATCAGGTATGGCTCATACACATCCTCCAGCGTCACCGACTCCTCGCCGATGGTGGCCGCCAGCGTGTCCAGACCTACCGGGCCGCCGCCATAGTTTTCAATAATGGCCTGCAGCATCCGTCGATCTACGTTGTCCAGACCCAGATAGTCTACCTCCAGCGCCAGCAGCGCCTTGTCCGCTACGGACTTGGTGATAACGCCGTCGGCCATCACCTGGGCGAAGTCCCGTACCCGCCGCAGCATCCGGTTGGCGATACGGGGCGTGCCCCGCGAGCGCCGGGCGATCTCCATAGCGCCGTCCGGGTCGATGGGCACGTTCAGGATGCCTGCGCTGCGCGTCACGATCAGCGCCAGTTCCTCCGGCGTATACAGCTCCAGCCGCAGCGTCACGCCGAAGCGATCCCGCAGCGGCGCGGACAGGGAGCCTGCCCGGGTGGTGGCGCCGATCAGCGTGAACCGCGGCAGATCCAGCCGGATGGAGTTGGCCGAGGGACCCTTGCCGATGATGATGTCGATGGCATAGTCCTCCATGGCCGGGTACAAGATCTCCTCCACCGCCCGGTTCAGCCGGTGTATTTCATCCACGAACAGGATATCGTTCTCACTCAGGTTCGTCAGCAGCGCCGCCAGGTCCCCGGGCTTCTCGATAGCCGGTCCGGAGGTGATGCGGATATTCACGCCCATCTCCTGGGCGATGATGCCCGCCAGTGTGGTCTTGCCCAGTCCCGGAGGGCCATGCAGCAGCACATGGTCCAGAGACTCTGTCCGCCGGCGCGCCGCCTCAATGAAGATCGACAGGTTTTGCTTGGCCTTCTCCTGCCCAATGTATTCTGTCAGTGTGTGGGGCCGTAGAGAACCTTCGTTGGCATCCTCACTGAGAAACGTTTTGGCGACGATAGGCTCCTCGTACAGGTCCGCCCCGAAATCAATGCTCATGTGCGCCCCTCCCCTACTTCATCATGCGCTTCAGCGCCTGCCGGATGATGTCCTCCAGCGTCAGCGCTTCCATGTCGATATCTTTCAGCGCTGCGGCGATCTCCGCGCTGCCGTAGCCCAGCACCGCCAATGCCGACTGCGCCTCACTTTTCTTGCTGTGGGGCACCGCAGCCATCGCGGGCGCGCCGCCCTTAACGGATGTGCCGTCCAGCGCTTCCTCCCGTGCCAGCTTGTCCTTCAGTTCCAGTATCACTCGCTGAGCGATCTTTTTGCCGATGCCGTTGGCGGCAGTCAGTGTTTTTTCATCCTCTGTCACCACCGCCAGCGCCAGCTGCTGCGGTGTTACGGCGGACAGGATAGACAACGCCGCCCTGGGGCCTACGCCGGATACGCCGATCAGCAGCTTGAAGCTCCGCAGCTCACTCTGATCGGCGAAGCCGAACAGCTCCATGGCGTCCTCGCGTACATTCAGATAGGTGTACAACTTGGCCGGTGCGCCCTTTTTCAGCTGGGAGAGCGTATAGTTCGTCGTGGCACAGGCGTAGCCCACGCCGCTGCAGTCGATGACCGCCAGCCCCGCATCGATCTCCGCCACGGTGCCGTTCACATAGTAATACATATCAGACAGTCTCCTTCACGTCGGGGTCCTTACGCCGCAGCAGGCTGGTAGCGCTGCGGGCATGGCATATGGCGATGGCCAGCGCGTCTGCCGCGTCGTCCGGCTTCGGCACTGCCTTCAGCTTCAAAAGCCGCTTTGTCATGTCCATCACCTGCTTCTTGTCCGCCAGGCCGTAGCCGGCCACCGCCTGCTTCACCTGCATGGGGGTATATTCGAATATGGGTACGCCCAGTCGCTCCGCCGTACACAGAATCACACCCCGCCCGTGGGCCACGGCGATACCTGTGGTGATGTTTTTGCTGAAAAACAGCTCCTCAACGGCGATCTCATCAGGCTTCAGTTGGGCGATCAGCGCGGTCATGTCGTTTTCGATCTGTACCAGACGTGTCGCCAGCGGCAGTCCCGCCTCGGTAGTCACAGCGCCGTATTGCAGCATTCGCACACTGCCCCGGTTCGATTCGATCAGCCCGAAGCCCACAATGGCGATGCCGGGGTCAATGCCCAGTATCCGCATAGCTGCGCCCACCTCCCAACATTTGTTCTATTATAGCAAACTGGAATAAAAATAGCAACAAAAACCGCCCGGAATGGGGCGGTGACTTAAGAAAACATTGAAGCAAAAGACGGTTTAGCTTGACGGCTATGCCGTCTTTTGCTGTTTTTCAGTTGTATTGTGGGCTTCTTCGATAGCCCGTATAAAGTCAAATGCACCGATGAAGTTATAGACAATGGTGATCTCCCTTGTCTTGGATTTCTTGTCTGCGTGGGACACTTCGATGCGGTCAATAAATTCTCGGAGAACTGCCGCGTCAAGCTCCTGCATATCCGTGTACTTCTTCACCGCTGCAACAAATGCCTTGGCATTGGTTTTCTGCTGTTCCTGCTGTTTCAGCTCCTTACGCAAAACCTCTGCCATAGATTTAAGGTTGCTCTGTTCCAGCTCGTAGTCGTGGGACATTTTGATAAATCTGTCATCGGACAGTTTACCCATTACATTGTCCTCATACAGTCTGGAAATGATACGGTCAAGCTCTGCAATGCGTTTATCAGCCTTTGCCAGCGTATCACGCTTACGCGCAAATTCCGCGTCACGATCTCGCATACTGATGTCTGCTGCTTCCTGCATAAACTCGGCTTCGTGCTGGCTCACATACTGTATTGCTTCGCGCAAATTCTTTAGCACGATTTCATGCAGTACCACATTTCTGATCGAATGTGTTGTGCATAGGTCTTTCCCCTTGCGGTAGGTAGAGCAGATAAAGTATTTCTGTTCCTCCGTAAAATTGGTGGCGCGGCATTGATACATCTTGCCGCCGCACTCTGCACAGTAGAGCAGCCCGGAGAAGATACCCATATCACCCATCTTGGTAGGACGGCGGCGGGATTTACGGATATTCTGGACAATGATAAATACGCTTTCCTCAATGATCGCGGGCTGGGTGTTCTCAAAGATTACCCAATCCGCAGGATCGTTCCAGAGCTTCTTTTTGCTCTTGTAGGATTGCTTCGTTGTCTTGAAGTTTACCGTGTGTCCCAGATAGTCCACGCGCTCCAAAATGCGGGAAACGGTTTCATTTGTCCACTTGTACGGATCAGCCGTAGGCTTGTTGCTGGCTGGCAGCCCTTTGGAATGAGCATAAGCAGTAGGATTTAGAATCTGATGCTGTTTCAGCCATTTTGCAATTTGCGTAGGTCCCAAACCGTCTACACAGAGGGAGAAAATCTTTTGCACGACGGCTGCGGCTTCTTCATCGACAATCCATTTCTTTTTGTCCTCCGGGTCTTTGATATACCCGTATGGGGGAATGGTTGTCAGATGTTCGCCGGATTTTCCTTTGCTCTGCCATGTGGCACGGATCTTCTTGGAAGTATCGCGGGCGTACATTTCGTTGAAAACATTGCGGATCGCGGTAAACTCGTTTTCTCCGCGTGTGCTGTCTACACCGTCATTGACGGCGATAAAGTGTACGCCAAACTCCGGGAATAGTACATCCGTATACATACCCACTTGCAGATAGTCGCGCCCAAATCGGCTCATATCCTTTACAATGACGCGCTTGATTTTGCCAGCCTTAATATCAGCAAGCATACGCTGGAAGCCCGGACGGTTGAATAATGAGGTGTGATAGCGATAGCGGCAAAAAGCTAATAAAATCAATGGTTTTGCGGACAGCGGATAGACAGGGAATGTGTTAAAAACTGAATACGCACACAAACGGCGTTACCTTAACCCCTTTGGGGGAGAAAGTAACGCCGTTTTTTTATGCCCGCAGGAAAGGAGGTGCAGCCGGAATGTATTTCACAAAGGGCAAGCAGCGGGCGTTTGAATTGCTCATGCAGCAGAAGCCGGGATTTGACCGCTATCAATCCGGTTGTGCCGGAGATGATGAAGATTGCGGCACTTGCCGTTTCTACCGCCCCGGGTGGAAATATGAGTTTTGCGTTTTCAAAGAGTGTCCCTATTGCCCCGGCAAAAGGACGCGGAAAACGCACGCCAGCATGGACAAATAGACGGGCAAAAGCCCTTGTGCCATGCGGCTTTGCAGACGCGAAAACGGCAAAGGGCATATTGCAATACCAAAACAGCCGAAAACGGCTTTCTAATTGTCCACGCATACCAAGAGAGGAAGTGAGGAAATATGGCAGTTTTCAGAGTGGAGCGAAATACGGGATATACCGTTATGAGCAACCACCACTTGCGAAACAAGGAATTGTCCTTAAAGGCAAAGGGCTTGTTGTCGCAAATGCTTTCGCTGCCCGAAGATTGGGATTATACCCTTGCGGGCTTATCCCATATCAACCGGGAGAAGATCGACGCAATCCGCGAAGCGGTAAAGGAACTCGAAAAAGCCGGATATATCGTGCGCAGCCGGGAGCGCGACGAAAAGGGACGCTTGCGGGGCGCAGATTACGTCATATACGAGCAGCCGCAGCCGCGAGAGCCGGAAGCAGCTACCAGCGGCGGACAGCCGCCTATATTGGATTTACCTACATTGGAAAATCCAACATTGGATAATCCAACGTTGGAAAAACCTACGCAGGAAAAACCTACGTTGGAAAATCCAACGCAATTAAATAAAGATATATTAAGTAAAGAACAATCAATTACTGATTTATCAAGTACCGATTCCATTCCTTTCCATTCCCTAAACCCCTTGCCCTTTGCGCATGGCGAAGCGGCTACGCCGCCGGAAAGGAAAAGAACGGAAGCGAAAAGCAATAGCGCAGTAGAGATTTACAGGGAGATTATCAAGGACAATATCGAATACGACCATCTCATTCAAAACTGCAAAATTGACAAAGACCGTTTGGACGAGATTGTTGACCTTATGCTGGAAACCGTCTGCACAGCCCGAAAGACAATCCGTATTGCCGGGGACGACTACCCCGCCGAATTGGTGAAATCCAAGTTTTTGAAGCTGAACAGCAGCCATATTGAGTTTGTTTTGGATTGCATGAGGGAGAACACAACCAAAGTGCGCAACATCAAGCAGTATCTAAAAGCGGTGCTGTTCAACGCGCCGAGTACCATTGACAGCTACTATACCGCCCTTGTCAATCACGACTTATACGGCGGCGAATGAGCATAGCCGCACTTTACCGGGAAAGGAGTTGATACCTTGCAGGAGGAAGTAACCCAAAAAACGATTGCCCTATACGTCAAAGTGGGAAAAGGCGCGGCGCGGCTTACCGAACAGGCGTTACAGAAAGCAATCCAAAAGTTTTTGGAGCAGAAAAGCAAACCCGCGCATGGGAAACAGACCATGCGGCAGCTTATGAAGCAGAACGCGGGTGTTTCCAACATCGAGATCACCGACAGCAATATTAAAGCCTTTGAGAGTACGGCGAAGAAATACAACATAGATTTTTCGCTAAAAAAGGTTAAGGGCGAGCAGACCCGTTACCTTGTGTTTTTCAAAGGCCGGGACGCGGACGTTATGACCGCAGCGTTTCAAGAGTTTTCCGCAAAGAAGCTGAACCGGGAGAAAAAGCCCTCTATCCGCAAAGCCCTTGCCGCTGCAAAGGACAAGGCGAAGCAGCTTAACGCCGCCCGCGACAAGGTAAAGAAAATGGACAGGGGGCGCGAGATATGAAGCAGATCAACTACAAAAAGCTGATACTTCCGAATATCCCCTATGTGTTCTTTGTCTATCTCTTTGATAAAGTCGGACAGGCGGTGCGGCTTGCCCCCGGCGCGGATATTTCTGCAAAGATACTGAATATCACACAAGGATTTTCCGCAGCCTTTGAAAACGCCTTGCCGAGCGTTTACCCGTTGGATTTGCTTGTCGGCATTGTCGGTGCGGTGATTATCCGCTTGATAGTCTATGTCAAAGGGAAAAACGCGAAGAAATACCGCAAGGGCGCGGAGTACGGCTCTGCCCGATGGGGAAACGCCGAAGATATAAAGCCCTACATAGACCCGGATTTCCAAAACAACATCATTTTGACGCAGACGGAACGGCTTACCATGAACAGCCGCCCGAAGCAGCCGAAGTACGCGAGAAATAAGAACGTCGTCGTGATCGGCGGCAGCGGCAGCGGAAAAACAAGATTTTTTGTCAAACCTAATCTAATGCAGCTTCATTCCTCTTACGTCTTAACCGACCCGAAAGGTACGGTTTTGATTGAGTGCGGGAAGCTGCTGCAACGGGCGGGCTACCGCATTAAGGTACTGAATACGATTAACTTCAAAAAATCTATGCACTACAACCCCTTTGTGTATATCCGCAGCGAGAAAGATATTTTGAAGCTGGTAAATACGTTGATAGCGAATACCAAAGGTGAGGGAGAAAAAAGCGCGGAGGATTTTTGGGTAAAGGCAGAACGGCTTTTGTATTGCGCGTTGGTGGGCTACATCTGGTACGAAGCCCCCGCCGAGGAAATGAACTTTATTACCCTGTTGGAACTTATCAACGCCAGCGAAGCCCGCGAGGACGACGAGGAATATCAAAGCCCCGTCGATTTGCTGTTTGCCGACTTGGAAGAACGCGACCCCGACCATTTCGCGGTGAAGCAGTACCGAAAATATAAATTGGCGGCGGGTGTTGTATGCTCTAAAAGACTTCTTAATCAAGCGGTTGGGAAGTC
>ENA-OYZV01000347-OYZV01000347.1-human-gut-metagenome-genome-assembly--contig:-NODE-347-length-12331-cov-4.871457_pt1 | contig 12331 bp, 10 predicted proteins | sample MGYA00244203_ERZ653490 | MGnify/ENA primary metagenome ERZ653490 (study PRJEB26926, sample SAMN06165086) | human gut metagenome | biome: ENVO:00009003; feature: ENVO:2100002; material: ENVO:00002003...
CTACCGGTACGGGCGATGGCGAGTTCGGCCCGGATGCTACCTGCACTCGCGCACAGAGCGTGACCTTCCTGTTCCGTGCCTCCAAGGCTTCCGCGAATGGCGCACCCGCTTTCAGCGATGTTGCGGCAACCGCTTACTACGCCGAAGCCGTGAAGTGGGCTACGAATAACGGTATTACCAACGGTATCGGCGATAACCTGTTCGGCTCCGACAACGACTGCACGAGAGCCCAGATCGTCACCTTCCTGTATCGGATGTATCAAGAAAACTGATTGCCGATTTTCAAAACCACTGACAAAAGCGCATAAACAAAACACAGCCAGCGTGGCGAACGGGTTTCTCCTAAAAGCCACGCTGGCTCTTTAGAAAGTGTCGCCGCTTTTGTTGAAGCCTTGTTCTACTGCGAAAATTCGTATATAATGTTAATGATAATCAAGAAACAATACCGTGATTCCAATGGGACAGCTATCCGGCTGTATTTTGAACGGCTGTAAAAAGGAAGTGAACGATATGGCCTGCGACGAGGCTTTTTACTGCCAATATCTGAGCGGCGATGACGAAGGGCTTAATGCCCTGATGAAAAAATACGGTGACCCCCTGACCCTGTATATTGACGGCTATCTGCACGACGTTCACGAGGCGGAGGAGCTGATGCTGGACGTTTTTGCCTATCTGTTCACGAAAAAGCCCCGCATCCGGGACGGCGGCTTCAAGGCGTATCTCTATAAGGCGGCGCGGCACATGGCGCTGCGCCATAAGAGCAAGCGAAAGCCCCTGTTCAGCCTCGATGCGCTGACCGGCGAGCCGGACGGACGGCTGCTGGCGGAGGAGGTTATACAGACTGAAGAGCGAAACCGCGTCCTGCATTTCTGCATGGGCGAAATGAACCCGGACTATCGGGAGGTTTTATATCTCACCTATTTTGAGGATATGAGCTACGCGCAGGCGGCGGAGGTCACGGGGAAAACGGTAAAGCAGATCACCAACATGGTGTATCGCGGAAAAGAGAGCCTGCGAAGGCTGCTGGAACGGGAGGGAATCACAAATGCGGAGTCATGAGGAGCGCGTCGCGGAGACGAAGCGGCGCATCGCCAAAATTGAACGAGAGAAACAGCGGCGGCGCAATACGATCACCATGGCTTCCGCCGTGGCGGCGTGCCTTGTGCTGCTCATCGGCGCGTCCCTCGCCATGCCCGGCATTGCCGCAAGCATCCAGACCGGCGATTATTCCGGCTTTGAAACGGCGGCAAGCATCTTTCACGGCGGCGCTGCCTTGGGATACATCGTCATCGGGCTGCTGGCGTTTTTACTCGGCGTGTGCGTGACCGTTTTGTGCTTCCGGCTGCGGCAGATGAACCGTGAGGACGGACAGGACAGGGAAAGCGAGGATGCGCATGGAGCTGATTGAGAACCTGCTGCAACTGCTGGTCACGTTCGTCGGCGCGCTGCTTTCGGGCATATCCTACCGGAAAAGCCGCAGGCAGGCGTATTTTCTGTTGCTGTGCTTCTACGGCTGCTTTGCCCTCGGCGCGCTCTACTGGACGCTGTATCTGCTGCTGTTCGATACCACGCCGCGGGTCTTTTATGTGTCGGAGTTCGGCTGGGTGGCCAGCGTAATTTTCCTGCGCATTTTGCAGGCCACGCTCTCCACCCCGGAGGAACGCAGCTTCCGCTGCCGCAGGGCATGGCTTGCGCCTGCGTTCGGCGTGCCGCTGCTGGCGTTCTACTGCATCTTCGGGGATATTCTCTCCAACCTGATCTGGTGCGGCATGATGATATGGCTCTCCTTCTGCGCCATACGGGGGCTTTCTTATGCGAAAACGCAGACGGATACGGCGCGGAATATACGGTATTTCCACATCGGCGTGCTGTGCTTTGCGTTCGCGGAGTATCTGCTCTGGACGGTGGGCTGCTTCTGGCCGGAAACCTCACCGGCAAGCCCCACCTTCTGGTGTGATATGCTGCTGACGCTTGCGATTCTGGGGCTGCTGCCCGCCACGAGAAGGGCGGTGGCTGCATGACTTACATCGAGAATATTTTTATCTGCATGGTGTCCCCGCTGCTGGTGGCCGCTTTGTGCATGGGCAGGCGGCAGCTCCGCTTCTTCCTGTTCTGCATTGCCGGGATGGGGGTGTGCCTGCTTTCGGCCTATATCAACACCTTCCTCGCGGCGGTATGTCAGGCGGACGCCCTTGCCGCCACGGCGGAGATCGCGCCGGTGGTGGAGGAAATGATGAAGCTGCTGCCGCTGGTGTTCTATCTTCTGGTGTTCGAGCCGGAGGGGGATAAGATTAAGGCCGCCGCCATCACGATTGCCCTCGCCTTCGCCACCTTTGAAAACGTCTGCTATCTCATCCAGAACGGCGCGGACCGCTTCTCCTTCATCTTCTTCCGGGGCTTCGGCACGGGAGCCATGCACGTCCTCTGCGGCCTGATCGTGGGCGGCGGACTTGCCTATGCGTGGCAGCGGACGTGGCTGAAGATCGCAGGCACCTGCGGCCTCTTGGGCGCGGCCATCACCCTCCACGCCATCTACAATCTGCTCATCGCCTACGGCGGCGCGGCGCAGTATGTGGCCTACGCCCTGCCGGTGCTGCTGGTGGCGGCGGGAAAGCTGTCCGCTTTCCGCTTATCGCAGAGGAAATAACCGAATAACCACTCCCTGAGAGCTGCTTTTTGGCGGCTCTCAAATTTTTTTGAAAAATTTTGCGTTTTGGGTGAGAGTTTTTTCGATTTTTTGTACCTATATAAGTGAAGGGGTTTTTAAGCCGCATTTCAAAAAATCCAGAGAGGAGGTTCAAACGATATGTACGATACCGCAAGACGGGTCGCACTCGTCAAGCAGCGGGTGCGGGAAAACACCCGCCGGAGGCAGCGGCGCGGCATATATGGGCTGAGCGCCGCGTGTATGCTGCTGTTCGCGGTGCTGATGCAGGCGGCGGGCACGGTCGTCGGGCCGGGGCAACCGGAAGCATGGGGCGTGTTCGGCGCGATGCTGCTGCGGGAGGACGCGGGCGGCTATGTGCTGGTGGCCGTCGTCTCCTTTGCAGCGGCGGCAGCGATCACCGCGCTGTGCTTCCGGCTCAGAAGCAGGGAAAACCAGAAAAAAGACGGGGCGGACAAACCAGCCCCGCAAGAACAGGAGGAGAAAAGCCAATGAAGAAACGAATACTTAGCATCCTGCTGCTGTGCTGCATGGTGCTGACGCTGCTGCCCGCTCCTGCCTTTGCGGCAGACGAAGAAACTTACGCACTTCCACCGGACACGGGCGGCCTGTGCGAACACCATCCGGAGCACGATGAGGCCTGCGGCTATATTCCGAAAACGGCAGAAATACCGCAAGAAAATGAAGTGAAAATTGCTGTCCTGTCCGGCACACAGGAAACTGTTACTGTGGAAAGCGTGCAGGCTATGATCGATGCCTTGCCGGAAGCAAAGAATATCAATGACGATAATATCGAGGAAGTAAAGATTCAGTTTCAAGCCGTTGTAGATGCAATGAATCAGCTTACCGTCCGGGAACAGAACGAGCTTGATATCTCACGCTATATGAAGGTGAGTTCTGTGCTGTATGGACCGTGGCGTGATTTCTTCAATCCTATCCCCGGAACAGATATTGAATGGATGCTTAGCTCAAATGACGACGAGACGCTTACGCTTACAATAATAGGTCAAGGCGAAATGCCCGATTTTGAAGACGCTGACAGTCAAGCTTGTCCATGGACGAACTCAAAGTATGCCATTAAAAGGGTGATCATAAGGGAGGGCGTGACCAATATTGGAAATTACGCATTTAATAGATGCGCAAAACTTGCCGAGGTGCATATTTCCAAAACAGTCAAGAAGATAGGGACTGCTGCTTTTCTGAACTGCTCCTCCCTTACGCAAATTGATATCCCCGATTGCGTCAATTCTGTGGGATCGTTCGCATTCGTTGGATGCACGGGACTTAAGGAGGTTCACACCCATTGGAAGAGTTCGGATGAAATCAACTTTGGACTATTCGTATTTTATGAGTATGGGTCTTCCTGGCCCGAGGATCGAATCATATATGTCCCCGCCGGGTATAAGGCCAATTTTAAAAGCAATCCAAAGGGGGCATGGGGTGCGTGGAATGTACAGGGCGAAAATTACACCGTCTCTTTTGACGGAGGTAACGCATCTGGCTCCATGGAACCGGTTCAGACATCCGGAGATTATACCCTCCCGGATTGTAGTTTTACGTATGAAACAGCTGTTTTTGAATACTGGGCACTGGAAAATTCTGACGGAAAGAAAGCGGGCGACGCGGGAGACGTTTTTCCTGTTACAGAAGATGTGACGTTTTACGCAAATTGGAGGCTTGTGATCGTGATTGATCCCGATCCTCCGATAGAGGTGTGTATTCACGAATGGGGAGAATGGCAAAGTGATTCCAATGAGCATTGGAAAAAATGCAGCTTCTGTAATGTTGTTGATCTGGGATCACGGCGTGCGCATGACTACAGTGATGATACGGATGCGACGTGCAGCATCTGTGATTACGAGCGCACCATTACGCCTCCTGCACCCACGCTGGAGCCGCCATCCTACTCCAGGCAGATATACAGCGGCGATTTTTGCCAGCTTGCCTTTTCCGACGAGTACCTTTCCGGCGGAAAAGCCACGGCAGATGGCGAAACGGTTCCCGGCGTGTTCACTCTGAACGAGGAACAGGAAAAATACGGCTACTGGCACAGAGGCGGCGGGCTTGTTCAGGTGGGGTCGCTGGCGCTCAAGGTCACCTTCACACCCTTTGACCTGCTGAAGTACACCACGGCGGAATGTACCGTCAACGTGGATGTCATTCCCCGCAAATTTAGGCAAGCCAATGCATCGTATATTGACAATAAAAAGATTGGAACAGCCTTTGAGGATCTCGGTCTGCCGAACGCGTTCTATTTCTTCGCGGCGGCCGATGAACCAAACCACGAGGGAAGCGGGCTGAACGGCAATGTGCCCGGCATCATCAAGTGGGACGATTCAAACTATGACCCCAATTCTTATGAGGAGCAAACCATCTACGGCGAGGTCAACCGCGCCGAATTTGAGAAGTATTACATCATACCCGAGGGCGCCGACCTCAGAGGCGTGGTAAAGGTCACGCTGCAGGCTGACCCGGTGGAGACGGAGATCACGCAGCCGCCCGTATTCCGGTGGAAAAACGGCGATTTTACGCTGCCCGACAATACCATGTTCGTCAATCGGATCTTCGAGATGGGAGCCACAGGCGGGGGAAGCGCCAATCTTGCGGACGGCGTGGCAAGGGTCAAGGGGACGGATACCGTCGTCCCCGGCACGTTCTCCTTCAAGGAGGGTACGCCCGGATGGTTTGACAAGCTGGGCGAGAACGTTGTGACGGTGGTATTCACGCCGACTGACCAGCACGGCTACAGGACGGCGGAGACCACGATCAAGGTCGACGTCATCAAAAATACCTTCAAGCGTTGCGAGGAGCTGGATCCCATTACGGAGAAGAAACTCGGCACGACCTTTGCAGGGCTTAACCTGCCAGAAATTGTGGTCGTCGAGGCCATCGACGGTCTCAGGGTTGGCATGGAGGTTTCGTGGGATGAATCGTCCTATGACGCGCAGTCCACGGCTTGGCAGACCATCCCCGGTACGCTGGTATTCGACGCTAACGACGAGCACAGGTATCAGCAGCCCGACCCTGCGGTAACAGCCGCGATCCGGGTGAAGCTCCTAGGTTCGGAGGATGCGCCGGCGATTACTACCACGACGCTGCCCGGCGGCACGGTCAGCACGCCGTACCACCATCAGCTTCAGGCAACTGGGGGAGGCTTCATTCTGTGGGAGCTTTCCAGCGGCGAGCTGCCCAAGGGCCTGACGCTGAAACAAACCACCGGCGAGATCAGCGGCACGCCCACTGCGGAAGAGACTGCCACATTTACCGTTCGAGCTCTCAACAGCGTGGGCAACGATAAGAAGGATCTGTCTATTACGATAACCAACGCCCCCGCAGCCGAGCACACCGTAACCGTCACCAATGACGGCAACGGCACCGGTGCCGCAACTCCTTCCACCGCTACCGCCGGTACGACGATCACCCTGACCGCAACGCCCGACGAGGGCTATCACTTCAAGGAGTGGAAGGTCGTCAAGGGCGGCGTGACGATCGTGGACAACAAGTTCACCATGCCTGCCGAGGCCGTGGAGATCATGGCCATCTTTGAGAAGGACGCACCTCCCACACCGACCGAGTTTACCGTCACCTTTGACGGCAACGGAGGTACGCCCTTTGTCGGCAGCATGACCACCATTGATCAGAAGCTGAGTTCGTTGCCCAGCGCCTCCCGACGCGGTAGCTACCGCTTCCTCGGCTGGTACCTGGCGGACGGAGCAGAGATCACGACGGATACCGTATTCTTTGCAAATACCACCGTCTACGCCCACTGGACGTATACCGGCGGTTCCGGCTCCGTGTCTACCAGCTATACCATTACCATCAGGGACTCCAGAGACGGTAATGTGACCGCAAACCGCAGGAGCGCTCCCGCCGGTGCAACTGTGACCATCACGATAACACCCGACAGCGGCTATGTGCTGGAAACCATTTCCGTCACCGACAAGAACGGCAATGATCTGAAGCTCACCGACAAGGGCAATGGTAAATACACATTCACCATGCCTACGAGCAAGGTCGAGGTCAAGGCGACCTTTATGGAGGACAACAGCGTTCTCAACTTCTTCTATGATGTGTCGAACGACGCCTATTACTACGAGGCCGTCAAGTGGGCGGTGGAGAACGGCATCACCGGCGGCGTTGGTAACAGCCTCTTTGCACCGAACCAGCCCTGCACCCGCGCCCAGATTGTGACCTTCCTCTGGCGCGCGGCGGGTTCCCCCGTGGTGAATTACCGGATGCCGTTCACGGATGTGGACGAGGGTGCATATTATGCCGAGGCAGCTCGTTGGGCGGCGAGCACCGGCATCGTCACCGGTCTGACGGAGACGACCTTCGGCACAGACAGCGTCTGCACCCGTGCGCAGGCTGCGGCCATGATTTACCGCTGCGCTCAGGCGCAGGGCAAGGGCTTCACGGGCGCGTGGATGTTCCACCTGCCGTTCACCGATGTGCCCGAATGGGCGTATGAATCGGTGGCGTGGTGCTACATGAACGGCGTGACCACGGGTGTGAGCGAGACAGCCTTTGCGCCGGGCAACGACTGCACCCGCGCCCAGATCGTCACGTTCCTGTGGAGAGCGTTCGGCAAGTAAATGAGATTGGCGTTATAAAGTGAACGTCCGGCGGCACATTGCCGCCGGATGTTTTATCGTGTTTCAAATTGGATTCAGCCCCTCGTGCGGCTAAAAGCTGAAGCGATAATGAAGTCAACAAGGAGCCCGTAGAAGATTGGTGTATCAGGGACAAAAGACACATAGCATGCAATGCAACCCGTGTTTTACGCTGCTGAAATCAATAAAGAATTTGTCATAAAAATGACAAATTCACCAACCGTGCGCAGGCGGCTCAATAACACGCGGAGTATGCCGAGGGTAGTGATACCCCTTCACCTTGCGCGTGTAGGAATTCCTGCGCACAGAGCGAAAAACAGCAACATTGCCAAATTACAAACAGGGTTACGCAGCCCAGCGGGGCTGCGGCGCCGGGGGGAAGCGGACACACGCCGTAGGCGTGCATCCGCTTCCTCCGGCTGTTCTTTCGGGACGATTTCTCTGGCAGCACAAGACAACGCTGTGACCGCAGAGAGAAGGCCCCCTGTTTCGCCGTGTAAGCCGCTGTGTGCGATCCTGTTGGCGAAGGTGAGTGTACCCGCTTTTGCTCGTGAAAGCAAACGTGGGCCGTTTGTGCGAGAAGTTGAAAAATGCGATGAAAAGCGGTTTGGAACAGCGTTGTGACGGTAACTTTTGGACGATATTTGCGGGAACGATTTTGGGCGAAAAGCCGAACTTTACAGGAAGGTTTTTCGAGCGGCGAAGGCCGTTCGATTTTAGCACAGACCGGCTATAATTTGTCAAGCCGAAATCTCATTTGGGATATAGGGCGTGTAGGCCTTGTTGTCTCTCATAACGGCGTAAATGATGGAGACCATCTTCCTGCAGGCGTGGCCCACGGACGCCATATAGGGCTTCCCTTCATCTCGTTTTTTCTGAAAATAAAGCTTCAGCGCCGGATCGTGAAGCACCGCCGATGAAGCCGCCAGCCAAATGGCGTGCCGCAAATAAGGCGACCCTCGTTTGGACATACGGTTTCTGACGCCGTTGTATTCGCCAGACTGCCGCATGGTTGGATCGATCCCCGCGTAGGCGGCAAGCTTTGCCGCGGAGGAAAAACGGCTGATGTCTCCGATCTCGCTGAGGATGTACGCGCCAAGGGTCGGGCCGATGCCGGTGATGGTGGTGATCGGCGTGTCCAGGGTCTCCATGATCTCGGCGATCTTGCGATCCATTTCCCTGACCTGTTGTTTTAAGAAATCGAGGTGCTTTGCGTAAAGTCGGATCATCGTGCTGAAAACATCGCCGGCCATGGCGAAGCCAAAGGAATTGCGCGCAAGCGCCTGAAGCTCCTGCGCTTTCGCCATGCGGAAGCGCTTGTGGCTGGAGACTTCGATGAGATGACAAAGCTCCTCAAGAGGCATCTCAGATAATTCCTTTGGCGTAGGACAGGTTTGCAAAATTGCCATGGAAGTATCGCCAAACAGATTGGTAAAAGCGGTTTCATATTCAGGAAAGACCTGATCCAGCAGGGCAACGACCTTTCGCTTAACATCTGCCTGCATGGAAACGATGGCGTGCCGTCCACGGCACAGCTCCCGCAGCTCATAAATGTTTTCGGGATGCAGGGTAGACTCGGAGAAGTGTCCGAAACGAATCACCTCTGCGATGAGCAGGGCGTCCCGCGGATCTGTTTTGGCCTGACGGATGTAGAAGCTGCGGATGGAGTTGGTCTGCACCGGGTTGATGACCTGAACACGGAAGCCCTCCTTCTGAAGTCTGGTAAAAAGAGCGAGCCAGTAGTGTCCGGTGGCCTCCATTGCAAAGGAAACCTCGTCAAGCGGCAGCTTGGCCTTGGCGAGCATGGCCAGCAGCCGATTGTACCCGGAGCAGTTGTTGGTGAAGGAAAACGGCTTGATGATGACGGCGCCCTCGCCGTCGATCACCGCTGCCTCGTGCTTCCTCTTGGCGATGTCGATCCCAACGATGTACATAGTATAGGCTCCTCTCATGTTCAAATTACGGACATTCCTCGTGCTGCTGAAGGTCACAACCTGTTGCGAGATTAGAAGAAAGCGATTCATCGCCCCGACATCCGGCTCATAAGTGACATCCCACAGGGCAGAGGTTCCAGTCTGTGCGCAGTAGACTTGGCTACAAAGATAGAAGCAGGAAATTCTCTGTCCGCATGAGGATATTATATCATCGCTCCCTCAAGGGGCGTTGATACCGGTTTTGAAGGTGTTTTGTGGGGTGATATCCCCGTTCGAAAATATAACAGATAAAGAATCCGGCAATAATGACGAAAGAATTGGCGATGATGAATCCGAAAACGGCACCGATAACACTGTCGCTACATTTTTTACCATAGCGGGTCAGGTCAGGCTGCAAAACTGCACCCATGGCATATGCTCCGATAACGGAAACGATTCCGACCGCGGTGGACATACTGCCAGTGTGCGCCAGCGTGATCTGGTTGAACTGTTCCATGCCGCCGACACGGGTCGCAGCCAAACCGCACGCAACAACACACGTGAGAAGGATAAGCGGAGAAGCGATGTTGCTGAGCAGTTCAAGACCTTTGTAGCCGATGAAAGCCGTTGTCATCATCAGCAGGCCGCCCCAGATACCGGCGACCACAGGCTCGGTGATAAATCCGGCATTGGGAAACATGGCGTGGATCGTGGAGCCAAAAAAGCCGCACTGATAGCCAAACCAACCCAGTTCAACGATTGCTGTCAGCACAGCGATGATGTAATTACCAAGGACGCCAAAGGATTGGCGCATCAGCATTGCAATACCGACACCGGTTTTGGTGCCAATATAGCTCAACAGGCCGCCAAGCACAGACAGAACTGCATTACCGACCAGACAAGCGGTAACGACCTCAGACAACGAAAGCTGGCCGACGAAACTTGCTCCAACGTAAATCGAACTGAGGCAAATGATGCTGCCGACCAGAACCATTGCCAGTGAAAAGGATGATCTGCGTTGATCCAGGGGAACCGGTATGGTTGCATAGTCATTTACATAATTGGTTTCGCTTCCGGGATTACTCATAAATCTTCTCCTCCGTGTTCTCAGACTTTTCAATTGACCAACCGAAGATCATAGATGGCATCAATTGAAGGTGATATTATGGTAGCATGCTTTAAATAATAAAAAAATGTTTTGAAAACAAAAAACTGGGTCGCGTTTTGTTTTCAAAACATTTTTGCTTTATCATGGTAGTGTAATTACGAGAACATTTGTGGATCTTGCCGATAGAGGCAGATCGCGTGAAAAACCGCACTCAAGGCTGCGGCCTGCTCAAAATTTCCGCCCAAAAGAGACATCGCTTTGCGAACGCGGTACTGCACCGTATTTTGATGCGTATAAGTCAGCGCCGCAGTTTGTTTGTAGCTGCAATCGCAATCGATCAGATATATCTGCAGGGTTTCCAACAGCACCCCTTCACGCCGTCTGTCGTATTCGATCAGCGGGTCAAGTATTTGCCGTGCCCGGTCAATGGCTGCTTCATTTCTCAGATCCTGCTTGCAGGCGATCGCTTCGATCAATTCAAAGCGCCCCATGCAGTAACGGTTTTTATAAAGTGAACAGGTGAACGCCCATTCCTTGGCTGTCTCACTGACCAAGGAAAAAAGTTCACTCTTTCCGGATATATTGGTAGCACAGGCAAAGTGTCCGGCCGGATCGGCTTGGGCCGCTTGAGCGGATAACACCAAGGCGTTCAGCGCTTCATCTTCCGGATCCGGCGCACGGTTGAATATCAGAATTTCGAGTTGCTCATATCCGCCGTTTATAAAGGTGATCCCTTCACTTTGAAGCAGGGACTTAACCTCATGCATCAGCGGCAGCGACGGAGCCCTGCTGCAAATCAGGAAGTTCCATTGTTCAGCATCACCATGCCGATAATACCCCAAATCGCTGTGCGCCTGCTGCCAATCACCTCGTATAATGGCGTTGATGATATTGCCGCCGCGCGTTGACACCAAGGCGTGTCTCCATAGATCCAGACAAAGCTTGGTACACGTGAATAGAGAATCGATATCCACCCGCTTCCGTCTCTGGCTGAGAACAAACAGGACGGACAACTCAAGATAATCCGTATAGTAATGTCGTCCGCAGTATTTTGTTTCGCCGATCAGCAGTTCAAAGCGCGAAGCATCGAACGGCAAGCGCGAGAGCTCATTGTTCAGAAAGGTATTGAGACGATTGCCCGACATGGTGGAACACAGTGCGTTCTGAGCAAGCGTGTCAATGATGACAATATCCAGTTCCCCCTGATTTGCAATTTGGGAAAGCACCTCCTGTATGCTCCCGCCACTGTCCTTTGTTTTCCACATGGAACTGATGATCGAGCGAAAGAAGGAATCGTTCTCATAGCGATTCAATGAAAGCACATCATTGAGTACATCGGCATAAGAAATGTGCTTATTGTCATTATAGTTGAGGACAACAAGCGGAAAATTCAGCTCATCACACAAATCAAGCACTCTCTGATCGAATTTTTGCACCACGAGTCCGTAATAAAACACAATCAGCCCGGCTGTATTCAGTTTGTTGAGCGCGCGGATCACGTCACACTGACTTTCCACATCGTTTTTTACATTGTAGAGAGCTGTTATCATTATTTCCTGAGGTTTAAAGGAAAACGACAGTAATTCCGAGGCATTGTCCCTCCCCAACTCTGTCATTTCCAGAATCGTTCCGCCGCAAAGAGGCCGAAGAATTCCTTCTCTCCCAGCGATCAGGTGAGCCGTCTGTAAAGATTGAAGCCGAAAAATATCTCTTACCAATATCTGCATATTATTCCTCAAATAATTCTCAAAGCGTCTGCGGTTCGTTTATAAAAAGCATAGTCGTATTCCGAAGGAATCACAATAACAGTTTTTATAAACGTTTCTCTAAATAAAGATAGCAATCTTTAGCAGGAAAATCAATATATATCTCTTTCAAAGTGTCACAGCGCTTCGAGCGCGGCACACTGCAACGCGCAAGGGACGATACTGTTCGAAAGGTATATGAGGATGCTGTTTTGACCTATGGCAGTCACAAGCCGTTTGACCCGCGTAAGGTCGCGGCGTTCCGCCGCAAGCTGCCAGCAGGCGAACCG
>ENA-OYZV01000352-OYZV01000352.1-human-gut-metagenome-genome-assembly--contig:-NODE-352-length-12187-cov-4.783877_pt1 | contig 12187 bp, 10 predicted proteins | sample MGYA00244203_ERZ653490 | MGnify/ENA primary metagenome ERZ653490 (study PRJEB26926, sample SAMN06165086) | human gut metagenome | biome: ENVO:00009003; feature: ENVO:2100002; material: ENVO:00002003...
CAAGAGCGAGCGCCGCGAGCGCGCGGTCAGGGCGCTTGGGAGCGTGGGCCTTGGCGACCAGTTCGACAAAAAGCCGAACCAGATGTCTGGCGGCCAGATGCAGCGTGTCGCTATCGCGCGGGCGCTCGTCAACGATCCGGACATTCTGCTCGCCGACGAGCCGACCGGCGCGCTCGACAGCGAGACGAGCGTGCAGGTGATGGAGATCTTGAAGAACATCTCCAAGGACCGCCTCATCATCATGGTCACGCACAACCCCGAGCTCGCCGAGACCTACGCGAGCCGCATTGTGCGCTTAAAGGACGGCGAGATCGTGGACGACAGCGCGCCGTATGAGGAGGCCGTGGAAGAAAAGCCCGCCGCGGGCAAGAGCAAAAAGACCTCAATGAGCTTTGGCACGGCGCTGTCGCTGTCGCTCAACAACCTGATGACGAAAAAGGGACGGACGTTTTTAACGGCCTTTGCCGGCAGCATCGGTATTATCGGCATCGCACTCATTCTGTCGCTGAGCAATGGCATCCAGACCTATATCGACCGCGTGCAGGAAGATACGCTATCGAGCTATCCCTTGACCATCGAGGCTGAGAGTATGGACATGTCCAGCATGGTCAGTTCGATGATGGGCGTCCATGCGCAGGACGAGGGCGACGGGGAGCAGCATGACCTCGACGCCGTCTACTCCAACAACATTATGTACGACATGATGAGCTCGTTTGCCTCGGCGGAGACGCAGACGAACAACTTGAAGGATTTCAAGACCTATTTGGAGGACGACAACGAGCTTTCGCAGCATATCAGTTCCATTTCCTATGACTACGACCTCGGCATGAGCATCTATGCCAAAGACACCGACGGCAAGGTCTTCAAGTCCGACGTGACGGAGCTTTTGCAGACCTGCATGAGCGAGCTCTACGGCGGCGATTACAGCAGCTATTTCGAGCGCTTCGGCTCGGCCTACTCCGCGATGGAGACCTGGGAGCAGATGCTCCCGCCGCAGGATAGTGAGAGCGGCGAGCTCGTGGGCGACCTCCTGCACGAGCAGTATGACCTCATTTACGGCTCCTGGCCGCAGAATTATGACGAGGTCATGCTCATCGTCAACAAGGACAATGAAATTTCCGACCTTGTCATCTATTCGCTGGGCCTGAGCGCACAGGACGAGGTCGTGGAGTCGATGCAGCACATGCTCGACGGCTCGGAATTCGACAGCAAGGACATCCAGAGCTGGAGCTATGAAGACCTGTGCAATATGAGCTTCAAGATCGTCCTGCCCGCTGAGCGCTACCAGTACGATTCCGCAAGCGGCACATATACCGACGTCAGCACGACGGATACGGGGCTCGACTTCCTCTATAACTCCGACGATGTCGGCACGCGCGTGAAGATCGTCGGCATCCTGCGCCCGAACGAAAACGCGGTGTCCTCCATGCTCTCCGGCGCGATCGGCTACACGTCTGCGCTGACGGACTATCTCGTCGAAAAGGCGGGGCAGACCGAGATTTTACGCAAGCAGAAAGAAGACCCCGATACCGACGTTATCCTCGGCCTGCCGTTCCTGACCGATGACTACTCCGTGAGCGACGAGCAGAAGGAAGCGGATGTGACGGACTATCTCGAGGGCCTTTCCGTCACCGAGCGCGCCGCGGCCTACACCGCGATGATGAGCGTGCCGAGCGAAGAGTATCTCTCCGCCATCGTGGACCAGCAGATGGGCTCGCTCGACCGCGCGAGCATCGAGCAGATGGTGATCTCGACCTACGCCCAGCAGATGAGCGTGGATGAGGCGACCGTCAAGTCCTACATCGCGCAGATGGACGACAAGACGCTTTTCGGCTACGTGGAGCAGTCTATCCGCGAGCAGGTGACAGAGCAGTACGCCGCGGGCGTGCAGGCGCGGCTATCTAACATGACAAGCGATCAGCTCGCCATGGCGCTCGACCTGGCGCTCGAAAAATCGCCCGCCGTCACGCCGCTCACGACGGAGCAGTACAACTGGCTTTATGATAACTACATGCCTGCGACGGTCTCGAACGGCACGTATGAGGACAATTTGAAGCTGCTTGGCGACGTCGACCTCGCAAGTCCCAAGACCATCAACATCTACGCCTCGACCTTTGCCGACAAGGACGCCATCGCCGACGCGATCGAGCAGTACAACAGCAGCGTTTCCGAGGACGACCAGATCGATTACACCGACTATGTGGCGCTTCTGATGAGCTCGGTCACAACGATCATCAACGCCATCAGCTATGTGCTTATCGCATTCGTCGCGATCTCACTCGTCGTGTCGAGCATTATGATCGGCATCATCACGTATATCTCGGTCCTCGAGCGCACGAAGGAGATCGGCATTCTGCGCGCCATCGGCGCGAGCAAGCGCGACATCTCGCGCGTGTTCAACGCGGAGACGCTCATTGAGGGCTTCTGCTCCGGTGCCATCGGCATCGGCATCACGCTATTGCTGATCATCCCCATCAACCTCGTCGTGCACCACTTGACGGGTATCGAGAGTCTCAACGCCATCTTGCCGGTGGCGGGCGGCGTGGCGCTCGTGGTCATCAGCATGGCGCTCACGTTTATCGCGGGCCTCATCCCCTCCGGCATCGCCGCGCGCAAGGACCCTGTCGAAGCGCTGCGCACCGAATAACACGATATTTGACCTTCAAAAAGGACGTTTTCCGACGGAAAACGTCCTTTTTCTCTTTTACCGCGATTTTACAAAAGGCGACTTTCTGATTTTACAACCTGTCTTTATGATGGCAAATGTAGCAAGGAACAACATCTTGGAAAAATTGAAAGGAAGTATTTCAAATGAAAAAGTTTCTCACTCTTGCGCTGACCGCTGTCATGGCGCTGAGCCTGCTGACCGCCTGCGGCAGCAAGAACGACAACAGCGCCGACACCAACACTGACGGCAGCAACACCGAAACGACCCTCTCCGGCACCGTCTCGACCGACGGCTCCACCTCGATGGAAAAGATCATCAACTCTCTTGGCGAATCCTTCATGGCCATGAACAAGGACGTGAAGTTCACCTATAACCCCACCGGCTCGGGCTCCGGCATTCAGGCCGTTAGCGAAGGCCGCTGCGACATCGGCCTTTCGAGCCGCGCGCTCAAGGATGACGAAAAGGCCTCCGGCCTTGTTGAGACCGTCGTCGCGCTCGACGGCATCGCCATTGTCGTGAACCCCGAGAACCCTGTCTCCGATCTCGACGTTGACACCATCGCCAAGATCTACACCGGCGAGATCACCAACTGGAAGGACGTCGGCGGCAACGACGCCGAGATCGTGCTCATCGGCCGTGAGGCCGGCTCCGGCACGCGTGACGGCTTCGAGTCCATCACCGACACCAAGGACGCCTGCCAGTACCGTCAGGAGCTCACCTCCACGGGCGACGTCATCAACACCGTGTCCCAGAACCCCGACGCCATCGGCTATGCCTCCCTCTCCGCGGTCGGCAACAGCGTCAAGGCGCTGACAGTCGGCGGTGTGGAAGCCACGGAGGCGACCGTCAAGGACGGCAGCTATGTGGTCCAGCGTCCGTTCGTGCTCGTCACGAAGGAGGGCACCAAGCTTTCTCCCGCGGCACAGGCCTTCTTCGACTACGCGCTGTCCGCTGACGCGGCAAACATCATCGCCGCTGCCGGTGCGGTCGCAGCCAACTAACAGAACACAGGAACCATCACGGGAGGCGGCGTGAGCCGTCTCCCGCTGACAGCAAAAAGAGGAAACAATTATGGCGCAGAGGAAAAAAATGTTTGAAGCCGTCGTCCACGGTATTTTTCTGCTTCTCGGCCTCATTACGGTCGGATGCGTGCTGCTGATCACGGTGTATCTCATCATCTCCGGCATCCCGGCCATTCAGAAGATCGGCCTTGTGCCGTTTCTCACGGGCAAGGTGTGGTCGTCGACGTCGGCGGAGCCGAAGTACGGCATTCTGCCCTTTATTTTAACGAGTGTTTACGGCACGGCAGGCGCGATCGTCCTCGGCGTGCCCATCGGTTTTTTGACGGCGGTGTACCTCTCCAAGGTCGCGCCCAAGAAGGTCCGCACCGTGCTGGAGGCCGCCGTCAGCCTGCTCGCGGGGATCCCGTCGGTCGTGTACGGCCTTGTCGGTATGCTGGTGCTCGTGCCTGCCATCCGCAAGACGTTCCACCTGCCGGACGGCGCAAGCCTGTTTGCGGCCATCATCGTGCTGGCCGTCATGATCCTGCCGTCGATCATCAAGGTGAGCGTCACGGCGCTCGAGGCCGTTCCGCATGAATATGAGGACGCCTCGCTTGCCCTCGGTGCGACTGAGGTCGAGACCTATTTCCGCGTCTCCGTTCCGGCGGCAAAAAGCGGCATCGCCGCGGCGGTCGTGCTCGGCGTGGGCCGCGCCATCGGCGAAGCGATGGCGGTGATGATGGTCTCGGGCAACGTGTCGAATATGCCATCGTCGATTTTTGAGAGCGTCCGCTTTCTCACAACGGCCGTTGCAAGCGAAATGGCCTACTCCTCGGGCTTGCAGCATCAGGCGCTCTCTTCCATCGCGCTTGTGCTGTATCTTTTCATCCTGCTCATCAATGCGGCGCTCAACTTCTTCTTAAAGCGCGACAAGGAGGGTAACTGATGCTGAAAATGCAGTCTTCGGCCCGCCGCAAGGCCTATATCACGGCGATGAAGCTCCTGATGGGCGTCGCCGCAGTATTGACTTGCGCGCTCGTAGTCGGTATGATTGGTTATATATTGGGCAACGGCATTCCGAACATCACCTGGGAGATGCTCTCCACCGCGCCGAGCTATCTTGCCAACCGCGTCGGCATCCTGCCGGACATCCTGAGCACGCTCTACATCGTCATCGCGACGCTTTTAATCGTGCTGCCGCTCGGCGTGGGCGCGGCCATCTACTTAAATGAATACGCCGCGAACAAAAAGCTCGTCTCCATCATCGAATACGCGTCCGAAACGCTCTCCGGTATCCCGTCGATCATCTACGGCCTTGTCGGCATGCTGATCTTCTGCAAAAACGGCACGTCGCTTCTTGCGGGTGCGCTGACGCTGACGATCATGAACCTGCCGACCATCATGCGCACGACACAGGAGAGCCTCAAGACCGTACCGCAGAGCTACCGCGAGGGCGCGTTCGGCCTGGGCGCGGGCAAATGGCGCACCATCCGCACGGTGGTGCTGCCAAGCTGCGTGGACGGTATCGTGACGGGCTGTATCCTGTCGATCGGACGCATCCTCGGCGAGTCGGCGGCGCTCTTATTCACGGCGGGCTCGGCGCACATGCTCTACAACTTCTTTGAGGGCATGCACAACGCGGGCGCGACGCTGACGGTGGCGCTGTACTTCTACGCCAAGGAGTCGAGCGATACGGGGGTGGTGTTCGCCATCGCGGCCATTTTGATGCTGCTGACGATGCTCATTAACCTCATCGCCGATCTGGTCGGCCGATACTTCAGGAGGAAACAGCAATGATACGACCTGTCAACGGAAGCGGCATGAAGCGCATGGCGCTCTTAAATGACCTTTCCTGCTTCGGCAAGTGTTCGCTGAGCGTGGCCATGCCCATCCTCTCTTCCTACGGGGTGGAGACGGTACCGCTGCCGACGGCCATTTTATCGACGCACACGGCGGACGGCTTCGGCAGCTACGTCATGCGCGATATGACGGACGAGATGAAGGCCTTTGCCGCGCACTGGAGACAGCTTCAAATCAAATTCGACGGCATCTGCATGGGCTTTTTCGGCTCGGTGGAGCAGATGCATTTTGCAAAAGATTTCCTCCGCGACTTTGCGGGGGAGGATACCATCGTTGTGGTCGACCCCGTGCTCGGCGACAACGGCGCGCTGTACGGCTGCTTTACCGAAGAGTACGTGCAGGCGATGCGCGCGCTGTGCGAAAGCGCGCAGCTTATCACACCAAACCGCACGGAGGTGGCGCTGCTCGCGGGCTGCGGGATGGACGCGCCGATAGAAACGCTTCTTAAAGCGCTCACGGTGGAAAATGTCATCATCACCGGCGTCCACCGCGGGGAGGAGATCGGCTACTGCGCGCGGCTGAACGGGCAGTATATGGAAATTTTCAAGCCCTGCCTTCCGCAGACGCTGCATGGCACGGGTGATGTGTTCGTCTCCGCCCTGTGCGGTGAGCTGATGAACGGTAAAGACATGCCGCAAGCCCTGAAAGACGCGGCGGAATTCTGCGACGACTGCGTGCAGAAAACGGCAAAACGCGGCGAGAGCCACTGGTACGGCCTCGCCTTTGAAGACAAATTGAAAGAGGGGAGAGGGCTATGAACAACATCCTTTCCGTTGAGAACCTGTGTCTGTGGTACGGGAGCCATCAGGCGCTCAAGGACATCAACATTGAAATTCCCGAAAAAAGCATTACGGCGCTCATCGGCCCGAGTGGCTGCGGCAAGTCGACGTTTTTAAAGACGCTCGACCGCATGAACGATTTGATCCCCGATGTGAAGATCACGGGCAGCGTCCTCTATAAGGGCGAGGACATTTTTGACTCGTCCGTCGATGTGAGCGAGCTTAGGCGTCAGGTGGGTATGGTGTTCCAGAAGCCGAACCCCTTCCCAATGAGCATTTACGACAACATTGCCTACGGTCCGCGCACGCACGGCGTGAAGAACAAGGCAAAGCTCGATGAGATCGTTGAAAAATCCCTGCGCGGCGCGGCGATTTGGGACGAGGTCAAGGACCGCCTGAAGAAAAACGCGCTCGGCCTCTCCGGCGGCCAGCAGCAGCGCCTTTGCATCGCCCGCGCGCTCGCGGTCGAGCCCGAGGTGCTGCTGATGGACGAGCCGACAAGCGCGCTCGACCCCATTTCGACGTCGAAGATCGAAGAGCTCGCGATGGAGCTCAAGGAGAAGTACACCATCGTCATCGTCACGCACAACATGCAGCAGGCGGTGCGTATTTCCGACCACACGGCGTTCTTCCTGCTCGGCGAGCTCGTGGAGTACGGCGAGACGGAGAAGCTCTTCTCCCAGCCGCAGGACAAGCGGACAGAAGATTACATCACGGGGAGGTTCGGTTAAATGAGAAGCCGGTTTGATGAACAGCTTGCGCTTTTGAACCGCGAGCTCATTGAGATGGGCGCGCTGTGCGAGGAGGTCATCGCCCTTTCGGCACAGGCGTTGACGGAGGGCAACGCGGAGCTGGCCGCGCGCGTCGCACCGCTCGATCAGGAGATCGACCGCAAGGAGCGCGAGATCGAGTCGCTGTGCCTAAAGCTTCTTTTGCAGCAGCAGCCCGTAGCAAAGGATCTGCGCCAGATCTCGGCGGCGCTCAAGATGATCACGGACATGGAGCGCATCGGCGACCAGGCCGAGGATATTGCCGAGATCATCACGTTCCTCGGCGGGCGCGGTGCGGAAAACAGTAATCTCCTGCGCGAGATGGCGCGCTCGACCATCAAGATGGTGACCGAGAGCGTGGATGCCTATGTCAAGCACGACACGGCGCTTGCCGATCAGGTCATCGCTGAGGACGACACCGTGGACGACTATTTCGCGCGCGTGAAGAAGGACCTCATCAAGCGCATCGCGCAGGACCCTGATGATGGTGAATTCGCACTCGACCTGCTGATGATCGCCAAGTATTTTGAGCGCATCGGCGACCATGCGACGAACATTGCCGAATGGGTCATTTTCTCTGTGACAGGAGAGCATAAGGAGGGGTAAAGTATGATCTGGTGCGTGGAAGACGATGCCAGTATCCGCGATATCGAGGTATATGCCCTGCAATCGACCGGCTTTGAGGCCAAGGGCTTTGAAGACGGTACCTCGTTCTGGGAGGCGCTGCGCACGGGAAGACCCGAGCTTGTCGTGCTCGATGTGATGCTCCCCGGCATCGACGGGATGGAGCTGCTGCGCCGCATGCGCGCGGACGCGGCGCTTTCCGATATCCCTGTCGTCATGGCGACGGCCAAGGGCGCGGAATACGACAAGATCCGCGGTCTCGACCTCGGTGCAGACTACTATCTGACAAAGCCGTTCGGCGTGATGGAGCTCGTCTCCTGCGTCAAGGCGGTGCTGCGCCGCTGCGGCACGAAGACGGCAGCCCAGCTGCGCTGCGGCGGTCTGGTGCTCGACGAAGAGAGCCGCACCGTCACGGCGGATGGAGAGAGCGTCGCGCTGACATACAAGGAATTCGAACTGCTGCGCCTGTTCCTCTCCCATCCCGGCACGGCGTTTTCACGCGACCAACTCATGGCGGACGTGTGGGGCACGGACTACTGCGGTGAGACGCGCACGGTGGACATGCACATCCGCACGCTGCGGCAGAAGCTCGGCGCGTACGGCGAGAAGATCGAGACCGTGCGCGGCGTGGGCTACCGGATGGAGGGCAAGGCATGACAAAAAAGATCTTTCACTCCATCCTGCTTGTGGCGGGCACGGTGCTGCTGGCGAGCCTGCTCGTCATCATGGGCTGCCTGTACGAATACTTCGGGAGCGTCGAAAAAAAGCAGCTGCGCGACGAGCTGGGGCTTGCCGCCGTCGCCGTGAAGAAAAACGGGACGGAGTATCTCTCTCAGCTCTCCTCCGAGCGCTACCGCCTGACGTGGATCGAAAACGACGGTACGGTGCTCTACGACACCGTGACCGACGCCGAAAGCCTTGAAAATCACGCCGACCGCGTGGAGGTCAAGCAAGCGCTGGAATACGGCGAGGGCGAGAGTACGCGCTATTCCTCGACGCTGCTGCAAAAGACGATGTACTGCGCGGAAAGGCTCGCGGACGGGAGTGTGTTGCGCATTTCGATGAGCCGTGCGACGGCGGGTGTGTTGCTCGTCGGTATGGTACAGCCCATTTTAGTGGTGCTGATCGTGGCGCTGATCCTGTCCTTTGTTTTAGCCAAGAGCCTGTCGCGCCGCATCGTCCAGCCGCTCAACAAGCTGGACCTTGAGCATCCGCTTGAAAATGACGCCTATGAAGAGCTCGCCCCGCTGCTCGGGCGCATCAACCGCCAGCACTTGCAAATCGACGAGCAGATGGACGAACTTCAGCGCCAGCAGACGGAATTTTCGCAGATCACAAGCAGCATGCGCGAAGGGCTTGTGCTGCTCGATGAAAAAGAGCATGTGCTGAGTATCAACCCCGCGGCGGAAAAGCTCTTCGGCACGGACGAGAGCTGCGTCGGGCAGGACTTTTTGACCATCGACCGCAGCCACGACATGAGCCTTGCCATCGAGCGCGCCATGGACGAGGGGCACAGTGAGGCGCGCGTGGAGCGCGGCGGCCGTATCTGGCAGTTTGACGTCAGCCGCATCGGCGCAAGCGGCGCGGCGGTCCGCGCTGTGGTGCTGGCTTTCGACATCACCGAGCGCGAGACAGCGGAGCAGACGCGCCGTGAATTCACGGCGAACGTGTCGCACGAGCTCAAAACGCCGCTACAAGGCATCATCGGCAGCGCGGAGCTGCTGGAAAACGGCATGGTGAAGCAGGAGGACGTCCCCCGCTTCGTCGGCCACATCCGAAAAGAAGCGCAGCGCCTTGTCACGCTGATCGGCGACATCATCCGCCTGTCCCAGCTCGACGAGGGCGACGAAATGCCGCGCGAGACGGTCGACCTGCTCACGCTTTCGCAGGAGGCGGCGGACGATCTCAAGACCGCGGCGGCGGAGAAGCACATCGCGATCGCCGTCGAGGGCGAGAGCGAGACCATCGGAGGCGTACGGCGGCTTTTGTACGAGGTCATCTATAACCTCTGCGACAACGCCATCAAGTACAACGTCGAGGGTGGCAGCGTGACCATGAGCGTCGGTGAACGGGACGGCAAGGCGTTCGTCTCCGTGGCCGATACGGGCATCGGCATCGCGCCGGAGCACCAGAGCCGCATCTTCGAGCGCTTCTACCGCGTGGACAAGAGCCACTCGAAGGCAAGCGGCGGCACGGGCCTCGGCCTTTCCATCGTCAAGCACGCCGTGCAGTACCATCACGGTACAGTCGAGCTTCATAGCGAAGAGGGCAAGGGCACGACGATCTGCATCCTGCTGCCGAAGGAGTAAGTGAATAGTAAGAGAGCCGCAGGCACAGCCTGCGGCTCTCGTTTTAGTTGACGATTCTCAATAATTCTCCGCGTGGATTTCGAAGTAGCTCTGCGGGTGGTTGCAGGTGGGGCAGACGTCGGGGGCCTTGGTGCCGACGACGATGTGGCCGCAGTTGCGGCACTCCCAGACCTTGACCTCGCTCTTTTCAAAGACCTTGGCGGTCTCGACGTTGCGCAGCAACGCGCGGTAGCGCTCTTCGTGATGGCGCTCAATCTCGCCGACGAGGCGGAACTTCTGCGCCAGTTCGGGAAAGCCCTCTTCCTCTGCGGTCTTGGCGAAGGAATCGTACATGTCGGTCCACTCGTAGTTTTCGCCCTCAGCGGCGGAGAGCAGATTGTCGGCGGTGGAGCCGATGCCCTGGAGCTCTTTGAACCACATCTTGGCGTGCTCCTTTTCGTTGTCCGCGGTCTTCTGGAAGAGCGCGGCGATCTGCTCATAGCCCTCTTTCTTGGCCGTGGAGGCGAAGAAGGTGTACTTGTTGCGCGCCTCGGATTCGCCCGAGAAGGCGGTGCGCAGGTTCTGCTCGGTTTTGGTGCCGGAATACTTGTTGGTCTTCATGGTGAAATTCTCCTTTTTCTCTCAAAATTTAATGCTCTTCCTGCGCTTTGCAGCAGGCGGGGCAGAGATAGTGAATGCGAAGGTCGTAGGACTGGATGCGCGCGCCGAGCGCGGCTTCGATGTCGTGCGTCAGGTCGGTGAACTTGAAGTCTGCGAGCGCGCCGCAGCGGGTGCAGATCAGGTGATCGTGGCGCGTGGTGTTGTCGTAGCGGTCGGGCGCGCCGGGCTGCGACAGGCGGATGAGTTTGCCGTCCGCTACAAGCGCGTTGAGGTTGTTATACACCGTAGCTTGCGCAATTTTGGAATTTTCCTGCTTCATTTGCAGAAAAATCTGCTCGGCGGTCGGGTGCTCGGTGGAGCACAGGACGAGATCGAGAATCTGCTGGGCGTACTTGGTCATGCGTTTCTCCTGAATAAGAATTAGAATAATTCTTATTATAGCGATAAAAATAAAGTTGTCAAACAAAAATAGTTTGCGTCATGCGCGCACGCGCTGCGGCATACCCTTTATGGAAAAGGGGGAATGAGATGGACCAGACGATAGCATTCCTGGGCGGCGACGCGCGCATGCGCTTACTCGCACGGATGATGGCTGCGGAGGGATACGACGTCTGCTCGTGGGAGCTGACCGGTGCGCCAAAGCCGCTGGCGCTGTGCGACGCGCTGAAAGCGGACATTATCGTCCTGCCGCTGCCGGCGGAGAAAAACGGCTATTTGAGCGGCACAGAGCTCACGATGGAGAGCCTGCTGCGCTCGCTGCGGCGCGAGCACCGCATTTTCGCGGGCAATGTGGGAAACGACGCGTCAACGCTCGCGCAGTCGTTGGGGCTTACGATCACGGACTACTTTGCCTCGGAAGAGCTGAGCGTGCGCAACGCGATCCCGACGGCGGAGGGGGCCATCGAGGCGGCGATGAAGCACACGAGTGTCACGCTGCACGGCACGCCATGCCTCGTGCTCGGCTTTGGCCGCATCGGAAAGGTGCTCGCGCACGATCTGAGCGCGCTGGGAGCGAAGGTCAGCGTCAGCGCGCGCAAGCGGTCGGACCTTGCGTGGATCGACGCGTTCGGCTACGCGCCGCTGCACACGAACCGCCTCTCCGGCACGCTGGGGGAATTCCGCGTGGTGTTCAACACTGTGCCGCATCAGGTATTGGACGAAACGCTCCTTGCCGAGCTGCCGCCGGACTGCCTGCTCATCGAGCTTGCGAGCGCGAGCGGCTTTGACATGGACGCGGTCGAAACGCTGCGCCTTTCGTATCTCAAGGCAGGGGGACTGCCCGGGCGCGTCGCGCCAGAGACGGCGGCGCGCGCCATCAAAAAGACGTTATGTCGACTCATCAAGGAGGAAGCATGAAGATCGGATTTGCCTTTTGCGGCTCGTTCTGCAACCATCCCGAGCTGCTGAAACTCTACGAGGACATCGCGCGCGAGCACGAGATTGTGCCAATCTTGTCGGAAAATGCGGCGAAGTATTCCACGCGCTTCGGCACGGCGGAGGACTTCGTCACCCGCGTGGAGGCGCTGGCGGGGCGGAAGGCCGTGCGCAATATCGTCGAAGCCGAGCCCCTCGGCCC
>ENA-OYZV01000354-OYZV01000354.1-human-gut-metagenome-genome-assembly--contig:-NODE-354-length-12154-cov-3.782379_pt1 | contig 12154 bp, 4 predicted proteins | sample MGYA00244203_ERZ653490 | MGnify/ENA primary metagenome ERZ653490 (study PRJEB26926, sample SAMN06165086) | human gut metagenome | biome: ENVO:00009003; feature: ENVO:2100002; material: ENVO:00002003...
GGAGATGTGTATAAGAGACAGTTCATGCCCTGCATGAAAAACATTTCCCTTGCCAGGCTGCAGTGCTGCCGTATGCAGCGAAGCGGTGCGGAAAACTCGACTGTCAAGCTGAGGCGCCGTGCGCTTTCCATCTGACCGTGAAACTGTGCAGACGAGTCCCCTTTGTCAAGCTGAGGCGGCCATTGGCCGCGTGCTTTTCCATAAGTGGGGCGGGGATGTTGCCGCATCCCCGCCCACCCCCTCACGTCGACAAAAAATTTACATAAAGGAGAAAGAGATATGAGGAAGAGAGTCATAAGCTGGCTGCTGACCGTCGTGATGGTCGTCAGCATGCTGCCCACCTCCGTGTTGGCCGACACGCTGGCCGCGGATCAGGAGCAGCAGACCCAGCAGGAACAGATAGCTCCGGTGGACACGGAGAACACCGTCCCTGCCGGGAATGAGGAGACGCAGGAGCAGCAGGAGCCTGCTGAGGAAGTGCCTGTGTCCCGGTCTGCCCGCAGCGGCGGTGCGGCGCCGATGCTGGCTGCGGCAGGCGCGGTGCAGAATATCGGCACCGCGGAGGAGTTTGCGGCGATGGACGCCAGCGGCAGCTATACGCTGACGGCGGACATCATCGTCACGGCGCCCTATGCCAACGAATTTACCGGCACCTTTGACGGCAACGGCCACACCGTGACGCTGGCACTTGAGAATGAAGCAGGCGAATGTCAAGCGCTGTTTTCAAAAATTGCGGCTTCCGGCAAAGTCCAGAATCTTGGGATTGCGGGAACCGTTACAGGGAAAAAATATGTTGGCGGTATTGCCGGAAAAAATGCGGGCAGCATTGAGAATTGTAAGAATACCGCTGCAATCAAAGGTGCCAGTGCTGATGGCAGATGGATAGGTGGCATTGCCGGAGAAACCTCCAATGGTTCCAAGATTTTAAACTGCTACAACATTGGCACGATTTCCAGCGATCGAAGCGGTAAGGGTGTGTGTTTGGGTGGTATTGCTGGAAATGCTCCCAGTGCAAAAATCAGCAACTGCTATAATGCTGGACAGATAGTAACAAAGTCCACGACAAATTATGGCGCAATTGCTGGTTATGGTTATGGCGTTACCGTTTCTACCTGCTATTTTATTGCTGTTGACGACCTAAAAGGTGTATATGGTGCTGAAACGGAGTCTACTCCCAAATCCGCCGAGGAGATGCAGTCCGCGGAGTTTGCGGCCCTGTTAGGGGATGGCTTCATGGTCAAGAGCGGGGACTAACCCGCGCTGAAATGGGAGACCCCCACCGCGGCGGTACCCTTTACCATTGCTCCCGCGAATGCCACGCTCGAAATCAACGGCGGCACTTATACCGGTTCCACCACCGTGGCGCTGCCCGCCGCCGATGCACCGTATTCCTACACCGTGTCCTGCCCCGGCTACACGCAGCAGACCGGCAGCGTGACCGTGACGAACAAGGACAACCCCGTGGCAAATCCCAACAGCGTTAGCGTTACGCTGGAGAAGGATACCTCTGCCTGGGTGAACGTGACCTTCAATGTCACGCCCACGGGTGCGGCCCTGACCGTCAAGCGGGGCGACACGGTGATCGAGCCGCAGAGTGACGGCAGCTATAAGCTGCTGAAAGGCGTCACGTACACCTATACCGCCGTCAGTGACGACGAGGGCTATGAGCCCGCCGCTGGCGAAGTGACTCCCACCGCAGACGGCACCCAAACCGTGGCGCTGAAAAAGGTGCAGAGCATCGAGGTGACCAAAGTTCCCCAAAAGGCGGAGTACTACAAGGGCGATGCCGAACTTGACCTGACCGGCATGGTCCTCACGGTGAACTATGATGGCACCAATGAAACTCGCACCATTGAAGGCGACTATGCCGCCGCCGGTGTGACCTGTGAGGGATTTAGCACCGAAACTCCCATCGAGAGCCAAACCGTCACCGTCAAGTACAGGGGCAAAACCGCCACCTTTACCATCAAGGTGAAGGACGCAATGCTCTTTGCTGACTTTTTCACGGGACTCAATGGCATTGCCACAGCGCAAAACAGCACCTCCTACAAATTTGAGCCGGTGCTGCTGGATGGCGGTTATGTCCTGAAATCCACCAATGAAAAGAAGGGCAACACCACCTCCAGTCTGACCCTGACCTTTGTCAAGGCTGCCCGGTTGACCTTTGACTGCAAGACTGACTCCGAAGCAGGTTATGATGGCCTGCGCGTAGATATTAACGATCAAACGGGAAACCAATTTGGTTCAACCGGCGGCGGATACAGTGGTGAAAAGCAAGATTGGAAAGAGTTTTCCATCGCTGTAAATGCCGGGGATAAGGTCACCGTAAACTACCGAAAAGATAGAAGCGGAGATAAGGGTCAAGATTGCATTTGGCTGCGCAATTTCCGCGCCGAGGTGCTGCCCACCGTGCGCTTTGATGTCAAGGATGCGGCAGGAACGGCAATTGATGCCACTGTGACGCTGAAAAAGGGCTACACCGGCCTGACAGCGGGTACAGACGGAAGTTATGCCCTGACAGTTGGCGAAAAATACACCTATACGGTGGAAAAGAAAGGCTACGAAAAGGTAACGCAGGAGTTTACCGCCCAAGCGGGGGACAACACCATTACCGTTACCCTTGTCAAACTGCCGGTCATTACCCTGCAGTTTACCCCCGATGATGCGGCGGTAACACTGAAACAGGGAAACACCACCGTTTACAAGGAGTCTGCGGACAGCGAAAAAGGCAAGAATGTCTATATCGCTGCCAAGAATACCGACTACACCTACACCGTCAGCAAGTTTGGCTATGAGACGGCCACCGGCACGATCAAAGTTGAGACCGGCGATGTGAACAAGACCGTTACCCTGACAGAAGCGGCCAAGTATTCTGTGACCTTCAACATCACCAAACCGGAGGGCGTGAACGCCGAACCGACCATCACCGTCAAGTCCGGCAGTATCACCGCCTACACGGGCAGCGGCGCGAACTGCACTCTCCCCGCCGGGGACTATACCTACACGGCCAAGTTGGATGGCTGCGATACCTTGTCTGGGAGTTTTGTGGTCAAGGCTGCCAAGACCATAGGCCTGGAGTTCGTCAAGTCGCTGACCTTTAACGATTTCTTTGCCGGCCTGGACGGTATTACCGCCGAGAACGGCACACGATATGGCTTTGAACCGGTACGGGCTGCTGGTGGGAACTATTTGGAGAGCAATAGAAGGAGTTACGGTGCGACTTCCTTGACCCTGACGGCGACAGAGTCCCGCTTGGTGTCCTTCCGGTATCTTGCAAAGGGAAATAAAGCCGAATATTCATGGGAAGACGATTCTGCCTTTACCGTGAAAAAGGGTACTACTCTGCTGACAGCCTACGAGGAGAACGGTTGGAAAACCTTTAGCACGGTGTTGAATAAGGATGAAAAACTCACCTTGTCTTTCAGCGAAAGTGGCAGCAGTTACTATGTCCGGCTCAAGGATTTTGCCGCCGCCGCAGCCCACACCCTCACCCTTAACACTCCCGACGGTGCAACGGTGGTGCTGAAGGACCGTAGCGGCGCGGAGATCACCGGCAAAAACGGCGCATACACCGTTGCCGCCGGTACCTATGCCTACACCGTCAGCAAGTTCGGCTACGAGACCAAGACGGGGAACATCACCGTTAGCGCCGATGTGAACGAGACCATCACGCTGAGCGAACTTGCCACCCGTACCCTGACCTTTGCCGTAACTCCGGCGGACGCCACGGTGACCGTGACCCACCCCGTGGGCGGCCCGATCGCAGCAGACGAGAACGGCGCATACATCGTCTACCTCGGCGAGACCTATGCCTATACCGTCACCAAGGCGGACTATATCACGGTCAGCGGCAGCTTTACCGCTGCCAAAAACGACACCATCACGGTAACACTGACCTATGCCGGTGCGGGCTGGGACGGCACGACCAAGACCGCGCCCACGCAGGACAAGAGCGGTGTCTACCTGATCGATACCGCCGCGAAGCTGGCGTGGTTTGCCGATGCGGTCAACAAGGGCGGCACGACCATCAGCGGCAAGCTCACCGCCAACATCAACCTCAACGGCAAGACTTGGACGGCCATCGGCACCGACAGTAATAAGTTTGCCGGCACGTTGGACGGCGATAGTCACACCGTTAGTGGTTTGGCAGGAACTGGCGGATTAGTCTATTATTTGAGCGCCAATGGAACTGTCAAGAGTTTGTGTGTGGATTGCGCCATTGACGGTACAAGTAATGTCGGAGGTATTGCGGATAAGAGTGAAGGCCGGATTGAAAACTGCCTCGTCAGTGGTTACATCAAAGGCGGCAATGACACGATCTTTGGTGTTGGCGGTATTGTTGGTCATGGTGTGGCAGGCAATGTCATTAGTGGCTGTGTGAGCACAGCGGATATTCTGTTCAAGTACTCCCGGTATGCGGTGCAAAATGGCGCGGGAGGTATCGTGGGTTATACTTACGGTACCGTAGAGAACTGCTATTTTGCGGGGAACGTCCACACTAACGCAAAGAGTGTTAGCGCTGGCGGATTTGGCGGACTTGTCGGCTGTGCGCGCAGTAATGCTGTTATGAAAGACTGCTACACTGTAGGTGCTGTCACCGGTCCGGAAAGCAGCTTCGGTGCGGTGGTAGGCAAGGTGAACTCCGGCGCCACCATCACCAACTGCGCTTATCTGGACACCGTCGCACCACAGGCCGCGGCGGATGGCACCACCAGCGGTATGACTGCCCGCACCGCGGACTATATGCGCACCCCGGAATTTGCGGCGGAGATGGGGATGCACCTTGACAGCGGCAACAGCAACGGCGGCTTCCCGGTGCTGCCCTGGCAGGGCGGCACCCCCGTGGACAATGCCGACCTCAAGGCCGCTGCCGCCGCCGCCAACGCCTTGGAACTTCGCGGCATGAGCGCCGCCGACGCCGCCAAGAAAGCCAAGGCCGACTGGTACGCCGAGACTGTGCTGAGATTCTATGACCTTACGGACTATAACGATAAGGCCGACCTCTGTGAGAAATACGGCATCGAAGAGCCCGGCGAAGCGGTCACGGACCTGCACGACTACTTCCTGACCGCCCTGCAAAAGCACTTCTATAAGGAACTGGGGCTCGATGCCGAGAATGCAGACCTTCTGAAGGCCGATGCCACCGGCGTCTATCAGCTCCGCGGCCTTACCCCGGTGAGCAGCGACCCGGAGGAGGAAGAGGAGATCGCGCAGACCCATACCGCCTGCCTGACTCTGCCCGCGAGCGTCACCGTTCCCGTGGACGGGGAGGAAAAGACCGTTTCCCTCACATGGACGGCGGATAACGCTCTGGTGAACACCGCCACCGGCGCGCTCACCGCGCCTGCGGCGGATAAGGTCACGGTGACCCTCACCGCCACTCTCCAAAGCGGCGCTGCCACGAAGACCAAGACCTTCACGCTGTGCCTCTGGTCCGAGAATGCGGAAAAGGTGCAGACTCTGGAGGATATTGCCGCCGAGTTCACGCGCAAGAATACCGCCGTGCAGCCTCTGGAAGGCGTGGGGCTCTATGATGAAACCAACATCACCCAAGCCTTCCGCCGCCTGCTGGCAGAGCAGGGCTATGCGGATGTGGCGGACAAGGCCGAGATCACCTATGTCAACGGCAGCGCCAAGGCCAACGGCTTTGACGGTACCAAGGTACAGTACATTGCCGACAACGGCAAAATCACCTACTTCACCGGCGACGGCACCGCCCGCCAGACCGTGCAGTACACGGGGTTGAAGTTCAACATCACCTATGCCGGGGTCACCAAGGAGATCACCCTCCGTGCCACCGTGGGGCGCAGCGCCGACGCGGTGCAGAAACTGCTGGAGAGCGCCGCCGGGTCCCTGAACTGGGAACTCATCCGCGGCGAGAATACCAACGGGGCCACCCAAAGCGAGGTGGCGGGCTGGACGCTCTACACCGTGAACGACCGCATCACCTCCAACCTCACGCTTCCCTCCGGCATTGCGGGACGCTATGATGTGAAGGTGCAGTGGGGCACCCGGAACACCGAGTGGCTCTACATCACCAACGGCACCGGCGTGGGAACCGTCAACCGCCCCCTGCAGCCCGCAGACGGCACGGCTCTGCCCGAGAAGGCCGGCAAGTTCCGGCTGATCGCCCGCGTGACCTATGACGCCTTCGATGACTACACGCTGGCGCACATCACCGGCGACAACGGCGTGGAGGTCTATGCCGATGTGCTCTTTGACGCCACCGTTGCGCCCTTCGACAGCAGCGTGACCAGCGAGATGCAAAACGCTCTGGCGGAGAAGTATCAGGGGCTCCTGCGCGACTTTGTGGACAAGACAAAGTCCGTGGACTTGACCGCCGTCAGCGACGATATGCAGATGCCCAGACCCGCTCTTCTGGAGAAAGCGGGCATCATGACCGACAGTTATAACCAGAAGGTCACGATGGTGAGCCTTACCCCCGATGTGCTGGACTTCAACGGGTATCACGCCATGGTCTACCGCCCGCTGCCCGGTGAGGAAGCGGCAGAGGCCAGATACGTGGTCATTATCACCACCCGCAGCTCTGGCCTTCTGCTGGCGCGGCAGGAGTTCAGCTTCACCATTCAGCCTTTTACCCAGCCGGAGTTGGATGGCGCTGCCGTCTTTATGACCAAGGCGCTGACCGGGGATGTCTACTGGAACGGCATCAAGAACGACAACGCCGACAAGAACCACATCACCGGTAACCTCGAGCCCTTCGCGGAGATCTGCAAAAACGAGGACGGCACGCTGAAATACGTCCGCGGCACGGTGAATATGACATTCGACGGCATCGAGGCCGACGATATCCCCGGCTGGCTCGATACAGAGAAATACCGCTGCTTCCGATCCTCCCGACCCTCCGTCATCGAGAATGAGCTGCTGCGTGTGCACCAGCCGGAGTACAATACGACAGTTACGCTGGACAGCGTCCTGACCTACACCAAGTACGCCCAGTATTGGGAAAAGTTCGGCATCAACGGCACCGAGGAGACCAAGGAACGCTACAAGGACTTTGCCCAATTCTACAAGCAGCCCATCCACATCGACCTGACGGTGATCGGCGAGAAGAACGCCGTTGACCCCAACGAAAATCAGACCCTCACCGTGAAGGTCAAGGTGGACGGCTACAACAAGAACGGCCATACTTTCCGGGGAATCTCCGGCTTTACCTTCACCGGCAAGGCCAACGAGGATCCCACCGCTTGGGACGCTGTGAAGGCGTGCCTTGACAGTGCCAAGTACACCTATACCGGCAGCGGCGCCTACATCAAGAGCATCACCGATGCGGCGGGCCACACCCTCAAGGAGAAGGGCGACGGCAAGTCCTCCGGCTGGATGTTCGGCCTCACCTTACAGGGCGGCACCGAGACCTTGCCCAAGACCACGCTGGACAACACCTATCTCAAGGACGGCGACACCCTGCGCCTGTTCTTTACCGACACCTATATCCCGCTGGATCCGACGGATCCCGCCGTGCCCGGTGCGGAAGTGCCCGGCTTCGATGAGGCGTATGCCGGCGCCAAGGCGTATATCCAAAGCGCGGTGAGCGCCCCGGTCGTCAGCTATCTCTTCGGCGAGTGGGCGGTGCTGGGACAGGCTCGCGCCAAGGTGCCTCTGTCCGAGGCATATATCGCGGCCTATTATGAGAAGGTCGTGGCCTATGTAAAGGCGAACATCGGCTCTGACGGCGTTCTTGTCGATCCCGAGAGCCATAACCCCACCGTCACCGACAACGAGCGCATCATCCTGGCCCTTACCGCCATCGGCAAGGACCCCGCCAACGTGGGCGGCGAAAACCTGCTGAAGGCGCTGCAGAACAAGGATATCATGAAGGTCACCGATACCAGTAACACAGATATCAACGGCCTCGTCATGGGTCTGTTGGCGCTCAACAGTCGCAATTACACCTCCGACACCTCCTGGCTGGTGCAGGCTGTTCTTGAACAGCAGAACAAAGACGGCAGCTGGAGAGCCAGCGCCGACACAAAACCCGTCGGCGACGTGGACATGACCGCCATGGCGCTGCAGGCGCTGGCGCCCTACCATAAGGACGGCGGCAATGAAACCGTGAACACCGCCGTGGAGAAAGCCCTCAACTGGCTCTCCGGCAAGTATCGAAGCGGCTACGACTCCTCCGAGAGCTGCGCGCAGGTGGTCATCGCCCTTTCCGCCCTGAATTTGGATGCCAACACGGACGCGCGCTTTACCAAGACCGTGGAGGGGAAGACCCTGAGCGTGCTGGGGAACCTCCTGCAGTACCGCGTGGCGGAGAACGGCGGCTTTAAGCATCAGTTCGCAGACAAGGCCGTCAACGAGATGGCCACGGAGCAGGCGCTTTGCGCCATGGCCGCCTATGCGCGCTTTACTGAGAAGGCCAACGCCCTCTACGATATGACCGACGCCGCCTGCGCCCATCGCTTCGGCGAGTGGCAAGTGACCGTGGCCGCCACCTGCACCAAGGACGGCGTCAGCCGCCGGATCTGCTCCATTTGCGGCGCCGTGGAGGAAAAGCCTGTTCCCGCGACGGGACACAAGTTCGGCGCGTGGACGGTGACCAAGGCGGCCACCTGCACCGAAAGCGGTATCAGCACCCGTAAGTGCAGCGTTTGCGGCACGGAGGAGACGATGATCGTCCCGTCTCTGGGGCACAGTATGACTGCCACGGCGGGCAAGGCTGCTACCTGCACCGAGGCAGGCAACAGTGCCTACTGGTCCTGCTCTCGCTGCCACAAGTTCTTCAGCGATGCGGCGGGCAAGACCGAGATCGCCAAGGACAGCTGGGTCATCGCGGCCCTGGGCCACGATGAGGCCACCCGTGCGGCGGTGGCGGCCACCTGCTACGCCTCCGGCCATGAGGCGGATACCTACTGCAAGCGCTGCGGCATTGTCATCACAGCTGGCGCGACCATTCCCGCCACCGGCAAGCACACCTACGTCAACGGCGTCTGCACCGTCTGCGGCGTCAAGAACCCGATGGCCAACGTCAAAGGCGATGACATCAAGGTGGACAGCAAGGACAACACAATCGTCACAGGCGGCGGCCTGGTCATCAAGGCCGATGATACCATCACCGGGGAGGTGCTGGCGGACATCAAGGCAGCAGTGAGCGACGGTGCAATCACCGTGACCGTGACGGATACGCTCCAGCTCACCAACGAGCAGAAGGCCGCCGACGGCGGCAAGAGCGCCCTGACCGAGGCGGCCAAGATGGCCGGTGACGAGGTTAAGAAGGAGCTGAACAAGCTGGCCGAGAAGCTGGACGCCCTGCGCGGCGACAAATCCCGCAAGAACGCGCAGTTGGAGAAGGTCGTAGACGTGACTGTGGCGCTGGTCAAGACGGAAGGGAACGAGATCAAGACCGTGGCGCAGCTTATCGAGCTGCCCCACAGCGTCACCGTGACCATCCCCATCACCGACGAGCTGTACGCGGCCCTTCAGGGCAAGCACGTCTGCGTGGTGCGCAGCCACACGGATAGCAGCGGCAATGTGACCACTGCCGAGCTGTCCGCTACGCTGGGCGGCACCAAGGGCAATTATGTCCTGACCTTCCAGACGGACAAGGCCTCCGCGTTCGCTATCGTCTCCTATGAGACGGTGTCCTCCGGGTACTACTACGGCGGAAGCGGTACGGCCGACAGCGGCAAGAAGGACTCCGCCAACACGGCGGACGACAGTCAGATGGTCATTTGGCTGGGCAGCGCGGTCCTGGCGGCGGCAGCCGTTGTGGTGCTGACCCGGAAGAAGCGCGTTTCCAAGTAACAACAGAACAGCCGACGCAGGGGCGCGAAAGCGCCTCTGCGTATGGCGCTTTTATGAGGAATGAGAGATATGAAGAAAAACCACCGATTTTGGCTGTTGGCGCTGGCGCTGTCCCTGCTGCTGACCTGCGCCGCCTGCGGAAAAAAGACCGTATCGTACGCCCCCGGCAACATTCCCACGGCAACGCAGGAGCAGACCGCGGACACCAGGAAGAACGACACAGCTGAAACGGGCACCACCAAGGCTGACGGCAAGCAGGACGCGGCAAAGACTGAGGATAAGACCGCGGACGATAAGAAGCCTGACAAGCAGAAGTCGGCTGATGATGCCAAAAAGGCCGAGGAGGACGCCAAAAAGCAGGAGGAAGCCAAGCGCCTGGAGGAGCAGAAGCGGCTGGAAGAAGAGAAGAAACAGCAGGAACAGGAGCAGCCTTCTGCGCCGGACCCGGACCCTGCGCCTGCACCTGACCCTGCGCCGGCGGCATCCGTATCGCTGTACATCTCCTGCGCCACGGTGCTTGATAATATGGACAAGTGCTCCGACAGCGTGAAGGGCCTTATCCCCGCCGACGGCGTGATCCTGTCCGCCACGGTGACCATCACCGAGGGTGAGTCTGTCATGTCCGTACTGAAGCGGGCCTGCGGTGACGCGGGTATCCCGGTGAGCTCCAGCGGCAACTATGTCAGGGGCATCAACGGCCTGTTCGAAAAAAATGTGGGCAGGAGCTCCGGCTGGATGTACTGTGTGGGGGGAACTTTCCCCAACTATGGCGCGGACAGCTATACGCTCTCCGGCGGCGAGAGTATTCAGTGGCTCTACACCTGTAATATGGGTGCAGACGTGGGCAATACCTACATGGGCTGACAAAAGGGCGGCTTTTGCCGCCCTTTTTCCGCACGCAGGATTGACGTATCCCCTGGCGGCAGGGTATAATTAAAAGGTTAAGACATCATGTATGCAGGAGGTGATCCCATGGACGATACGCTGCGCACTTGCCATCCGGCGGTGAGCTTTGCCTATTTCGCCCTGGTCATCGCCTGCGCGATGCTGCTGATGCACCCGGTGTGCCTGGTTCTGTCGACGCTGGGCGGCGGGTGGTATGTCGCCCGTCTGCTGGGCGGCAAGGGCCTGCGCCGCCATCTGCTGTGGCTGCTGCCTATGGCCCTTCTGGCGGCGGCGGTGAACCCCGCCTTTGTCCACCAGGGCGTCACCATTCTGGCTTATCTGCCCTCCGGCAATCCCCTGACGCTGGAGAGCCTACTCTACGGTCTGGCCGCCGGCGCCATGCTCAGCGCCGTGGCGCTGTGGTTCGTCTGCGTCACCGATGTCATCACCTCGGACAAGGTGGTGTACCTCTTTGGCCGCGTCATCCCGGCGCTGTCCCTGCTGCTGAGCATGATCCTCCGCTTTGTGCCCCGCTTTGTCCGGCGGCTCCGTGCCGTGGCGCAGGCCCAGCGGCATCTGGGCCGTGATACCCAGACCGGCGCCCCGGTCCGGCGCGTCAGAAGCGCCCTGCGGGTGTTCTCCATCGTTGTCACCTGGAGCCTGGAAAGCGGCCTCATTACCGCCGACAGTATGCGCTGCAGGGGCTATGGCCTGCCGGGGAGGACCTCCTTCTCCCTCTACCGCTTTGACCGGCGTGACGGTGCCGTCGCCCTCTGGCTGGCCTTCTGCGGCCTGTATCTGCTGGGCGGCGGTCTGGCCGGCGGCCTGCGCTTTCAGTATTACCCCATGCTGCTCAGCGGCCCCGTCACACCGCTGACGGTCAGCTTTTTCGCCGTTTACGGCCTGCTCTGCTTTACGCCGGTGCTGCTGGACGCCCTGTCCCGGCGCCGCTATCTTGCCCGGAAAGGAGGGACGCCCCGTGCCTGAACTGCTGCGTTTGGAGCATTTTGGTTTTACCTATCCCCAGCAGCCCTGCCCCGCGCTGGCGGATGTGTCCCTTACGGTCCGTCAGGGCGAGTTCTGGGTCCTCTGCGGCGCCTCCGGCTGCGGCAAGACCACGCTTCTCCGCCAGCTGAAGCCCGCCCTGCGCCCCCACGGTGCGGCCGAGGGCCGTATCCTCTTCGACGGTCAGCCGCTGGATGACCTGCCACCCCATCGGCAGGCCGCTGATATCGGCTTCGTCCTCCAGTCTCCGGAGGAGCAGACCGTCACCGACAAGGTCTGGCATGAGCTGGCCTTCGGACTGGAGAGCCTTGGCTGCGACACGCCCTCCATCCGTCGCCGCGTGGCGGAGATGGCCTCCTTCTTCGGCATCCAGGACTGGTTCCATAAGAAAGTGGATGAGCTCTCCGGCGGCCAGAAGCAGCTGCTGGCCCTGGCCTCGGTCATGGTGCTCCAACCCCGTCTGCTGATACTGGACGAGCCCACCAGCCAGCTGGACCCC
>ENA-OYZV01000358-OYZV01000358.1-human-gut-metagenome-genome-assembly--contig:-NODE-358-length-12042-cov-5.162676_pt1 | contig 12042 bp, 10 predicted proteins | sample MGYA00244203_ERZ653490 | MGnify/ENA primary metagenome ERZ653490 (study PRJEB26926, sample SAMN06165086) | human gut metagenome | biome: ENVO:00009003; feature: ENVO:2100002; material: ENVO:00002003...
TTTTTTGATGCAAATATGCCTTACTTCTTGCTCTTCTCCAGTGCTGCAAGCTTGAGGCAGCAGCAGAACACTGCCATCGCCTGCTCAAGCTCTTCAACCGGCGGCAGCGACGGGGCGACGCGGATGTTGCTGTCAAGAGGGTCGTGTCCATACGGATAGGTCGCGCCCGCGCTCGTCATCACGACGCCAGCCTCCTTGGCCAGCGCCAGCGTGCGCTTAGCAAGGCCAGGGGCCGTGTTCACGGAGACGAAATAGCCGCCCTTGGGCGTGTGCCAGCTCGCAATGCCGAGCGGCTTGATCTCGCGCTCGAGCGTTTCGACGACCATGTCGAACTTCGGCTTCATGATCTTGGCGTGCTCCTTCATCAGCGCGAGCGTATGCTCCTTGCTCTGGAGATACTTTGCGTGGCGCAGCTGGTTCATCTTGTCAAAGCTGATGGCCTGAATGCCGATGAGCTTGGTCATGTACTCCATGTTGGCTTCGCTGCACGCAAAGCACGCAATGCCCGCGCCGGGGAGCGTCACCTTGCTCGTGGAAGCGAACTCGAAGACCATGTCGGCGTTGCCGTACTTCTCGCACTCGCTCAGAATATCCTTGAACGGGACGAACTCGCCGTCAAACTCGTGGATGCAGTAGGCGTTGTCCCACATGAGCAGGAAGTCGGGAGCCGCGGGCTTCATCTTCGCAATGCGCTCGATGGTCTCGTCGGAGTAGATGATGCCGTCGGGGTTCGAGTACTTCGGCACGTTCCACATGCCCTTGACGCTCGGGTCCTTGATGAGGTTTTCGACAATGTCCATGTCGGGGCCGTTTTCGGTCATCGGGATGGTGATGAGCTCAAAGCCGAAGCTCTCGGTCACCTTGAAGTGGCGGTCATAGCCCGGCGCGGGGCAGAGCCACTTGACGCTCTCTTCCTTGCACCACGGCTTTTCGCTGTGCAGCAGGCCGTGGGTGTAGGCCTTGGAGACCGTGTCGTACATGAGCTGGAGGCTCGAATTGCCGCCGGCGAAGACCTGAGAGGTCTTGCAGCCGAGGATATCGGCGAACAGCTTACGCGCGCTCTCAAGACCCTTGAGCTCGCCGTAGTTGCGGGCGTCCACGCCGCTGTCCACGCACTCCTCGGCGCTGGTCAGCGCGGTCAGGATGCCGCTGACAAGGTCGAGCTGCTTTTTGCTCGGCTTGCCGCGCGCCATGTTGAGCTTGAGGCCCTTGGCCTTCCAGCTCTCGTATTCGGCGGACACCTTGTCGTATTCCTGCTGCCACTCGGCAGCGGAAAGAGCCATATAATCCATGATGATTCTCCTTTACAGGTAATTTATCCGATTAAAGTAACTGCATTATAGCACAGGGAAAAATCAGGCGCAAGTGTCCACATATAACAATCATTTGTTTTGCCTGCGGCAACAAGTTGACTCATTGAATAGATTGTACTGCCCCTCGCCGCAATAGAGAGGGGCGCTGCTTTTTGGCGAAAGCGGGAAAGAAAACGCGTTAGCACTAAACATAGTGCTGACAGTGCGTCCAAATCAGGCAAAAAGTAAGGCCGCGGAAAGCACATCGCTTTCCGCGGCCTTGATCGTTTTTATAGAATTGGTCTTGTCACAGCTCGGTAAAGGTGCGAATTTCGTCGAGCTGGGCGTAACGCCGCGCGTGTGTTGTGCTCACCTTTCCGGCGCAGACGGGGCAGCCGCACTGCTGCGCGCCGGTGCGCGGATAGATGACGGATTTCCACACGTGTCCCATGGAGCACTGCCACCAGACCTTTTTGTTGCTGCCGGGTGTGACCATCTCCGGCGTCAGCGCGCCGTTGAGCGACGGATGCCACTGCGAAGCAATGTCGGGGCAGAGCGTCTTGAGATCATTGAAGCCCTTGAGCACCTTGCGTCCCGCGCAATAGGGACATCCGGTCTTGCGCTGCGTGCGCGACGAGACCGTGGCGCGGTAGGAATGCCCCAGCTCGCAGCGCCACCAAGCGGGACGGTTGGAACTGACGGCGACATCGCTGGGCTTCAATCGCCCGTTTTTACGCTTGTCCCACTGTGCGGCGATCTCGGGCTGGAGGTGGGCGAGGTCATTTTCACCCGTGACGATCGTCTTGCCCGCGCACACGGGACATCCGTGCCCCCACGCCGTGCGCGAGGCGATGGGCGACTGCCACGAGTGCCCCTCCGGACAGCGCCACCAGATGCGGATCTTCGAGCCCGTGGAGACGTCGCGCGGCGAGAGCGAGCCGTTTTTCTCGCGGTCCCACTGCGCGGCGACATCGGGATAAAGTGTGCCAAGATCGTTGAAGCCCAGCAGGACCTTTCGCCCCGTGCAGTACGGACAGCCGCTCCCCTCGGAGCGCACATGCACCGTCGTCTGCCACGAATGGCCGTTTTCACACGTCCACCAGACTTTTTTCTTGCTGCCGTAGGAAACGGTGTCCGGCGTGAGCGGAAAATTGCGCGATTCGTCCCATTCTTTCAGTAAGTTTGTCCTTTCATGCAGCATGCAGAACTCATAAAATGTTTGTCGCATGTTCATTTCCCCTCTTTTCGGCAAAAAAGGTTTCCCGCCTGTACCTTGCTTTCAGAGAGGGCCGGGCGGTGCAGGAAGGACGCTGCCCTTCCGAATGATTTGCAACCGGCTGTCATAACCGCACACGGCGGCCTTAGACCCCTCTGGCTTTGCGTCCCTGCTTTTCAGCAGGTTTGCCAAACATTGCTTGATTTGCTTGTCAGATCAGTACAGGCGCTTTCGCGCCGGAAACGGGGAAGAAAAAACTTCCGTTTTGACAGAATCAATGAAAAAGATTTGCTGACCCTGTCATATCTGTATTCTATCACGAACTTTCCGTAAAAACAAGGCAGGTGACAAGACAGAATTCGGAAAAGTGATATAAAATTTGAAAAAATCCGAAAGAAATTAGCGGAATGTTAGCATTTTCATATCGCTTCTCTATGTTTTCGACGTGATGGAGGGGACTGAAACCGCGCGCGGCGATGCGACCGCAACCGCGCTTTCTTGACATCTTCCGCCGTTTCGGTATGATAGAACCATCCCGTTTTTTGGAGGCAACTATGCATTCAGTGACAACCAGAAAGGCCGCGCTCGCGGCGCTTCTCGTTCTGGCGGCGCTCCTTTCCATCTTCGCGGTAGGGAAGAGAGCGTCCGACCCCGCGTACCATCAAGCGTCCATCGACGCGCTCGCGGAAAAGCAGGAGACGGTGCTCGAGTTGACAGCGGCGTCCACCGCCGCGAGCGCAGCCATCACGCTCCTGCCGGGCGACACCGCGACGCCCATCGCCGAAAAGCTCGCCGACCTGAGCGGCTATTTCCTCATCGTGCTCTGCGCCATCTTTTTGGAAAAGTATCTGCTGACGATCACATCCTACATGTCGTTCACGATCCTGATCCCCGCAGCCTGCGCGCTTGGCATCGCTGCGCTCTTTTCCGAAAAGCTGCGCGTCGCGCTGGGGAAGCTCGCGTGGCATTTGCTGCTCTTCGCGCTCGCCATCGCGTTTGCCATTCCGGCGGGCGTCAAGGTTTCGAGCATGATCGAGGACACATACCGCGTTTCGATCGAGGAGACCATCGCAAACGCCGAGCAGACGACCGAGGACATCCAGTCCGCCACCTCGGGCGAGGCGGACGAGGGGGAAAAGAGCGGCCTTTCCGGCCTCTTTTCCAAGGTGACTGAGGGCATCACCGGAGCGGCGACCGCCGCGGTCGAGCAGCTCAAAACGGTCCTGAACCGCTTTATCGAGGCCCTCGCCGTCATGCTCGTCACGTCGTGCCTGATCCCGATTTTAGTGCTGCTGTTTTTCGCCTGGCTCGTCAAGCTGATGCTCGGCATCGAACTGCCGCCGCTGCGTGTAAAGCTTGGTGACGGTAAGGTGCACAGCGCAAGCGGCGCGCCGCGGATATGACCACATGGCCATCGTAAAAAATATACGATAACTTAAAAGTGCGGCGAGCGCAGCGATGCCGCTTTGGGGAGGCAGCAAGGTTGGCAAAATCTAGCGACGGCAGGGGATTCTACCAAGACTGCATTCAGATCAGGGAGCGACAGCGAAGATAGAAAAAAGTCAAATCGTTTAGAACCATCACCCGGCAGGTACCCGATTCCGCAGGCTGAGCAGCTCTTCAAGCCTCAAAACCGCAATGTCGGGGGGCGAGGGGGTTCCCCCTCATCCTTCCCTTGGGATTCAAAAGGGGGCATTCTCTTCGAGAAGAGAATGCCCCCTTTATTCGCTCCCCCCTGCGGGTTAGCAGGAGAAAACTCCGCAGCGCTGCGCGCACTGCTGATTCACCTTACCTCCGCAAATCGCGTCGTCAGAACGACACGACTTCCTGCGCGGGCTTCGACGTGGTGGTGATGCGCTCGACGTACAGCACGGGGCCCTCGCCCTCATAGGCGTCGAGGTGCTCCTTTTTGACCGTGGCAGTGATATCGACCCAGTCGCGATTCTTGTAGGCCTTCAGGCTGTCGCCCTTGGCGACGATGCCGACGAACTGGATGTCATTTTCGCAGCAGGTCATCACGAAGCGGCCGGGGCAGTGGATGCCCGGGAACTTCTTCGAGTGGCACATGATGAGCTTCATGTGGACCTTTTTGCCGTCCCAGCGGTCGGGATGGTCCATCGCGTCGACGTACCACACGCCGTAGTCGTCGTCGGGAATGTCGATGAGGTCGGGCGTCATGTCGAACGGGCACTCGTCGCCGGTCAGGTAATCCTCGCTGTTGCCGTCGTTGTCCTCAAGATAGATGTCCGCGCGGCGGTTGACCATGCGCAGATTGCGCGCGCGCAGGCTCTCTTTGAGCTTGTCGTCGCAGCGGTTGAAGACGATCATGTCCGCATTCGTGATCTTTTCCATCATGAGCTGACCCATGTTCTTGACGAACAGCTCGAACGTCGGCGCCTGCACGAACGTCATGATCTGATAGAGCACCCAGTTGGCGGGCAGCACCTCGCGATAGAGCTTTTCCATCTGCCACATGCCGTTGTACTCAATGAGCACCTGCTTGGGGCGGTGCTTCTTTTCAAGCTCCTTGCAGAAAGCGAGCGTCAGCTCCTCTTCGTCGTCCACCGTGACGATGGTGACGTTGTCGAGCGCCTTCTTCTCGTATTCTTCGTCGCCCTCTTCGCAGCAAATCAGAAGCGTCTTGTCCTCGCGGGCGAAGCCGTCCTCTAAAATGCCGTTGATAAAGCTCGTTTTGCCGGAATCGAGGAATCCGGCGACCAGATAAACAGGAATATCCATGCCTTACACTCCAAACAGTTCTGCAAGCTCGTGCTCTTTGAGCTCCGCGCCGATAACGCACAGACGGCCCGTGTAGTCGGGATGGCCCGCGCGGACCTCATGCTCTTCGGGCACGTAGTCGAATTCGAGCCAGCCGTCCTCGCCGTTCACGATGCCCTTGGCACGCAGGATGTGGCCGTAGTCGCCGCTGTCCAGCTTGTGGAGCATGTCCTCAAGAGCTTCCTTGCTGAACTTCTTCGGCGTCTCCTTGCCCCAGGAGGAGAAGACGTCGTCGGCGTGGTGATGATGGTGATGGTGGCACTCGCACTCGGGATCGTCGCACTCCTCACCGTCGTGGTGATGGTGGTGATGCTCATGCTCGTCGTGCTCGTCGTGCTCGTCATGGTCATGGTCGTGATGATGCCCATGCTCGTGGTCATGCTCATCCTCATCGTGGTCATGATGGTGCTCGTGTTCATAGTCGTGCTCGTCATGTTCATCGTGATCGTGATGATGGTGATGCTCATGCTCGTGCTCGGACTCTTCGATCTCGTGCTCGCGGCGCATCTTTTCCAGAAGCTCGTCGCTCAGCGACACCTTCTCGACGGCGGAGAGGATGGTCTTGCCGTCCAGCTCGTCCCACGGAGTCGTCAGGATGGCGGCGTCGGGGTTCTTCTCGCGCAGCATCGCGGCGGCAGCCTCGAGCTTTTCCTGCGAGAGCTTCTGCGTGCGGGAAAGAATGATCGTGCCGGCGGCCTCGATCTGGTTGTTGTAGAACTCACCGAAGTTCTTCATATAGACCTTGACCTTGCTGGCGTCGGCCACGGTGACGTAGCTGTTGAGCTTGAGCTCGCCCGGGCACTCGTCGACCGTGCGCTCGACGGCGACGATGACGTCGGAGAGCTTGCCGACGCCGCTCGGCTCGATCAGGATGCGGTCGGGATGGAACTGTGCCACGACTTCCTTGAGCGCCTTGTTGAAGTCACCGACGAGGGAGCAGCAGATGCAGCCCGCAGACATCTCGGAGATCTCGATGCCAGACTCCTTGAGAAAGCCGCCATCGATGTTGATCTCACCGAATTCGTTCTCGATCAGCACGAGCTTTTCGCCGCTGTAGGCTTCCGCGATCAGCTTCTTGATGAGCGTGGTCTTGCCGGCGCCCAGAAAGCCGGAGAAAATGTCAATTTTCGTCATAAGAAATACGCTTCCTTCTTTTTTATTGATTTCCAAACCTACATTATAAGCAGAATTTGTGAACGATTCAAGTCTTTTCCACGCAAAATGCGCCTTTTTCCCGCTCATAGGCCCATACCGGGCAGCGGCACACGATGATCTAAGATCACGTGTCCGAAGCAGATAAAGCGCTTTCCGCTCTCAGGGCCGCAGACGATGTCCGCGCCGCTGCGGTCCCGCCCCAGAGAGAAGAGGTACGAAACGCCGAGCGGGTCGCGGTAATACTGCTTGCAGAGCATGTCGCCCCCGACGCAGAAGATGCCCACGTCGCCCGCATGCAGCGGGTCGTGATTGAGGTAGGCGACGCTGCCGCTGTGCAGCACGGGTTCTAAACTGTCGTCGCGGATGCGCACGGCGAATTCCGCTCCCGGCGGCACATCGCCGTGGTCGAAGATGTAGTCAAAATCCTCGCCTGGCACGGGGGCGGCGTAGCCCGCCGCCTCGATCGAGCGGTAGAGCGGGATGCGGCGCGGCGCGCCCGCACCGTCCTGTCTCGCGTGCATCGTGCACAGGGCGCTGACGAGGCTGCCCACCGTCTCGCGCTCGAGCGGCGAGAGCGAGCGGCACTTTTCGATCAAATCCTGCTCTGCGCGCGAGCAGACGAAGCTGCCTGAGCGGAACGAATCGCGGTAAAGGTAGTTCGGGTCGATCTCAAGCGCATCGAACAGCCGGAGCAGCACCTCCTCCTTCGGCGAGCTGACGCCGTTTTCATAGTTGCTGATGGCAGAGGCCGAAACGCCAAGCTCCTCCGCCAGCGCCGCGCGCGAGAGATGAAGCTCCTCACGCCGCAGACGCATTTGTTTGCCAAAACTCATCAAAATTCCCCCAGAAAACGCAGGCTGCGACAAGATTTGACTGTATTCTATCGCAGAAGCTTGTATCTGTCAATCAATTATAACAAGAAACTTGTGATTTTATTCTTGACATAGCAAGGTTCTTGTGATATCTTGATTTTGCTAACAAGTTCTTTGTACTTGATGGCGTGCCGCGGCGAGCGTTCTCCTCAGTTTGCCCGCGGCGCACGTCGCCGATACCGGTACGGCGGCTGATCCCCGCAGCAGAAAAAGAAAACGCGCCGCCCTGAAAAGGACGGACGCGAAAAAAATAGAGAGAAAGAAAATATCGAGCCAGCCTAAGGGCAGCTCGATATTTTTGCTTTTGTGGTAAAACGACGAAAGTGTGATCTCGACGCAGGCCGCAGAGCGGCTCTGATACGCCACTGGCGTATCGCTTACATTTTCCAAACTACTACAAAACAAAAAGAACGAGCTGACTTTCATCAACTCGTTCTTGGTGGGGGAAGGTGGATTCGAACCACCGAAGTCACTGACAACAGATTTACAGTCTGCCCCCTTTGGCCACTCGGGAATTCCCCCATATGAAATTGTTTGCTTGTCGGTGGAGCTGGTAGACGGATTCGAACCCCCGACCTGCTGATTACAAATCAGCTGCTCTACCAGCTGAGCTATACCAGCATCTCAGCAACGAACAGGTTGTATATTACCAGACTTCGATTCGTTTGTCAACAGGGAATTTGAAAAAAGGAGGAATTTTGTTGTACGCAGGAAGAAGGCACCATTCACCGGTGCACGCGGTCTGCTCACTCTGCGCGCAGGACATTTACGCGGGAGAAACGCTGTGGTACCGAAACGGCGTGACCGTCTGCGCGGACTGCTTTCCGCGCTTTGCGCGCGAAGCGCTCCGGTCGTTTGAATACATATTAGGGGAGGCGAGCACGCTATGACGCTGTATCAGATGTCGTTTGTCTACCGCGAGGACGCGCTGCGCTTCCGTATGCGCATCACGGTGCTGCGCGAGCAGGCCAAGGCCGCACCGACGAAGGAGGAGCGCGAGCGACTCAAGCGGCGCATTTTGGAGCTCCAGCAGCTTCAGCGCCAGTCGCGCGAGCTGGCCGAGCTGACGCGGCACTATTACGAAAGGGGCTATTACCGCAATGAAAAGTACACCTTATAGTATGCGCAACAATGAAGTTTACGGCGATATGACCGCCTGGATCGCCGCGCACGCGGGCGACAACGAGAGCGACCTCATGCGCCTCAAGCGCAATCTGCGCCTTGCCCGCGAGGAGGAGCTTACCGCCCGCCAGCGCGAGCTGCTGCGCCTGCGGTATGAGGAAAACATGACCGTCACGGAGATCGCCGCGGCCATCGGGCGGGACAAGTCCACGGTGTCGCGCACGCTCTCCCGCGCGCGGAGAAGGCTTTACAAGTGCCTCCGCTATGGGCTATAATCAAAAGGTAACAAGCGAATAAGACCCGCACGGGTACATAGAATAATGGTCAGTGCGGAGAAAAGTGAGGGCAAGAGCTATGCTGCACAAAGCGCTGCAAAACAAATGGGCGCGCGTCCTGATCGCGGTTTTCGCAACATTCCTCTACGCGCTGGGCGTGAACCTTTTCGTCGTACCGATGGGCCTCTACTCCGGCGGCGTAGTCGGATTGAGCCAGATCATCCGAACACTGCTCGCGCAGGCCGTTGAGCTGCCCGCAGGGGTGGACATCGCTGGTATTTTGTACTTTCTCATCAATATTCCGGTGCTGTATCTCGCATGGCGCGACCTCGGGCGCGCGTTTTTGATCCGCACGCTGATCTGCGTGGGCGCGTCGTCGCTCTTTTTGAGCGTGATCCAGTCGCCCGCTGTGCCGATCTTGGACGATCCTCTCGCCTCGTGCCTCGTCGGCGGCATCCTGTGCGGCTTTGCCCTCGGCTTAGCGCTAACCTGCGGCTGCTCGACCGGCGGGCTCGACGTCGTCGGCCTGTGCCTCACAAAGCGCGGCAGCCGCTTCACCGTCGGACGTTTTTCGCTGGGCTTCAACATCGTGCTCTACATCGCCTGCGCACTGCTCTTCGACATCCAGACGGCCATCTACTCCGTCATTTACACCGTGTTCTGCTCGCTCTTCATCGACCGCGGGCACCAGCAGAACATCAATGTGCAGGTGCTCATCTTCACGAAAGACGCGGATCCCGAGCTCCCGCGCAGCATCATGTCGCGCCTTGGCCGCGGCGTAACGTACTGGGAGGGCAAGGGCGCATATACGGAGAGCGACATGCGCGTGCTGTGCGTCTGCGTCTCGAAATTCGAGGTCGCGGAGCTGCAGGAGACCGTGCGTGAGCTCGATCCCCACGCCTTTTTCATCGTGCAGGAGGGCGTGCGCATCGGCGGTAATTTTATCAGAAAGATCTCGTAAAACATGCGTCATTCGCCGTGAAGACGCTTTGCACAGCAGAGCGTCTTCTTTTTGTTTATTTAACTATTTTGAAAAATCATCCATGTTTTCTAAAACATTCAAGGATGTTTTATTGCGTTTTTCTATCAATCGTGGTAGCATTGCCTCAATCTTTTATTGTGCCGCAGCAGTGTCCTTTCCCCGAAGACATGCGGCATGAAAAAGTCCCGCAGCGAATAAACAATCATCAAACCCCAATGAGATGTGGAGGGATCTTTTCATGTTTGACCAGTATTTTGAAAAATTTGATTTAGCCCCCGAGATCACCGCGGCACTCAAAAAGTGCAAGTGCATCGCCTACGCCGAAACGAAGGCGGAGCTCGAGGAGATGGCCTACGGTCCCACGCACACCTCCCGCTATGACGTGGTCTACCCCATCGAGGGCAATGGCACGGTCAAGGAAGCGGAAGTCGTGCGCTGCAAGAACGGCTGCGTCGTCAACTTCATGGAAGACTACATGCGCCGCCGCGACCCGAACAGCATGGCCATCGGCGACGATCTGCCCTCCGACAAGCCGCGTTTCAAGGACCGCTTCGGCTATGAGTTTTCGTCCCTTCGTCAGGAGACGCTCGACTGGCTCTCCACGCAGCAGGTCATCATGCTGCCGTTTTCCGCCGGTCCGCGCGGCCACGGCTATCCGAGCCTGATGATCTGCCCGCTCAATGCGGCGTTCTTCGCGCTGTCGCTGGCGAACATGCAGGGCTTTACGAGCATTGTCGATGTGCCTGAGCACTATAAGCCCCGCGCCATCATCTTTGTCGCGCCGCCGTTCCGCCACACGCACTTTGACGGCAAGCAGGTCGTCGTGCACAACCGCTCCAAGGAGATGCACGAGGTCTGGGCCTACAACCTCTATCCGGGCCCCAGCGCCAAGAAGGGTGTTTTCTCGTTGCTGCTCGACATCGGCGAGCAGGAGGGCTGGGTCTGCTGCCACACAAGCGCGGCCATGGTCGAGACGCCGTATGAGTGCGAGGTCGTGTTCATGCACGAGGGCGCGTCCGGCGGCGGCAAGAGCGAAATGCTCGAGGACTTCCACCGCGAAGAGGACGACCGCCTGCTCATCGGTACGCATACGGTCACGGGCGAAAAATATTACATGACGCTTGGTGAGAGCTGCAAGATTCACCCCATTGCCGATGATATGGCCTGCGCGCTCAAGAGCTTCCAGGATCCCGAGAGCGGCAAGCTGCGCATCCTCGATGCCGAGGACGGCTGGTTCCTGCGTATGGACGGCATGAATGCCTACGGTAACAGCCCCCTCTATGAGCGCATCTGCATCCATCCGAGCGAGCCGTTGGTCTTTTTTAATATGGACGGCGTCCCCGGTGCGACCTGCCTCATCTGGGAGCATGTGATCGAGTCGAACGGCAAGCCCTGCTCCAACCCGCGCGTCATCTTGCCGCGCAAGATGGTTGACAACATCGTGCCTGATACCGAGCCCGTCGAGGTCGACGTGCGCAGCTTCGGTGTGCGCATGCCGCCCTCTACTGCGAAAGACCCGAACTACGGCGTCATGGGCATGCTGCAGGTCGTGCCGCAGTCCATTGCCTGGCTGTGGAGACTCATCTCTCCACGCGGCTTCAAGAACCCGTCCATCGCCGATACGAACGCCGGCAGCGGCCTGAAGGCCGAGGGCGTCGGCTCCTACTGGCCGTTCGCCACGGGCCTCAAAGTCACGCAGGCGAATCTGCTGCTCGAGCAGATCATGTCTGCGCCTAAGACGACGAACGTGCTGATCCCGAACCAGCACATCGGCGCTTATCATGTTGGATTCATGGGCGAGTGGCTCTCGCGCGAATACCTCGCGCGCCACAACGGTTTTGTGCGCGAAAAGCATCTGGTCCCCGCGCGCTGCCCGCTGTTCGGCTACGCGCTCGATGAAATGAAGCTCGACGGCCAGTTCATCCGTCAGACGTTCCTGCGCCCCGAGACGCAGTCCAAGCTCGGCAACGCGGGCTACGACGCCGGCGCCAAGATCCTGACCAACTTCTTCAAAGAGCAGCTCCAGCAGTTCATCTCCGACGATCTCGACCCGCTGGGCCGCGAGATCATCGATTGCTGCCTGCATGACGGCACGCTGGACGATTATCTCCAGCTCACGCCGATGAAGCTGAAGTAATTTCAGAACTTTTTTCAGAAAATTCCCCCACCTGACGTGGGGAACGCGGGAAGGGGAACATTCTCTCACGTGAGAGAATGCTCCCTTTCTTCGCACAAGTGCGAAGGGGTATGCCGCCTGCGGGCGGCGGGGGCAAAGGGGCCATTCTCTTTCGCAAAAGAGAATGGCCCGTTTGGGACCCCAAGAGAAAGGCTTTTGATTGGCAGTTTCGGG
>ENA-OYZV01000363-OYZV01000363.1-human-gut-metagenome-genome-assembly--contig:-NODE-363-length-11931-cov-3.367632_pt1 | contig 11931 bp, 5 predicted proteins | sample MGYA00244203_ERZ653490 | MGnify/ENA primary metagenome ERZ653490 (study PRJEB26926, sample SAMN06165086) | human gut metagenome | biome: ENVO:00009003; feature: ENVO:2100002; material: ENVO:00002003...
AGCTGGGGACTTTGATGTTGGGAATCTTCAGGTCCTTCAGCCGGACCAGATTCCGGTCGATCCACTCGCCGTAGGGCTCGCGGCTGGCGTAGTATTCCTTCAGCTTCTCGTCATCCACGACCTCGCCCTTGACGGTATCCACCAGCAGCATTTTGCCGGGGCGCAGGCGGTCTTTCACCAGGATGTTGTCCGGGGCGCAGGGCAGCACGCCCACCTCAGAGGACAGGATCATGCGGCCGTCCTTTGTGATGTAGTAGCGGCTGGGACGCAGACCGTTGCGGTCGAGCATTCCGCCGGCATATCTTCCGTCGGAGAATATGATGGCCGCCGGACCGTCCCACGGGGCCATGAAGATGGAGTGGTATTCATAGAAGGCGAGGAGTTTACGCGACAGCGGGTTCTGGTCGTTGCAGCTCTCGGGCACAAGCATGGCAAGCGCATGGGGAAGGCTCATGCCGGAACGCACGAAAAATTCCAGGGCATTGTCGAAGGAGGCGCTGTCGCTCATGTCGGGCTGTATCACCTGGCCTATGTTTTTCATCTCCCCCAGATTATCAGGCTGTATGACCGCCTCGCGGGTCGACATCCAGAACCGGTTGCCGCGTATGGTGTTGATCTCACCGTTGTGGCCGATGAGGCGGAAAGGCTGGGCCAACCGCCATGTAGGGAACGTGTTGGTGGAGAATCGTGAATGCACCAGGGCTATGGCGCTGGTGAAATAGGGGCTCTGGAGGTCTTTGAAATATGTGCGGAGCTGAAGCGATGAGAGCATTCCTTTATAGATGAGAGTGCGCGTCGACATGCTGACAATGTAGCAGCTATCCTTGTCGACAATCTCCTCATCATCGAGCACCGCCTGTTCGATACGTTTGCGTATCACGTAGAGCAACCCCTCGAGACGCTCGCGGTTGTCGCAACCCACGATGAAGAGCTGGCGTATGAGGGGCTCTGTGACGAGTGCGTCATGTCCGAGCACGGAGGAATCGACAGGCACCTCACGCGTGTGCATCAGGAAAAGCCCCTGGGCCTTGATCTCCTTGTCGATTATCGCCTCAAACCGCGCGCGGTCGGCGTCATCTTTCGGAAGGAAGACCATGCCGACCCCGTAGCGTCCTTTCTCGGGAACAGGGATTCCGTTGAGCAATATGTATTCATGCGGGATCTGCACCATTATCCCTGCTCCGTCGCCGGTCTTATCGTCGGCACCCTCCGCTCCACGGTGGGCCATGTGCTCAAGCACCGACAATCCCTGGTCGACGATGGAATGATGCTTGCTGCCGTCGATCTTGACAACGAGCCCCACTCCGCATCCGTCATGTTCGTAATCAGGCCGGTAAAGTCCTGCCGTGTTCAGTTTTCCTCTCGAATTCATAGGCGGTCATTTTTCTGTAGAAACTTTTCCCGGCTCTCAGACCGATTTACATCTTGACAGGACGGGAATCAGAAGCAATTTATATTATTTTCATCTTTAACACTAAATCGGTGGCAAAGTTATAAAACTTTTACATTATTACAAACAAATATCTAATATTTCTTGCCAAAAGCTTTCATTTTTCAGTACACCGTCACACTTTCAGCCCTGTCTGATCTTGTGCTGCATTTATGTGGACCGGTTCCATAAATCCAATTGGCCAATTCGTGACAGGAGGCTCCCAAAGTTGCTTCACCTCAAACTCAACCAGGTATACCGGGCCTCTCAATTTCTCCAGATACAAGCCGATCATGAATATATCAGTCCGGTAAAGAAGCCGCATCGTGCCATAAGGCTTTAAGAATGGAAACTGTTCACTCCACTGCGACATTATCTCTTTCCATCTGATTTGAGATGCACTTTTCATATGTCCTTATTTAATATTTGAATATGTAAACTTCATTTGCAAACTCACGATATCTTCTCATCTGCCGAGTTCTCATAAATTGAGCTATCGACCTATTTGCATAGCCAAATTTTAAATCATAAATTATTTTTTTCATGTCATCGCCAACATATAAAACGTCAGGGATAATCCAATATCCGTTATGTTGGATTCTTTTTTCAATTACAAGACCATTGACAATTTCTCTGCGTTGGGCCCTTTCCAATACATTTTCAGCCAAATTATGTTTCGCTTTTCCCACGAATCGTCCTGAACCTTTAATTTTTCCATTTGCGTATGCACCCGCATCATGAATCGCACTTTTATTAGTGGTTTTTCCATTCCATATGTCTCGGAAGTTTTGATATGCTCTTGTTCCGCCATCGACCCCTCCGGCAATGGCTCCTGTGACGGCCCCCAATAATGCTCCTTCCGCACCGTCCTTCAATGAATGTTTGAAGCCATACCCTTCATATAATGAATTTAATGTACCTCCTATAAATCCTTCAGCAGCTCCTGATGCAGCTCCGACCGCAGCCCCGGGCAAGATGCCGCAAGAATACAAGGCGACCCCGCTTATGGTAGTTGAGAGAAGGTGTGTCATTCCTACCGCGGCGCCAATTCCAGCGGCAGCGCCTGCACCTCCTGCAACAGCACCTATGCCGAAATAACCGGCACCTTTCCAAAAACCCTTCCAGCCTCCGGCCGCTGATATTTCATTCCAGTGTACGGCGACATTTGTCACTCCGGATATCAACGCCGAGATACCGATTGCGAGCCAGAAGAACTCACCGTTTTCATCCACATATGTCATGGGGTTGTTGAGACAGTAGGAATAGCGGTTGTAGTTCTGTGAAAAATCGGGCATCTGCACAAGCGGATCAGGCGAAAGGAACCGGCTAAGCAGCGGGTCATACAGACGCGCGTTCATGTTTATCAGCCTGAACCAGGGAAGATGCTCGTGGCCCGTGTAACCTCGGCCAAGGAAAAGCTCCGGAGCCAAGTTCGAATAAACCTTGCCGGTTGATGGATTCCGGAGATTGCCCCATGCGTCGTAACCCATCTCCTGGGCTATGGTATAATCAGGGTTGACGACGGAGCATATGCTTCCGAGAATATCCCTTATTATGTAATACCGCTTCACTTCAGTTCCCGTCTTGATCAGAACAACAGGAGAACTATAGTAATCTCCACCGAGATATAGCCGCTCGATGACAGTGCCGTCTTTCTTTTTCTCCCTTTCGTAGTTGCCTCCAAGATAGTACTTGACGAGCTCATCAGAAACACCTCCCGCTTTCTTTACCGTCATTCTGACACGCTCCCCGTCGGCATTATACATGATTTCGGCTGTCGTACCGTTTTCGGAAATCCTGGAAGCCCGTCCGAACGAGGTATATTCCACTGTCTGGGTCGCCGATGGCTTCAGAGATCCCGTTGCGGTCATTGAAGTCAAGGCATACGGTTTTGTGGGATGATTATATGAGAACGTACCCACATCCTCCTTGCAGGTAATATTGCCGTTGTCATCGTATGTGACGGCATTCCCTCCATGAGCCACGAGACGTCTTAAGCCGTCATAAGAGAAAAACTCGGTTTTTCCGTAAACATTGTCAGTCCGTGAACTCATATCTGGCTTCCCGGGATTGAAGACATATGAATGGCTTAACAATGTGTCGGCTCTCTGTTGGGTCTTCACCCAGGCCTTTCTTCCTGACGGGATGCCGTGATCTGTATACCTGTACTCTCTTGTCGGGCCGCAATCGAGCCGGGTCAATTGCCCGAGACTGTTTTCTTCAACTATTGAATATACTTTGGTTGTCCCGTTAAGACTAATGGTCTTAAGATGGCCGTTCGCATACACCATGTCTTCGCTCGCGAGTTTATTCGCCCCCACATAATATGCGACAGACTTGATGTTGCCGTTCTCATAGGAATATACCTTCTTGAAAGTCTCGATCTCAGGAGCCGTATAGGCAACCGACAATATCCTCCCGTAGCCGTCATATTCGGTCTTTGTGGATGTCCCGTTGGTGGATGTCTCTTCAGCGATCTCACCATAGGCACTATATTTGTAGGAAGTGTTGAACTCCTCGAAGGTCTTTTTCAAAATCCGGTTATAGCCGTCATACAGATATGACATGGATTTCCCGTTAGCATCCGTCTCTTTCGACAGATTCCCTGTGGAGTCATATTCGTAGAGGGTCGTGCCTGACGATGGGTCAGAAAGGCTTGACTGCCGGCGGTAAGTATCATAACCGACTGATACCGTCTGTCCGTCCGGAAGATCTACCGCATCTATCTGATCATCAGGAGCGAGTGTGAATGTCATAGTTCCTGTCTCGTCTTTTGATGACACGATATTGCCTCTCGGGTCATAACTCCGGGTTATGGATACACCATCCTTTGTCTCAGTGACATCCGCGCCTGAATACGTCCGGGTGGTAATCTTTTGCGTTGATTCAACTATTTTTATGACACGGTCATAGACATCATAGGAATATGTCTCCCATGATGATGGATCGCTTTCCCTGTGAGGCTGGCTGCGCTTATACAAGCGTCCGTATTGATCATATTGCATATCGATGTGTCGTGAGATTCCGTCAAACCTTATATCGGTTTTTCTCACCTCCCTTCCGAGCGGATCATATATCTCGTATATATCAGGATCGCCTGTGGTGAATTTCTTTATCGAGTAAAGACCATCGGTAGTGGAAGAATCCCATGTGTATGCCACGGAGTCCTTTGTATTGTCGGGCCGGGAAACAGATATCTCCCTGCCGAAAGAATCACGGACATACTTTGTCATACCTCCACGGGGATCTTTCTCAGAAGAAATGCCTCCGTCTGAACCATAAGTGTATTCGGTTATAAGTCCGAGAATGTCTGTTTCTTTGCGCAACCTCCCATACGTATCATATTCCATGGAAGTGGTAAGACCGGTTGTAGAGGAGTACTTTTTTTCAGTTACTGAAAGAGTGTTTCCTTTCTGGTCATAGATGTATGTATTTTCCAGAATCTGATTTCCATTTACAAAACTCTTGCTCTTCAATGGCTGTCTTTTCGAATGCGACGGTATCTGCTCGCGCTCTGTCACTGTCGTCCCGTTTCTCGTGTATGTGACCGTCCTGTCTGTCAGATATCCGAGGTTATATCCGTCGGCGATCCCCGCGGATGATTGATAGGTATTGACAGTCTTTACTGTCAGACCGTCGGAGTAGGTGACAGTCTCCTGCGTCGGATATCCATAACTGTCATACGTGAGAGATGTCGTTACGGAATGCCCGGTAAGAAGATTTTTCTCTGTTTTGCCCGTAAGGTTGGTTTTAACTCTCTTGTCGGGACTGACAGTTACCGAATATGTATATGTGTAGCTTTCCGTCGGCGAGGAATCACCTGTCAGGATACAATATCTGTATGGATCGTATGTCTTAGTCCTGATGTGCCCTTTCTTGTCAGTGATAAATATCTTGCCGAAACCCCGGAATCCGAGGCCTTGTCTGTGGATCACAGCATTTTCATACCGATAGCTTACATTATCGACAGCTTCACCACCGGCATATGTCTCTGTCGAGACAAGAACCGGTATCGGCTCCATTATATTTACATATGGATAAATCGCTCCTGCCCTGAAAGTCAAAGGACTGTCCGCACTCCCATCAAGCAACCCGTAACTGTTCTTCTCCACCACACCAAGGCTGTTTGCCATACCTGTGGCGAGAATCTGTCTGCCGGAATTCACTGACCATGAATACTGGCAAGCTGAATTATCTTTCAGGACTGTTATCTGTGAGAAAGAATGTCTTGAAACAATATTGGTCGGCACCAGATTGAATCCGGCTTTGGCAGGAGTCACACGTGTGGATGTGGAGGTGAAGGAAGACCCAGTCCATCTGTAGTAATTGAACCCTGTCTTGTCATAGGCCACCAGATCCGTGAGACCGTCGCAGTCTATGTCCTGAAGCAAGTATCCGGAATAGTCGTAAGTGGCGAGTGTCGGCCCTGAAAATGTCGATTTAAGGAAAGTGCCGTCACCTTTTGAAAGGAAAAGAGTCCAATCCTTATCAGTGGTGAAGCCAGGACGGGTGGATACCAGCAGGTCGTTGAGACCGTCACCGTTGAACTCTCCGCAAAGCAAATCCCTGTCTGCGGCCATAGACCGGGTCAATCCATTGTATGACACAAGGGACTTTGACATCAGTGACGATCCCGAGCTCTCGAATGTGCATACCTCGGTTCCGGATTCACCGATAATGCAGATATCAGTCTTGCCGTCGCCGTCAAAGTCCATAGGGATAAGCTTGTCACTGTTGTTGTATGCCGTCTGTCCGTTGGTCTGGGACACTCCGAGGAAGCTGACCTTATATTTCAGTCCCGAACCCTGGTGCAGAATCCTGTTTCCTTCCAGATCGAATATATAATATTGTGTGGGATGTGCATTGTCCAGGAAAGGATTGTCGGCGGACACCGCCATAATCTCCATTTTTCCGTCTCCATTGAAATCTCCGGTGCAATAATGTTTCGGATGCACGCTGCTCATACCGTTGCGGGAGAAGGCTGCCCCGAGATCGAATGTGCGGTCATAGATTTTGACAATGCCATATGTGGAGCTGGTACCGAAAATGGAGAAAACAACTTTTTCACGACTGCTTTCTACAGTATTGTTTATTTTTATGATGTACTCCTCCTGTTTCCCGGTCAAGTCAGCGCAGATGACATCAACAAAACCGCTCCCGGTGGTAAGGGACGGTAGTACATCTGCGTATGTTGAGCCGTTCAGTCCATTGTATATGAATATCTTCTCATCTCCCTTATATGCAGATGTGTAAATGCGGTAATTGGATTTTGTACGGGAATCATAGTATGTCTGTTCCCAATAAGGATTATAATTAGGGAATACAATCAGGCCCTCCATACCGGATGTATAGTCTATCTTTCCTTTCACAGTCCTTATAAGTGCCGGATTGTCGGAGTTACTTTTATACCATTCGGTAAGCTTTGTTTCGCTTTTATCCATCCGCGACGCGACAGCGCCTTCTCCATAATAAAACCGCAGCGGATTCAAGCTGTTACTTCCATTCGAAAAACCGACTTCCGACAGAAGTGACCGGTTGTTGTAGAGTATGTATTTAAAGGAATAATCCCCGAGTTTCGCGGAGCCGAATTGTGACATGATTTTTGTCAGTCTTTTTTTTCTGACAATCTGCTTTCCGGCAATAAACGCGGTTATCGGTGTGGGGGAGTCTTCATATGAAAAATTAATCATTGCGGATCCATTGTACATGACTCCAATGATATAAGAACGGTTGTCTGAATCCATATACCTGTATTCTATAGCGTTGCCATGCAGGTCTGAGATTTTCGACATCGGGTAGTCGAGGCGGCTGATTGAATTAGACACCAGTCCGAATATACCTTTCTTTCCATCAGGATAAAACACCTCGAAATATTTCATAACATCACCTGAGACATATCCCTTGGCTTTTATATTGCCCGACTCTGTTTCAAAAAGTATGCATCCTGTTTCTGTCCCGATTTTTATAAGTCTCATGCCATCGAGATAGAAGGAATCTGAGTTGCCGAGTGAGATGCTTTCGGTCTTTCCGTCGTAGTGTATCGTCTGATGACCCCTCGTTATCATTGAAAGCCCGGACAGCGACCATCCGTATCCGAACTCGGAGGCGCCGGCATGGCTGTCATAGTGAATAGAGAGCCGAGGTGTCATGCCGTTTATCCCGGGATAGGCTTTTATCGGAATATCATATGTTTTCGCTCCCATGGGTGATAAGCCCGAGGAGACATGGATCTCGCCCACCGACTTCCCTTTGTCCGGGGCAACGATATCGGGAACATGACTGTTGATCACCGGGGATTTCGAAGGACGTTTATCCGAGTCCGGATCATCATCAGGGTCGATTACCGTATCTGTACGCATAATTTCCAGAGGGGGATACATCATGTGCATCAAAGAATCCGAATAATGCTTTATCTCTTCGTTTGTCCATTCCCTGAAATCAGGAATGATAGAATCTGATACGGAAGCTCCATTTGCAAAAACAGGATCATAGGGAATTCCTGGGTGTGCAGATTCCGCCTCAATTATATCACTGAGACACAAGAATGACAACAAGAAAGGTATTGTTTTCAAGCAAGTCTTTTTCATGGCATGTGAGATTATTGTTTCAAGATTTTCCAGGTTGATTCTTTACCATTGAATGATATGTGGAGGATATATACCCCGTTTTTCCGGCCACTTATGTCGAGGGTCTCTGTCTGAGCACCAGCTTTTCTTGATAGAATTATTTCTCCCGACAGACTGACTACAAGAAGTTCACATTCATCTCCGATTGTGAATCCGGGGATCTCGACAGTCAGTTGTCCATAGGTCGGGTTAGGATATATCCGCATTTCACGGTCATCCACGAATTCCGATGCATAATCGGAGGCACCACGTGTCGGAGAAACGATCTTTTTCAATACAATTTCTCTTTTTATCCTGTTGCCAGCACTATCATAGGAGTACGACACGTCGTCTGCCAGCATCGGAGCGGCTACAGGGAAAAGTAACAGAACCAGTCTTATATACGGTTTCTTGAGGGAGAGGCGGAGGAGGTTGAGTCTCATATGTCAGGGTATTTCGGTTTCGACGGCTAAGATAGATAAAAAATTTTAGATTGCAAAATATATGTCAGATATTTTGAAAAATATCGTAATATTTTTGAAATTGTTTAAGAAAGAATCCATTGATGTCTTTTTTCATAGGTGTCAGATCGCTATGCTTCTTCATCTGCAGGAAAAACATGATCCAAGACTGCTACCCATTTTTAACGTTGGCGTACAGACGGCGTCTTAAATTGGGGCTAAAAACTATACAGTATTTGCGGAATCGGAAGGAATGACTTATATTTGTAGTGAAATAGAAAAAGTGGCGCCATGGACAGACAAAGATATCCTGTAGGGATCCAGACTTTCTCAGAAATTCGTGAAAAAGGATTCCTCTATATCGACAAGACCCGTTTCATACAACAGATGCTTGAAGGAAGCAAATATTATCTCCTGTGCCGACCGCGTCGGTTCGGGAAAAGCCTCCTCCTATCCACAATCGAAGCATTCTTCGCCGGGAGACGTGATTTGTTCGAGGGTCTTGACATATCACGCCACGACCATGACTGGATCTCCCATCCAGTCTTCCATCTGGACCTGGTGAACTTCAACACAGAATCGCGCGAAGGTTTTGAATCCATGCTCGAGGCAAGACTCTCGCAATGGGAAAAGGATTACGGCATACCATCTTCCGGCAATGATTTCGCACAACGTTTCCAGAATATCATACAACGCTCCGCGAAAATGACGGGACAGCAGGCAGTGATTCTTGTCGACGAATATGACAAACCTCTTGTCAACACTCTTCACGACAACGCCCTCAATGAAACCTTCCGCCAGATTCTGCGCCCCATCTACGCATGCCTCAAAGCCGCCGACCGCCATATATCGTTCGCAATGCTTACCGGAGTGACACGCTTCTCTCGCCTAAGCATATTCAGCGATATCAATAATCTTTTCGACATCTCACTCGACCCGAGGTTTGACGCGATCTGCGGCATAACCGAACAGGAGATGACTGACACATGCCGACCGGGCATCGAAAACCTCGCAAAAGCATACGGCATATCGTACAGAGATGGCCTCAGTCTTCTCAAGAAAAACTACGACGGATATCATTTCACCCATCCCTCCCCCGACATCTACAACCCTTTCAGCCTACTCTCTGCTCTCGATTCATCAAGGATAAATCCATATTGGTTCGGAACCGGAACGCCTACTTTCCTGATCGAAGCACTCCGTTCACGCCACAGTGACATACGCAGACTGCTCGACACGGAATCTTCCGAATATGAACTTTCAGAGGTAGAGGCAATATCATCAAACACCACCTCTCTCCTTTTTCAGACAGGATATCTCACTATAAAAGGGATCGACAGAGAAACGGGTGACTACCGTCTCGGCATTCCGAATCTTGAGGTTGAACAAGGACTCTTCAGGGGCATGCTTCCAATATTCTCAGGAACACCAGGTGAAGATTCATCAGAATTCATCCGCTCTTTATCAGCCTTCCTTAAGGAGGGAGACCCTGAAAACGCGCTTGAGATACTGCGGTCATTCCTTGCCGATATCCCCTATCATCTCTCTGGCAACAAGCCGGAGATATATTTCGAGAATAATCTTTACATCATCTTCAAGATGCTCGGATTCAGGGCAAGTACCGAATACACCACCTCGGCGGGACGTATTGACATCTTGGTCAAGACCGGAGATTTCGTCTACATCATGGAACTGAAGCTTGACGGCACTCCACATCAGGCCCTTGATCAGATCATGGATAAAGGCTACTATCTCCCTTTCCTTGGCAGCGGGAAGAAAATCGTATGCATCGGAATAAATTTCTCGAAGAAAGCAAGAAACATCGACCGATGGATTATCTCCACCATGTAAGAGGGAAGACAATCAACTACTTAGGCTCACACCATATATATGCCACAAATGCAATAATCAGTTATAACCATGCACAGAAACTTTTCTTACATCGCAGGGGCCGCGCTCATCGCCGCGGCATCGCTGCAGGCGCAAGCCCGGCGCACGGAGTCGACCATCAATGACAGCTGGGACTTCCGTATGCCTCACGACACGGTCTGGCAGAAGACCAACCTTCCCCACACCTACAATCTCGACGCCTATCAGGGACGCGACTATTATCAGGGGAAAGCGCTCTACCGCCGCAACCTCCGTCTCAACAGCAAAGAACCGGGAAAGCGCTACTTCCTGAAGTTTGACGCGGCAAGCAAAGCCGCGGAAGTCACCGTCAACGGAAAGAAAGCAGGTGAGCACGCCGGAGGCTACAGCGCATTCACCTTCGATGTGACTCCTCTTCTCCGGGAAGGAGACAACCTCATAGAGGTGACTGTAGACAACGGCCGCAAAGACATAACCCCGATCTCCGCAGACTTCACTTTCTGGGGAGGGATATACCGCGACGTTTGGCTCGTCACTACCCCCGACATACATTTCAGCATGAGCGATCACGGCTCCGACGGAATCTTCATCTCCACCCCCTCCGTAAGCGAGAAAGAGGGAACGGTGGGCGTGCGCAGCAAGGTGACCAACGATTCCCCGGAAAATGCGGTGCTTGAAGTGAGCAGCACTCTCTATGATCCCGACGGCAAAGAGGTGCAGACAATGTCGCGCAAAATGAAGGTCAGGCCTGGTGCCACCGCAGATTTCTCCACATTGTCGAAACCAGTGTCGCATCCACGGCTCTGGAGCCCGGAATCACCCGAACTTTATACAGTGAAGACAGTATTGAAAGACGCGAAGACCGGGACTGTGCTCGACGAGCGCAGCCACAAGACCGCCTTCCGCTGGTTCTCTTTCTCTGGCGACAAGGGATTCTCGCTCAATGGCAAACCATATAAACTCCGTGGAGTGAACCGCCACCAAGACCAGTGGCCCGTCGGAGTCGCCCTCCCAGATGAGGCACACCGCCGTGACATCCGCCTGATGAAGGATATCGGCTGCAATTTCATACGCATAGCCCACTACCCGCAGGACGACGCCCTGCTCGACGCCTGCGATGAACTCGGGCTGCTCGCCTGGGAGGAGATCCCCATCGTAAACACCGTCTACGATACTCCCGGCTACAACGACAACTGCGAGACCAACCTCGTGGAGATGATCCGTCAGCACTACAACCACCCCAGCATCATCCTCTGGGGCTACATGAACGAGATCCTGCTCACCACTCCCAGTCCAGACCGTAAGGAATGGCCGGAATTCCGCGACCGCATCGTAGGCCTCGCCAACCGTCTCGAGAAGAGACTCAAGGAGGAGGATCCGTCACGCAACAGCGCCATGGCCTTCAACATGACCAACCTCTACAACGAGATAGGTCTCAACCTTGAGGATGTGGCCGGATGGAATCTCTATCAGGGATGGTATTTTGGTGAGTTACCTCATTTTGAACAGTGGTTGGAAGATCAGCACGCTCGTTATCCACATCGTCCCATTATTGTGAGCGAATGGG